>Ga0256842_1002492_pt1 | contig 13155 bp, 7 predicted proteins | sample 4559240metaG_FD_185973 | JGI IMG/M metagenome (GOLD analysis project Ga0256842, IMG submission 185973) | Hydrothermal vent microbial communities from Guaymas Basin, Mexico - 4559-240 | ecosystem: Environmental > Aquatic > Marine > Hydrothermal vents | place: Mexico: Guaymas Basin | collected...
AATATTTGCTTCGATATTTAAAGGAATATGCAAGTCAATTTCTGTTTTAAATGTACATTTCCCTGTAGATTCATCTCTATCACCACAAATAATAGGAGATATTTCTTGTTCTCCCACATCACCTTTTACAATTGTATTTTCATATTTGAATCTAAAATCTTTGTTTGCATCTAATAATCTTTGTGAAAATGAAGCATGATTAAAGAATAATGTATAATTTTCAGAAGTTGGATTTGATTGAGCCATAAATTCAAAGTTGTCATTTTCATCTTCAGCTCTATCTTTGAGGTCTTTATTGTTTTTCCATGAGGTGAGCCAACTGTCTTGATTCCATAATTGAGCAATTATAACTCTTGTTTTAACATCTCCACCTTGATTAAGCATATTGGTAATTTTATATTGGTTACGGTCTTCATTAATATTGGTTGGATGAATTAAAGTAAATTTGGATTCATAAGTCCAGGATACAGCATTTATCTCACTAGTTGCATTATTTAAACTATTTGCAATACTGTTCCATGCAGTTTCTCCATCGGTGAATAGTGATATTTTATTTCCTTTGAAAAATGGAGTGGAAGTTGGAGCAAACCATTTGTGAGCAACACCAATATAAAAAATATTATGCCAATTTGGAATCATTTCATTAGGTTCTTCTTTTAAGTAAACATAAGTATGTTTTGTAACAGGGTAGTCATCATTGTTATCTAAATTTATAAGAGAAACACTCTCTTCATTTATTCCATTTTCTTGGTTTTCACCAGAATAATGAAATTTAAACTCAAGTGGAAAATAATCTTCGGAAGTTATAGTTAATATATAGTCTCCTGCTTCAAGTAAATTATAGTCAAAGTTAAAGCTGTCTATATCTATATCTTCATTACCTCTTTTTAATATTACTGTAAAATTGTCAAAATTTAGTGGTCGCCCCCATTGATCAATTATTTTTAATGTCAATTTACTACCCATAAAAACGGAGCATAAGGCACCATCATAACCTGTTTCACAATTACATATAGCGGTTCCTGATTCATCACTACAATTCCCATGCTCTCCACAATCTAAACCAGCTGTTTCACATGTTCTTTTACAAATTTGATTGTTATCATTATCTTGATAGCCTTCATCACATGAATCACATTGTGAACCTTTGTAGCCATTTGGGCATTTACAAGTGGCTTTATTATTTTCGACTTGGCATTTTCCAGTACCACAATCAATTCCAATACAAGAATTTCCATTTTCTTCACAAGTTAAACCTGTTTTGTGAAATCCTTCGTTGCAAATACATGTTGCTTTTTCATTAATAATCTTACAAATACCATTACCACCACAATCAACATTATTACAGGTTACTTTTGTTCTTTGAGGAGTAGAACCATTATTGCATGAAACAATAAAAAAACTGAATGCTATTAATATATAATAAATAAATTTCATATTTACTCCTATTTAGGTAATTTAGTTAAATGTAGTGGGTAATCTTCTACAGGAGTAGAACAGTCTTTTCCTGCATTTTCGCCAATTATAAATATTCGGTTACAATCAGTTCCTATGTATTTATATGCTGAAATATCAGTAAGAGCATTACCATAGGTATAACTAAATTTAACACCTTTGTTTGTGAGGGATTCCAGATAACCTTTTTTGTATGTTTCTGCATCAAAATTACCGTTGGGGATTGCTCCTTCATAAGCATGCATTAAACCGAGAGGAAACCCTTTTTCTACAAGCCATACATAAGACATTTCTGTAAGCCAATATGGTCTTGCTGTTACATATATAATTTCATAACCTCTTTGGTAATAATAATTTGCTATTTCGGGGGCTCCAGGGTACATTTCCATATCTCGACTACCATCCCACAGACTAGTAACATAAGTAAGTGTAACTTGACTATCATCTGTGGTTAATGTTCCATCCATATCAAAAACTACCATTTTTAATTGTTCATTGTTTGGTTTTACTCTTATGTACATATTTGTACTAATTCCGTCTTTTTTCATGTATAGTTTTATAAGATGTAAGCCAATAGGTAATTTTTGTTCCATAGGAATATTATAGTTTATCATTCCTCCTTTGCTTTCTGTTGCACAAAAATCATCTGCATCATATTTACTCTGATCATTATCGCATGTTGTAGTGTCTCCAATATATTTCCAATGTGGTGTTTCATCGGTATATGACCATATATAAATGGAAACTTCTTCATTTTGACGGTTTTTTCTAAAATCTCCATATTCAAAATTACCCATAATAAATTGAGATTCATTATCATTAAAAATCATATCATAACCATTATAATGAGGATTATGACTATCATCAAAGCCGTTTCCGTGTTCCAAATTCAAATTGTGAAAAGCAATTGCTTCTTCTTGATTTTCTTCTCCATCTATGTAAGTTTTAAATAATGGTAAAATAGGTCTTCTACACATACCATTTACAAGAACATGGTTATTATCGCATTCACAATGGAAATCTGTTGCTGAGTCTGAAATACAGGTTGTTTCTCCTAGGCCACAGTTAACTTTATAGCAAGGATTTACACATTGGTTGCTTTCTTCAAAATAACCTTCTTCAAAGCTACAGTTTGCTACACAATTAAAATTATCTGCACTTGTTCCTTGACATATTAAACCAATTCCACAATCAATGTTTTCACAAGGATTTATGCAATTATTATTTTCATCTGCAAAGGTTCCTATTTCGCAATCTGGAGCCTCACACTTTACTTCTGTTTCACTGACTACAACACAAGTTCCATCACCACAGTCAATATTTTCACATGGTTCTTTACATGAGTTAGTTATTTCGTTATATACTTTAGGCATAATACAAGTTGGTTTAGTGCATTCATATTTTACAGCACTAATGGCTTTGCATTCTCCTTCACCACAATCAATGTCTTCACAAGGATTAATGCAGTTTCCTGATTCGTGATAAAAACTGCCATTAGGACATTCTATATTTGTTTGACTTGTGTTATCACCACAAGAGAACATAGCAAAAATAATTGCTATAATAAAAATTGAAAAAAATTTCATTTATACCTCAAAAATATACATCATTATTATAATCGGAATTATAATAAAATTCAATCTTTTCCATTAAATTTTAGAAATTCTTTATGAATTATCTTATTTTTTCCAAAAATATCTAAAAGATATAATGATTTTAAAAAAACTATAACTCTTTGTAATATGGTAATCATTATTTATGAGCTTATATGAAAAGGTTTATGTTAAGTTTAGCTATTTTATTATTAATAACTCAATTTCTTTATGGAGATAAAAATAACTAATAGTTGTTTACTAACATTTAGTCTGTTATAGGAATACAAATACTTGATAGGTTATCATTTTTTCTTTTATATCCCGTTTTACAAATGCACATGTATTCAGTTTCACTAAGTTTTCTACATGTTGCAAAACTAGAATCTCCACAAACAGTATTTACAGTACTGTCATTATTGTAACAAGGGCTTGGATATATTGCGTCATTGCATTTTGGACCATCATTTACTTTACCATTACTACAAAAACATTCTGGAGCTACTTCTTGTCCACTACCGCCACCAGTAGTTGAAACATGACAAACTCCTGATGAGTTTGTACATTCTGACATATTCTCACAAGGGGTAGTGCAAGTGATATTATCAATATCATGTTCATCACATATTTTATCATTTTCTAAATTACAAGTATCGCTTATTACCCAATTATTTCCATTGCAATTTTCAACTTTTGTGTAGTCATCACTACATCTTTTTATTCCATAGTCTTCACTATTACAAGTATTTATAGGGTTACAAGGATTAGTTTCGGTTGTTGGGTTTGAATCTGCTGTTTGATAACCTTGTACACAGGTACAATCATTGCTAGCTTCTACCGGTATAGAATGAGGTGGACAATATAGTTGTGGTGCGGCTGGTTCACACACAAAAGTAGTTACATTGCATATTTCGTCTGTTTCACATGCTGTTACTCTCCATGTATTGCCTGTTGTATTACATTCTTCAACGGATTTACCATCAGCAGAACATCTTTTCTCTCCTACTGTACAAGTAGTTGCTGTATTAGCTTCGCATTTATTATCTATGGGGGCATTATTAAAAATATTACAATAGTAGTTATCTCCAAATTTTTTGTTATTATGGCAATTTTCATCGGTTAAACATTCTACACAAGGAGAAGTAATATTCTCATCTACATGTATATAACCTTCATTACATACACATTCATAATCTGTATCATTTAGTACTTTGCAGGTAGCATTATCGCAATAAATATCTTGGCAAGTATTTATTGTTATTTCAACACATTCTCCGTTACCGTTTTTAGGTTCATATCCCGCTTCACATATACAAGAGTAAGAGGAATCTCCACCTCCCATAGCATCAGGAGCACATATTTCATGTTTATCTGTATTACAACCATTTCCATTATTGCATTCAGAAATACATTCTCCTTCATTACATGTTTCATTTTCTGCACAATCAGATTTTTGTTTACAACTTGCTTCGCAAACTTTATCTTTATTACAGTATTTATCATTAGGGCAGTCTGATTTAATGTTACAAGTATTATCTCTACAATAATGTATTACTATATCGCAGTATTCTGTATTTGTACAATTTGAATCTTTATCACATTGCTTAATATCTTTTTTGAGAATACAGTGATTAGATTCACAAATAGTATCGCTAGGGCATTGAGTATCATTTTGACATTCTATTTGATCTAAATTTAGGTTAGAACAAGAAACATAGAATATAGCTAAAAACAAAACGAATAAAATCTTAAACATGTAGCCTCCTAAATTTTTATAAATAAATTATACTATAAATATGATTATTAATCAATATTTACGACAGAAATTTATTCATGAAAAAAACAAAATTTTATAATTTGCAAAAAAGATATAATTATTTATAATAGTTCTATAGTTATTTTGGAGTATTATGAAACGGTTTATATTATATGTAGCAATTTTATTATTAACTACTCAGTTTTTGTATGGAGAGAATAAAGATATAAAAACTATAAGAAAGTGGTTTAAAGAAATTAATCAAAAATCAAATCCTAATGAAATTAAATTTTCAATGCTAGTAATTAATGATGACCAATATTCTACAGAAGGTGGAAGAATTACAGTATTTTTATCTAAAAAGAAATATAATGAAAAATTTTTATATATCTGATTTAGATAAAACACTATTGAACAATGATGCTAAACTTTCTTTAAACTCAAAAGAAAAAATTGAATTAATATTAAAAAATAATATAGGCTTTACCGTTGCAACTGCTAGGTCTTATAACTCTGTGAAACAGATATTTAAAGGAATAAATTTAGAATATCCAATTATTGAATTAAATGGTACTATGTTAACTGATTTTAAAACGGAAAAACATCATAGTATTAACGATATTGACTATAAAATAATAAAAAATATTACTGATTATGCTAAAACTTTATCTTTGTATCCATTTTATACTATTATTGATATGAAAAATGATGAAATCTGTAATTTATATCCTCCTGCAGTTATAAATAAAGGAAGTCAATGGTTTATTGATGATAGAGAAATTAATCATGACTCAAGATTAGTCAAAAATGCAGTTGATTTAGAAAATCTTAAAAATAAAAACTTTTTATCTATGACTTTTATTTATCATTACGATGAAGTTTTTAAATTAAAAGAATATATTGAAGCTTCTGGTTTTATTAATGAAATTAGTATTGATTTTTTTGATAATCCATACTCTAAAGAATGGCAATGGTTAACTATTTTAAGTAATAAATCCCAAAAAGGAATTGCAGTAAATAAGCTCAAAAGTGTTTTAGAATTAGAAGATTATGAAATTATTGCCTTTGGTGATAATTTAAATGATTATAGCATGTTTGAAGTTGCTGATAGAGCTTATGCTGTTAAAAATGCCAAAGATGAACTTAAAAAAATTGCAACAAAAGTAATAGGATATAATCATGAAAATTCTGTTTTGGATTTTATATTAAAAGAAAATAATATAGATTTTTGATAGTAAATTTATATATTATGTTAAATAAATAAATCTTATTGTTTTAAATTTTTGTTATAAAGTTTGGAGTGAAATAATTTTTTATAAATAACAACTTCTGTTAATAATAGCCAACTTTAATTCATCTGAAATATTATTAAAATATGAACAATATCCTGCAACTCTTACCATTAAATACTTGTGCTTTTCAGGGTTGTTATATGCATCAACTAAAATATCTCTATTTATAACATTTGGTTGAAACTGCATTCCACCTTTTTTGAAATATGTAGTAATTAAACCTGATAAATTACTTACTCCGTTTTCATTTTGAAATAAGCCTGAATCAATGGTAAAAGTAACGGTTGTTCCATTTGGTGCATAATTTGTAAAGTCTAAACTTGCTACAGAATTTAAACTAGACATTAAATCAAGAACTTCTTTTCCATAATGAGGAGCTACTGAATTGGCTAGAGGGGTTCCTTTAAGGCGTCCTGATGGAAGGGCAGGGGTTCTTAGTCCATAAATAATGTTTACATTGAGAGCATAATATCCTGCTGTATAAATTCCATTTCTAGGGCTATTTTTAACTGATTTTAAAGAATTTGTAAAAATTTCCATAGTTTTGTTTACCCATTTTTTAGGGTTATCACTAATGTCATCTCCTAGTTTAGGCACCTTGAGTAATTCCTTTCTTATAGCTTGATTAAATTCTCCTTTAAAATTATTATCAATCGCTTTGACAATTTCTTCAATTGTATAAAGTTTTTTATTAAAAACTACTTCATTAATTGCATTTAAAGAATCTCCTACATCTGTAACTCCAACACCTTGAATCCCAGAACTGTTTATTTTTGCTCCACCTTCAATTACATCCTTTCCTGTTTTTACACAGTTTTCATAAAGAGATGAAGTTAAAGGAGTATGGAAGCCTTTTTTAAGTTCTTTTTCTATTTTTTGATGGTCTTTTAATATAGAATTAGTTAAGTTGTTTAAGCGATTTTGAAATCTTTCTAATAATTCATTCATATTTTTGGGATAATTGTAAGAAATATTAGCTTTTCTTTTTAAGTTAAATTTATTCAATAATAGAGTGGGTATTTTTTTATTACTTCTCCAGTTGCTATATTTATTTAATATAGACTTAGAAAATTTATTATTCAATTTACCTAAGTTGTATTCAATAGCTTTATTTGTAATTTTTTCAATATCTGCTAATAAACCAATATTCCATAAATCATCGTTTTGCCCCTTTAAAGCTTGTAAAAAGGGTAGGGCTAAATTAACATTTGCACAATCAGTATTACCAAAATGGTCATTTGATGCATTTGGTTCCACACAACCCACAATAGCATAATTTCTTGAATCTTTAATGCTTGTTTGAGGATAGTGTTTTTGTAATGTTTTGATATAGATATCATCATTGTAAAGAGCAGGCATAGGAGCTCCATTTATGTAAACTTCTGCTATTCTATCAGTAAACTTTTTTGGGCTATTTTGATTAATTCTTGCCGTCATATTTACTGCAAGGGGTTGAAGTTCACATATATCAAGAAGCATATAGGATATTTCGTTTGTTGCATTATTTCCATTTTTATCTATTCCTCCAAAAGTAAGACTTTGGTCTGTTGATTGGGTTTCAAAAAGTCTTCCTAAGCTTAAGTAAGTATCTCCATCATTTACCAAAATAGCTTCATCCATTTTTAATACAAACAATGCCAAAAGTTCTTTGGCTTTTTTATAAGTAATGATACCATTTTCCTTATCTTTAAGATAATAAGGATATAAAATTTGATCTATTCTTCCAAAAGAAACAGCATTTTCAAATGATTCCATAGAAAGAGCTATTTGTAAAAACATCATAGATTGCAGTGCTTCATAGAATGTTCTAGCTGGATTTTTAGGGACAAATTTACAAATTTTAGCCATTTTTTCTAGTTCTTGTTTTCTTTCAGGATTAGTTTCATTTAAAGCCTTTTCATATAATTCATCAGAATATCTTTCTGCAAAATTTCCTAATGCTTTTAAAGAAATAATTGCAGCTTTATAAAAATCTTTTTTATCTTTATTTGTTTTCATCTCGTTTTCTATCTCTTTAATAATCCCTATTGTTCCAAGTTTAAGAATTCGTTCATGATTTACTACAAAATGTACTATTGCTGCCAAGTTATTATTAAATCCTGCACTTAAATCAGATGCACGAGATAACATAGTTATAAGATCTTTAATTCCTGGAGTTGCTTTTCTTATTAGAGAATGTTTAAACCAAAATGGAAAAATTTCTGTATAAAAGGTGAGTTTATCTTTTTTTGAAATTTTAAAGGGAATAGGTTTTTGTTTATCTATTTGATGCATTATTGATGCTAACATAATACCATAATGTTCTTCCCAAACTTGTCCGCCAACTCTTTTGGAAGTAAAATTTCCAACAAGTAATTCATCAGGATAAATATTAATGCTTTTATTTTTTAATACATAGGCAAGTCTTTCAGCTCTATGAATAGTTGTTGCTTTATTAAATCCATTTTTTTTGTAATATTGTGTTTTTAATTTTGAGCTTTCTATACATAAGTGGTAGTCACTTTCTCTTATTGTGTTTTGAATTTTATAAACACGGTTAGTAAAAATTGCTTTTTTAGGTGATGGATTTAAATTTTCATTTAGAGCAGAAATTCCAAATAATTTAAATTGTTTAACAGATTTTAAAAGAGCTTTAAGGCTTTCTTCTGGAGTAATATTTAAATGTTTTTGCTCAATTCCTAAATCACTAGCCTTTTTTTCATACATATTGTGATATTTTAATAATTCAATAGAGTTATAATTAATAGATTTTAAAAAATTAGCAGTTGCTTTAATTGTACTGTTCATATCATTAATATTTGGTATTATAACCATTCTAAATTGAATATTTGCCTTCAAATTTAATAAGATTTTAATGTTTTTATTAATTAATGTAGTATTTTGTTTAGTATATTTTTTATGAAATCTTTCATTACCAACAATTTTTAAATCAAGTAAGAATAAATCAATATATGGGGCAAGTTTTTCAATATTTTTTGAAGGAACATGAAGAGCTGTTTCTACTGCAATATGTATATCGTGTTTTTTTAGCACTTTAATTAGAGTAATTAAACTATCAGGGTCTTGCAATAATGGGTCACCACCACTTAAAGTAACTCCACCATCTGTTTTGGTAAAATAATCTTTATCTTTCAATACAATATTTACTATATTTGAAACAGAAAACTTATTATTTGCTTCTGTAGATATAGATTTTCCTTCTGGGTTTTGACACCATAAGCAATTTAATGCACAACCTTGAAAAAAAATTGTTGTACGAATTCCAGGACCATCATGTACACATGACCTTTGAATATCCCATACTTTTAAGCTTTTTACTTTTTTATCTGTGTTATTAGAGACTTCTTGTTCTTGGTGTAGAATTACAGTCTTGTTATAGTGAATTTTCTTTTTTCTATTATTAGTGTTTAATACTTCCATCATGAACTCCTTAGTCAATTATATCATTACTATAACTCAAAAGGACGGACTTGTCAATCCCGTTTCTGTTTTTTTATGAAATATTTGCCATTTCAACCAAACAAAGTTTGTTTTACATGGAATATTTAACTAATAAATTATTTAAATATTATTATATTGTATGGAATTAGTTTTTAAAAGGGGATGCTATTTTTAGTTACCGGCAGGAATACATACTCCATCGCCATAATCTTTGTATCCAGATTTACAAACACAAGAACCATTTCCTGCTCGTCTATAACCTTTACTGCTTGGACAAACACATCGACCTTTCCATTCTACTTGTGGACGAGGGCATTTATTTAAGCAGTTTCCCCAATAGCTTATTAGTCTGCATTTTTGGCAAGTTCCAGACTTTTTAGAAGAATATCCTTTTAGGCATGTGCATTTTTTATACTTGTTTGACCAAGATTGATTTACTCCAGCACAAACACATCTATTGTTTCGTGACACTTTTCCCGCTGAGCAAATACATTTTCCATTTGAAAAAGTTCCACCTGATAATTCACAAGTTCTTTTATTGTTTTTTTCAATATCCTGGTTTAAATTTTCCTTTTCTTTTTGTAATCTTTCCTTTTCTTTTTCTGCTTGTTCTTTTTGTTTTTTTAGTTCTTCAAGCTGTTTTTTTAACTCTTCGGTTTCTTCTGAAGATGATGTATTTTTAATTTGTTCTTCAATTTTCTTTTTTTCACTTTCCATATTGTTTAGATTTTCTTCAAGACCTTTATTTTCTGATTCTAATTTCTCTTTATCATTTTCAAGCTTTTTCTTTTCAAATGCTAAACTAGCTTTTTCTGCTTCAAGAGCTTTATTTTTTAAACTTAATCCTTCATTTTCTTCTTGTAGGTTTCCATATTTTCCGTCTAGTTCGTTATATTTTCCACCTAATTCATCATATTTTCCACCAAGTTGTCCTAATTTACCAGATAAACATTTTCTACTTGCTCTTTCTCTTTTGGCAACTTCAAAATTATAAATAAAAGTTATACCCCAACTATAATCCCAATTTAGAATTGGTTTTATTGTAAAGCCAGGTGCAAAATATGTTGAAAAACTAATTGCAGAATTTCTTATTGGAATTGTAAAACCAAGAGGGAAACCTATGCTCATTTTTAGGCTTCTACCATCATCATCTAATTGTGTTCCTAAAATAAATTTAGTACCATAATCAATATCAAATGATATTACAGAATTTTGATATGGTCTATATTTATGGTTAACACCTAATGATGCTAGAAAGTTTTTATTAAAGTCAACTCCGATAATAGATTCCATACTTATGTTAAATGGAAGCCAAAATCTAAAATCAAAACCATTAGGGGTACCAACAATTAATGCCGTATCAAGAGTGTATGGTTTTGCATAATTTATTGCACAAGTTCTTTTAAAGTTTTCAGCAATAGTTTCTTTAATTTCTTTTCCTACTGATTTTGCAATAGATTTAGCCGCTTCTTTTTTGGCTGTTTTGGTAACAACATTTTTGGTTTTAGGATGAGACACCGGAGGCACCGCCTTAGTAGGATGAGGCACCGCCTTAGTAGGATGAGGCACCGCCTCATCCTTACTCTGCACTGCCTTGTTTTTGCTATTTGTTGTTACTTTATTATTACTTACTTCTTGTGCAAATAACATATTTGCACTTAGTAAAAATAATAGTATTAATATAAACTTCATATTTTAATTCTCCAAATTAAATTTTAATGAAAAATCTTTAACTTCATTGGCAATTTTAGTTAATTTTGTTTCATTATTGATGTTTTGAGAAACTAAGTTAATCCATTTAGCAATTTCTTTCATTTCAGTTTCTTTCATTCCTTTTGTTGTAACTGCTGGAGTTCCTATTCTGATTCCAGATGGATCCATAGGAGATCTTTTATCAAAAGGAACCGAGTTTGCGTTTGTTACAATATGAACTTTATTAAGAGCAACAGAGAGCTCTTTACCACTTATGTTTTTATTTGTTAAATCTATAAGAATTAAGTGATTATCTGTTCCATTTGTTACTAAATTAAAACCATGATTTATTAATTCTTCTGATAATACTTTTGCATTTTTAACTATTTGTTGAGCATATAATTTAAAACTATCTTGAGATGCTTCTTTTAATGCAACTGCAATTGCTGCAGTTGTGTGATTATGTGGTCCACCTTGAAGGCCTGGGAATATACCTTTGTTTACTTTTCTTACAAAACCTTTAGCCATTAATGCCATTCCGCCTCTTGGCCCCCTTAAGGTTTTATGAGTAGTGGTTGTTACTACATGAGAATGAGGAACTGGGCTAGGGTGAACTCCACCTGCTACTAATCCTGCAATATGAGCCATATCTGAAAGTAAGTATGCACCAACTTCATCTGCTATTTCTCTAAATTTAGCAAAATCTATAAACCTTGGATATGCAGAACTTCCTGCAATAATTAATTTAGGCTTTTCTTTTAATGCTAAATCCCTAATCATATCATAATCAAGCATGCTTGTTTCTGGATTCAGTTCATACTGAACAGAATCATAATAAATACCACTTGCACTTACTTTCCAGCCATGAGTCAAATGTCCTCCATGAGGAAGAGCCATTCCCATAATTTTATCATTTGGTTTTAATAAACCAAGCATTACGCCTAAATTAGCAGGAGCACCAGAAAGTGCTTGAACATTAGCTCCATAAGAGCCAAATAATGATTTTGCTCTGTCTATTGCAATTTGCTCTATTAAATCAATATTTTCTTGACCTTCATAGTATCTCTTACGGGGATAGCCTTCTGAGTACTTGTTGGTTAAAATTGAACCAGTGGCTTCTCTAACTGCTTTAGACACATAATTTTCAGATGGGATTAACCTTATGGAATATTTTTCTCTTTCTTCTTCAAGAGCAATTAATTCAGCGATTTCCTTGTCAAAATTTAATAAATTATTCATTTTTCCTCTATTTTAATAAATTAACGATATCATTTTCTAGTTTTGCTTCGTTACTATCATAACCTATAGTTGCTTTTAAAATTTTTCCATTACCATTAACTAGAAACATAGTTGGAAAATTTTCAATACTATATCTTCTTGAGATAATATTATAACTATCTTTTAAAATAGGAAACTCTAAAGCATTGTCTTTAATAAATTCTTTTACTTCTACGATTTCGTCTTTATCTTTATCAGTATTTACTGCAACTATTATTAATCCCTTATTTTTATATTTTTTGTACAGTTTATTTAAGAAAGGTAATTCCTTTTTACATGGTTTGCAATAGTTTGCGTAAAAAGTAAGTATCAATAATTTTTTCTTTTTATTAGAGTCTGTTCCAACATAATTAGCAATATCAAGCATGTTTACTTTAGCTATTTTATTATTATATACTAATGCTCTAAATTCTATTATGGACTTTCCTGCAAGAGGGTGCTTATGGGATAAATGTGATGTTACTTTTTTAGTATCTTCTTTTTTAGCCATTTTATCTTTTTTGTCTTGATTTTGCTTGTCTTTTGGATGAGTCAACGCCTCGTCCTTACGCTTATCTTCGTCTTTTGGACGAGTCAACGCCTCGTCCTTACTGCGCTTATCTTGGTCTTTTGGACGAGTCAACGCCTTGTCCTTACTGCGCTTATCTTG
>Ga0256842_1002493_pt1 | contig 13154 bp, 11 predicted proteins | sample 4559240metaG_FD_185973 | JGI IMG/M metagenome (GOLD analysis project Ga0256842, IMG submission 185973) | Hydrothermal vent microbial communities from Guaymas Basin, Mexico - 4559-240 | ecosystem: Environmental > Aquatic > Marine > Hydrothermal vents | place: Mexico: Guaymas Basin | collected...
CTCGGCTTCCCGTGTGTTGCCCATCGAGTGTGGCCTATCCCAACTAGCCCGTCGAAGCTGTCGAATCCCAACTTAGCCGATACGTTATCTATCATGCCCTTAGACTTACGCACAATGAGCCTGCCGTCATGAGTCAGTATCGCAAACCCCACCGAGTCGTAGCCTCGGTACTCAAGCTTCTTCAGCGATTCCCTAATTACTCTCCCGAGAGGCTTCAGCAATACACCCTCCTTAGCGGCAACCCCAACTATACCGCATGCCAAGTAATATCCCTCCCCAAATCTAGGTAAGTAATGTTAGTGAGAAACATTAACGTTTCTGAGACATGGTTCCTTACAGCATTACTTAACGGATAGACGCCCCATGTCGAAATGGCCTAGTAGAGGTTCACTTGTTCTGAATAATGCATAGCCAGAGCGAACCACAGACGTCCTTATTAACGCCACCCTATCAGGTGCGAGCTCCATTAACCTCAGGTACTCCCTTGAGACATCCAACATCTCAAGGAATTCCCGTTCGCTCCTGAGTATCACCTTCGTGTTCGTTAGCTGAATCACTATTTTATGAACATCCTTGGGGGAATGCGTGGAGAATATTAGGCCAAGCCCCCTAGACCTACCTAGCCTCGCTATCCTTGCTATGAAATCAGCCAACATCTCCACCTCCTCCCTACTTGTTCCTTCTGATGGAAAGAACCTGTGGGCCTCATCAAGTATCATGAGTGTTGGGGTAGTGGCGCCAGCAGATTTCTTCCATGCGTAGACCTCCCTAAGTATCTCGTACGCTATTAGGTTAAGGACTAGGAAGTGCGCACCTCTGAGTGCGGCATAGTCCAAGTCTACTATTACTGGGCCTCTATAGTTCTCCATGATACGCCCGGCGGGCGGTACGCCTATTACGTTCCCCTCTATCCTCACGTCGACTTCATCTGCGCTGGCTATGAAGTTCAGCGTTCTCTCGATGTTCTCAAGGGTTCTACGATGTAGCTTCATTACTTTCAGGATCTCTTCGAACCTCTCTTGAAGGGATCTGTATAGGTACGTGAAGTTAGTTATGGCACCAACCTTATGCTCCAAGTACCCAATCACGTTTCTTAAGTACACCTTAGCCTGCCGTGAGAAAAGAGGAAGTATCTCTAAGTGGTCGCGTAGCTGCGTGTATGTTAGGGACATAGGGACTACCTCAACCGTGAATTCATAGCCATCTAAGTTGCAGTGAACAAGGATAGACCTTACGGTCTCGAAGTCCCGAGCAGGTGCCTCAACACTAATCATCGGATCCTTACCATAGAATGCCTTAGCTACCTTACCTATGCGCTCCATTACATACTTCAGCGCCAGCTGCTTGAGGTTCCTGTCCTCTCTACGCACTGGTAATAGAACCGTTATCCATGATGGGTAATTACCCCTGAATTCCTCGGCGCTCCTGTAGATTGCGGGGACAGCATCTGAGGGTAACGAAGGCGGAGGCAGCACTATCTGCGTGTAGTCACCGGCAGCGTCAACCACTAATACCTTAGCTTCCTTCCAGTCCCTCCCAATAACGTATAGTAGATTCTTTATTAGGGTGGTTTTGCCGGAACCCGTGGTCCCTATTACGAGCATGTGCTTAAAGAATTCCTGCTTAGGTAGCTTCATGGGCACTACCCCGCCCGCTACTGGCGCCGAGCCCGTATGAAGGTAGCCGAGCGTTACCCCTTCCTTAGGTATGCCTGCAACGGATAGCAGTATCTCTGGGTTACGGGGTACGACAACCGGGGACTGCGGCTCCAGCGGCGTCGAGACAGGGACACCGTCCTCATTCAGGAGCGGGGTGACCTCAATTAGAGCGTTAGTGAGTAATCCCTCCTCATCCTCCCCTAGCCCTATAGGGGCTAAGGACTCCAGCGTCGAGGCAATGTCGGCCCGCAGAACCCCAATTATCCTGAGGCCAACAGCCTTCAGCGTCCTGAGATCCACTGCAACTAAGTAATTCCCAACTCCCAGTATCCCCCCGTACTCGTAGTATGTTGCTGGGTCTATTTCGACGACCGTAGCTGCCAGATCCCCTGCTAATTTCGAGGGGCTCTTTCGGCTAATCACGCCGACGATTCTGCCAATGCTTTCAGCCTTTTTCTTCGCCTCAGTTATTCTTGACGCTATTAACTCGCGTATCGTGCTTAATGGGTCATCACTCAACGGTCACACCTCCGTAGAGGAGTGGAACACCCTTCAGCCTAAGCATGGCTTCAAGCACGGACGCGTTCTTCGTCACGACCTCCTTGGAGAGCGCATCAGCAACGTGTAGTCTGTGCGGGACGTATGTCCCGTAGGAGGACGCTGAATATGATATCGCAGCTACCAGCTCAAGGAACTCTTCCTCATCCAGTAGCTCCTGAACCGCTTTCAGCACCTCGACTCTGAATATCGTGTATAGCCTGACCGGCATAGCTACAGGTGTCAGCACGTAAGCCATGACCCTAGGTGGTGTGTCAGTGGAGCCGCTGACCTCCCAAGGACCTATCATGAGTGGCTTGTCCGGAACGCCGCTCAATCCTAAGGCATTCATGATCATCTTCACGTCGGTCAGAAGCTCGCTTAGCCCTAACGCCCTAATTAAGCGCCTCGACCTCCACACACGCTTGACCACACATACTGGGATTATGCCTTCCTCAATGAGGTTACTCATCATAGTAACTCTGTCCTCGTTCAGCCCGCCTAGCTCAGCGTTCCACACACTACCCTCCACGGGATGCGTGTAGGGATAGGTTACGGGTCCATCTATAAGTAGTACCGTACCACTGCCTAACCTCTCCTTAGCTACGCTCAGTAAGTATGTCTCCATATGTATTCGAAGATCGTGGGATAAGGCGCCCTCAGGCAGGTCCGGATCATTAACGTACTTGAGGCCAACCTTCACGTAGCGGTTGGAAACAAGGCTCAGGTCCTCCTCAATGGGGGCGCCAAGGAAGGGAGGACCACTAACCCTAGCAACAATACCTGTCCCGGGGTAGAGGTAGGCACTCCTCACGTCACACAACGCTCCAGCAACAACACTTACCTCGCCAGCTGGCACGTGAAGCGTCGCTGCGGCGGCATCGAGGGCAGCAAAGACGTAACGCTTGCTTGGCTTCTTAAGACTCTTACGCCTTAACTCCTCCGGTATCGTGTAACGTGTTTCATCCTCTAGGAGCTTATACTTCGGTTTAAGCCTCGCCGGCCTAGCTAGCTCAGCCACTAGCCTACTTATCGAGTCACTCATCATCCTCACTACTCCCTAATATTGTTTGAAGTTTAATTAGGTGATCAACAAGATTTCAAGACCTTCATAATGCTAGTGAATTCCATCCCTTCAATAACTGTATTGCTAAATACCATGTATTAATTAAGTAATTCTTAATAGTGCTGCAGGACGACTTAACACTAAGTGATGAGGCCATGCGAAAGGGAGATCACTTCAAAATACTTTTAGTAAACGACGACGGATTCGTTACGAGGGCACTCCCCCTTACTTACGAAATACTTAAAGAATTCGGTGAGGTGCTAGCCGTTGTACCGGAAACACCAAAGTCCGGTGGCGGGCATTCACTAACGCTTCACAAGCCCCTTTTCCTGCGAGAGCTGGGCATATATGGATTAAGAGTATTTGCCATTAATGGCACGCCGGTCGACGCCTTCTACGCGGCTAAGGACATACTGGGGTTTAACCCTGACCTCATCGTCTCAGGGATTAACATAGGTGAGAATACATCATCGCAGAATATACTCTACTCTGGCACGGTGGAGGCCGCGATCGAGGCCGGACTCTTTGGTTATCCCTCAATAGCCCTCTCTGCTGACGTCATGACTGATGAGGAATTCGAGAACCCCAAGTATTCATTCATGGTTAGGAAGGTTGTTGAGGCCTTAGTAGAGTATGTTAAGGATAACGGCTGGTTTGACGGTGTGGATACGCTTTCAGTAAACTTACCCCGCACAACAGCACCTAAGGGTGTAGTTATGCCGAAAACGCAGAGAATACGGTTCATTCAGAGGTTCGAGAGGAGAATAGATCCTAGGGGTAGGGAATATTATTGGCTTGTTGGGGAACGCGTGGTTGAGGAGGGTACTGACTCATATTACTTGAGTAACGGGTATGTGACCATCACCCCCTTAGTTGCTGACTTAACTCATCCAGCAATCGGCGGTTGCAGGGAGTTGACAGAGAAGATTAATGACCTGTTAAGACATATAGAGAAGGCGCTAGAGAGTATTTAAGTGGTTTAGGGTGCCTGAGAATTGCCTCGGCAGAAGCTCAAAGGCTTCACAAGCTTCGAGTCTGTAGAGAGCGCCTTACATAAGTTCCTAAAAGCCGTGACTATCAAACCGGGCGTCGAGACCCTAGATATTGTTGATGCTGTGGGTAGGGTTGCTTCTCACCAGGTTAAGGCGTTACGCGATTACCCCCCTTTTGACAGAGCCGCAATGGACGGCTTCGCCGTCAGGTCGGAAGACGTCATTAGCGCTAGTGAGAGGGAGCCCGTCGAGCTAAGGGTTGTTGGGAAGGTAGAGGCTGGGAGTAGAGAGCGCGTTAGGATAAGGGAGGGAGAGGCAGTCATGATATTCACAGGAGGTCGAATACCGGAGGAGGCCAATGCTGTCGTGCCTTTCGAACACGCCGCGATGCTGGGAGATCATGTCCTGATATTCAAGCCCGTGCCTAAGTACGGTAACGTAAGCCGGACAGGAGAGGACCTCCGTGCAGGTGACGTAATCCTGGAACGCGGTACTGTGGTACGTCCATGGCACGTTACGGCGCTTGCCGAGTCAGGCGTCACGAAGGTAAGGGTTTTCAAGCCCCTACGAATAGCCATCATAAACACTGGCGATGAACTTAGGGACTACAGAGAGGCATGGGGCATAAATGAAGTAGTGAATTCCTCAGGTCCATTAATAGAGAGTTACGTTAAGGAGATAGGGTGCGCGGTCGCCTGGTCACGCATAGTTAGGGATAATGTTAACGATGTTAGGGCAACTATTAAGGAAGGTTTGAAGGACGCAGACATCGTGATCACGACGGGGGGTTCATCCATTGGTGAGAAGGACCTAGTGCCTGAAGCGGTTGAAGGCATACCGGGCTCAAAACTCGTTTTCCACGGCGTTAACCTGCGTCCTGGACGGACTGCTGGTGCGTATGTCGTCAACGGCAAGCCTATCCTTATGCTCTCGGGGCTTCCGGTAGCGTGCTTCATAGGGTTAGAGGTTTTCCTCAAACCTCTTGTCCATAAGCTCTACGGTGTTAAGGAGGTGCCTGAACCTACTGTACGGGCACGGCTCACTAGGAAGGTAGCTAACGTTATTGGCTTCCGCTCCTATTACCGCGTCGTCCTTTACAGGGAGGGTAACGTGATTTACGCTGAGCCGCTGAGGCTAACTGGTTCAGGCATCATATCGACCCTGATTAGAGGTAACGGCATACTGGAGATTGAGGAGAACGTGGAGGGGTATGAGGAGGGTAGTGAGGTTCTTGTTAAGGTGATAGCCCCCATATACGAGGGTAAGCCACATTTCATTAATTGGTGATTCCGTTAATTTCCGGAATCACGAAAGATTCTCGAGGAGTTTCCTAAGCGTTGCCTTCAGGTGCTTCGGGACTGTTGATACAGGGTCGTTTCTCGAGTCTACTAGAAGTATGTTTACTCCTTCATCTCTCCCTGCCTCTAGATCCCACATTGTATCGCCTAGAAAGTACACTTGTTTTGGCTCAACACCTAACACCTTCATCACCGATCTAAGCTGTGTTTTCCTGTCATAACTGTCCTCGCGAGTTACTAGGACATCCACTAAGTCACTAATGCCGAGGGACTTCAGGACTTTAACAGCTGTTTCACGACCCCTCAATGTGACTACGGCTATCTTCACCCCTTTGCTCTTAAACTGTAAGAGTATGTCGCGTAGCTCAGGGTCGCGCTTTACCTTTTCTGCGCTTTGACGCTCTATGCTAACTATTTCATCTTCAGCGTTCTTAGCAAGCCTAGGGTTATGCATTGCAACCCTAGCTAAGATCTCGGCGACAGGCTTGCGAGGGGCATTAATTCCAAGTTCAGCGAGCCTTTTCCTAACATACACCCAGTCAATGTCCGGCTTTACTAGCGTACCGTCGATGTCCAGTACTAGTGCATACATGGCACATCACCCTGAGCAGCCTGCTCGACATTTAACTTCGCCCGTAGCTAAAGAGTTTAACCTATAGTGACAGCAAAGGATGAGTTAAGTATTAATTACTCCTACCCTTACCTTGTAGTGAAGTTTTAGGTGCGTCACAATGTCTCAGGGCTCAGGAATACCCTACAGCACTGAACCCCCTCTACCGCCTCCGCCTCCCGAAGAGGCAGAAGTATTTAAGTGTCCTAATTGTGGAGCACCAATCGAGGTCACGCCCGACTCACTGGTTGTTAAGTGCAGGTACTGCGGGTATATCGAGTACCGGAACCCAGGTTACGACGTGTTTGTCTTCCCATCCCTTAGTAGGGAGGAAATAACACGTAGGTTTTGGGATAGGATGAGAACAGATAGTGACATGGGCAAGTACATTAATAAGATAAGCATAGACTCCATAACGAACATATTTGTACCCTTCTACATTGTTAACTACGACGCGCAGTACTTCTTCGTAGGTGAGAGGAAAGAAACTAGAACAAGGACAGTGAATGTTGGCGGGAGAGTCGTAACACAGACGGAGGTTAGGGTAGTTAAGGTGAGAGACTCCGGAAGCGTTAGCGGGGTCGACGCGATCCTAGGCAGAAGACACATTGAGGAGTTGGGTATCAAGGAACTTTCAACGCAGGCCAGGCAACTTGACATTTCAGTTGCTGTCCACGCATCTGAGTACAAGTGGAAGAAGGAAGTAAACGCAGTGATGGGCTTCGATATCGAGCCTAAGGAAGTAGACGCAATAGCTAGGGATCTCATAGCTGAGAAGTTAAAGATTTGGGTTAAGCATAAATACAGACTCGATAGGCTTAACGTTTACTTATGCAGAGTAAACGTCAAGGACTTCAAAGCCGTTTTAGTCCCTATGTACATTATTACGTATAAATTCAGGAACGCCATCTACTCCATAGCATTCTCAGGCGTTGATGGAAGGCAGTTAGTGGCCATAGAACCTGTGTTAACTAAGCACCTAGCGATGTACTTAGGTGGTGCGGCAACAGCGACCTTCGTTGCGAGTTTAGCGTTACCTTTCGCGTTCCGATGGGGACACCTGATATTCCTGAGCGTTGCCCTCATGATAGGTGCTGGGTACCTAGTAGGTAGGGCGCTAGGGGGTGTTAGGTTTGAGCGGTGATGCAATGGTTAAGTGCCCGTATTGCGGATCAGAGTTTAGAGCCCCGCATACCGTGAACGTAGTAACATGCCCGTACTGTGGTTATACATTTAAGGTCAGTACGGGTGAAGCCATTACTGAGCACTACTACTTCAAAGTGGTCTTCAGTTCGAGCAACGCCTTTGATAGGTTGTTAAGATTCATTCTCAGGAATTACGGGGCGCCTTCCGATTTCCACACAGCTACCGAATTACGTAAAGCGTCATTGCATTATATCCCGATACACGCTGTTCACGCTGAAGCCGCTGGCGAGTGCATATATACTGAGGGAATGTGGTTCTGGAGTAAGTCCTACGAAGGCGACTTCTATGAGGTAGGGGACTACTTCGTCCTCGCTAATAGGGAACCTTGGTTCTCACACGTGATTGAGAACTACAGGTTCAGTTTGAGGGGAAGAGAATACTTCAAGCCTAAGATGCTTAGAATGGGAAGATACTACAACATAACGGTATCAAAAGGAGATGCCATTAAGGCCGCGTCAGATGCCGTAGTACGAGACCTAATGAAGGACCTCAATACAGGGTGTAGCGGCAATAAGATCGTTAAGGATGTTAAAACAGAGTACTTAGGCGTGACGCATTACCCAATCTGGGAATTCACTTACAGGTACGGTAATATAGAGATGAAGGCCTTAGTGGACGCCAGCTCAGGTAGGGTTATCTACGCGGAATACCCTCAGACGCTGAAAGCGAGAGAGAAGGCAGGATTAATCGCTTGTGTTCTCATAGGCATTGGTGCTGTGGGCGGCGGGATAGGTGGCTTAGTTGCCATAGGCGGGCTTATGGCGGCGGCGACGGCTGGAGCTGGAGCTATTGTTGGCCTTATAGCGGCTCTACCAGCGATCAAGAGGGCATTCGAGAAGGTTATAAAGACTTCCGAGAAGGTAGAAGATTGGAGCCTGCTACTTAAGGCAGGTAAGTTGCTCGAAGAGAGAAGCATTTTCGGTGTAACCCTAGATTAACGAGGTTAGTTAACGGTAAGAGAAAATGTAACGCATTTTTACGTCACCCCCTAAATGAAAAGGGGGTATTCATGAGTTTACCTATGAAGGAGGTATTCAGCAAGTTCTTTTCCCCGGAATCCATAGCGGTTATAGGTGCCTCGATAAAGAGAGGAACGGTTGGACGGGCAATCATGGAGAACCTTAAAGAGAGGTTCAAGGGCCGCGTGTACCCAGTGAACGTAAAGTACGATGAGGTCCTAGGGTTCAAGTGTTACAAATCTGTATTGGAGATACCTGAAACGCCTGATTTAGTGGTTGTGGCGGTGCCTGCCCGTGTGGTCCCCTTAGTTCTCGACGAATGCGGTAGGAAAGGCGTTAGGGCAACCATAGTAATTAGCGCGGGCTTTAAGGAAGTTGGGGAGGAAGGAGCTAGAAGGGAGGAGGAACTAGTTAGGGTCGCTAGAAAATGGGGCATGAGAGTGATAGGGCCTAACTGCCTCGGCGTTTACGATGCCCACTCAGGCCTCGACACGATCTTCAACCCCAACGACAGGCAAGCTAAGCCGGGACCAGGCAACGTGGCCCTAATATCACAGTCCGGAGCTCTCGGGGCGGCGATCCTCGACTGGCTTGCAGAGGCAGGCGTCGGGATGAGTAAGTTCGTGAGTTACGGGAACGCTGCGGACGTGCAAGAATGGGAACTCATAGAGTATCTAGCAGAGGACCCCGCAACTAAGGTAATCATGGCCTACATAGAGGGGGTGTCAGATGGCAGGAAATTCCTTAACGCGTTAAGGAAGGCCACAGAGAAGGGGAAGCCTGTTATAGTGCTTAAGGCTGGCAAGTCCGAGAAAGGCATGAAGGCCGTCGCCTCACACACAGGTTCACTTGCAGGTCAGTACGCCGTGTACGAGGCTGCGATAAAACAGTTCGGCGGGCTACTAGTTAACGAGCTTAATGAATTGGTAGTAGCTGCCAAGACACTTTCATGGTTACCAGCCCCATACGGTGATAGGATAGCTATAGTGACTAACGGCGGTGGTGCGGGGGTCCTAGCCACGGATGCTATAGAACTGCTTGGTTTACGGATGGCTGAACTCTCGGAGCAAACTAAGGCCGAGTTAAGGGAGGGCCTACCACCTGCAGCCGCCGTGAATAACCCGGTAGACGTCCTAGGTGATGCGCCACCGGAGAGGTATAAGGTGGCGTTGGAGGCTGTGCTTAAAGATGAGAACGTGGATGCCGTGCTCCTCATAAGCATAATGCAGTCACCAGCATACGACCCGCAAGGCGTTCTGAAAGCCGCTAAGGAGCTAGTTAGTAAGTACAATAAGCCTGTAGTAATGGCTGCGCCTGGAGGTAAGTACACGCTAGATAAGCTACGAATGTTCGAGCTTGAGGCAAGGATACCGTCGTTCCGAACACCAGAGGAAGCCGCCAGAGCCCTCTCCTACATGGTTGCTTGGGCCCGCATACGTCAGAGGATGAAGAAGGAATGATTGCTCACTCGGATCTCCACATCCACACAAAAGCTAGCGACGGGAAGGCGCATCCACGGGAGGTCGTCTTACGTGCGAGAGCCGTCGGATTAGATGTCATAGCAATCACTGACCACGATACATTCGCCGGATCAGTGATTGCTAGGAGACACGCGGGTGATGGAGTCCCCTTGATAATTGCTGGTGCTGAAGTTAGGACCGTGTGGGGAGACGTGCTGGTGCTCTGCAGGAACCCCATACCGGTGATTAAGGATCCTAGGACACTCCGCGAACTTGCCGACGACAATGGCTGCGTCCTCATACCTGCCCATCCTTTCGATGTCATGAGGCTAGGTATAGGGTGGCGGATAAGGGAGAATCTATGGGACTGCGTAGAGTGTTTTAACATGAGCAGCGACCCAATCACTAACATCATGGCTTGGACGCATTGCCGCGCATCCGGGAAGCCATGCGTAGCGTGCTCAGATGCCCACGTGCTTGAAATGGTGGGTGTGGCTAGGACACTCATTGAGGTCCCGGACCTTACGCTGGACGATGTTCTAGAGTCTCTCCGGAAGGGCTTAGTAACCCCCCGCCCAAAGTACTCGGTAACAGGGCTGGCTAGGAAGGTTGCTTGGGGTATTCAGCGGAAGCTACATGGCCACACTCGATACCCTGCACTCGACGAGGATCTTTATTTAAAAACAGCGTAATGATGGGAACTTTGAAAGCAGTGCGTTGCCCGCGGTGATGCTAAGGCCATGGAAAAGGAACAGTGTAGGAAGGAGGCTGTAGTCACGCCAAGTGAGCTAAGAAAGCTGGGCTTCTGTCCTACACTTTACTTCTTCGATGTCCACACTCCTGTTCCTCAACCCTTAGCGTTGCGTTTTAGGGCATGGTTAGGGCGCTTAGCCCATGCAATACATCACATACTGCGTCTTAGGTGGGTTAAGGAGGAACTGCTTAAGGCTAGGGTTAATGAGTTAGGCGTGGTGCTTGTAGGCAAGCCTGATAGTTACAGGATCAATGGTACCAGTGGCACGTTAATCGTTGAGGAATTCAAAAGTAGGAGAGCCCCTAGGTTTGAATCCCCCTGCGTAGTTAACGGTGTGTGGTTGGGGGACGCATTACAAGTCATGGCGTATGCCTACATATTAAGTAAGGTTTATGGTGTTAAGATAGAGCGAATTGAGCTGAAGCTTCGATACATAAACAAGACTGTGGGCATTAGGTACGATAATGACCTGCTGGTGAAGTACCTTAAGTTATTGAAGGACATAAGGGACGGGATATTCCCCGAGCCTGGGTGGGTAAGTAGGAGGAAGTGCCGGTTATGCCCTTACAAGGATATCTGTCCTTACTCACCATTTAATGTGTCTGAGGATCTTAGGGGCAAGCGGGACGCTAATCCCTCCAAAGCGTGAAATCAGTTCCTGAGCCCTCTTACGCGTTATAATGATTACCCCTAAATCCCTTAACCTAGCTACGGACGCGGCTAGCCTTTCCTGCGCCTCCCACTGACCATACATAGCACCCTTCCCCAGCAACTTGAAGAGTTCTTTCCTCAACCCTCCACGGACTCTCCCAGGGTTTTCGAAGGAGTAAGGCGTTCCTGGAAGAGGAAGAAATACATGGGCATGTACCCTAGCACCTAACTTAATTAGTTCTGTAATATGCTTCAGCGTCTCCCTAACATCGTCCTCAGTTTCTTTAGGGAGGCCGAAAATATAATCCACGTCAACATCAAAACCCGCTTTCCTCAGGTGAACTACCGCGTTAGTGACATCCTCAACCGTGTGCCCCCGATGTAGTTCCTCAAGCATCCTATTCGACCCAGACTGAGCTCCTACAATTACTCTTCTATTGTCAACACTCTTCTTGAGAAGCAAGGTTGCTTCTTTATCCACGAATTCAGGCCTTACCTCCGAGGGGAAAGCGCCAAAGAACACTCTGGAGCCCCCTGCCCTGAATTTTTGAAGTCTCCTCAATAGTTCAGCTACCTTGCTTAGGTCACGCACATTACTTTGCGCTCCATAACCTAGTGCATTAGGTGTTATGAACCTAAGGTCCCGAATACCGTTACTAACCATTAATTCAATGTTATGTATTATGTTGTCCACGCTCCTATGCCTATACATTACACCGAAAGCATAGCTTACCTGACAGTACTTGCAGGCGTGGGGACACCCGCGAGTTATTTCTATGGGGTTGAATAACCTATGCTTTAACGCGAAAGCAGGGAACCTATCCAGGTCGCGCACCCTACCCTTACCGGTTATTACGAATTCCTCTTCTTCAATGTATGCGAGCCCCGGCCTCACGGACTTAGGATCGCCGCCTTCAATAATTTCCTTGAGGAATCGAGTGAAGGACTCCTCAGAATCCCCCATGAAAACGTACTCGAAGCCCAAAGAGAGTAAAGTTCCGTAGGGGTCTCCCGTGGCATGCGGGCCTCCAGCAACTGGAATCGCACCAACCTTCCGAGCCGCAATCACCGCTTTGATGACGTCATTAATCACTTTAGGCAGTTCAGGCGTTATCAGTGTTTGACCGTAAATTACTCGCCCTCTGCCATACTCCTCAACGAGATTTACTAATAACTCAGGAACTGTTCTTAAGGGCGTCACAAAAACGTTAACAGTATCGCCTAGCTCTTGCTCGATAGCGCCCACCAACACGTTTACGCTGTACTTCACCCTCCGCCCATAACCAAATACTAACGCTATAGACCCCATTAACCACTCACCGTGTGTGTCACTAAAGCCCGCCAAACATCATCGCATGAGCTCAGCTACGACCGCACCGCTCATCCACGCTATTCTGCCTAGCCGAGATGATAAATTTAATTCCGCCGATAATTACGCTGGGTCGTCACCTAAAGGTGTTTAAGAGTATTAAGCACTGAAGGCACTGATATAAGAGAGGTTAAACCCCTTGCCTATGATCAGGGCCCTCACCTTTAACGTTAAGAACGCAGATAGCATTGAGGAAGTTCTTTCCTTAGCGTTAAGCATCAAGGATAGTGTTGAGGCTACGGGTGCTAAGGTGTGGGGTGTTAGATTAACATTGAGTAGCAGTGTAGATGATAGGGTCTTTGATAAATTATGTGGCGAAAACATCATTTTCTCGGCTTACCAGTCCAGGATATACCGCGTTGAGATTGAGGAGCTAAAGAATGCTCTTAGGTGCGGCAATTCCTACGCATCAATAATAGTTACGAGAAGAAAGGACGTTCGAAGGGCTGTGAACATACTTAGGGAGGTCGCACACGACTTAGGAGTTGAAGCAACCACTAGACTTGCTTTCTCCATCGGTGCACCTATCGAAACACCGTATTACCCGCTCTCCGTTCCTTTAAGGAGCGGAGTTACTGTTGCCCTAAGGTACGT
>Ga0256842_1002494_pt1 | contig 13147 bp, 10 predicted proteins | sample 4559240metaG_FD_185973 | JGI IMG/M metagenome (GOLD analysis project Ga0256842, IMG submission 185973) | Hydrothermal vent microbial communities from Guaymas Basin, Mexico - 4559-240 | ecosystem: Environmental > Aquatic > Marine > Hydrothermal vents | place: Mexico: Guaymas Basin | collected...
GCCATAAGTTATGACACCCTACATGAGTTCCACATATTATATCGTTTAAAGGATATCTTACTTTTTTCTTTACCTCTTCTATCCCTATTTCTTCGTATATATAATTGTAAAAATTCCATATTTTTACTACTCCTTTATATTTTTTACCTACTTTACCTAATATCTCGTTTACTTTTTCTTTAATTTCAGGATGTTTCTCCATATGATATCTAGCTTCATTTAGAGAGCCATAACAACTTCCACATCCTGTTATCATATCAACGCCTTTTTCCTCTGCTATTGCCATATTCCATGCTGAACCTGCACACCAGCCTACTAAATCTATGGATGGCATTGTACCGAAAGCTGGGCAACAAGTTGCTCCATCTAATTCCACTATCTCTACTCCTAATTTATTTAACACATATCTCATTGAATATTCTATATCTGGTCTTCGTAAAGGAATATTGCATCCCAAAAATAAACCTATTCTTTTCATTTCAATCCCTCCTTTCATTTTAATCAAGCGGAAATGGTGCTACTTCTGCTAAAACTGTATTCTTTAACATCTCCTGAAATTTTTTTCTCATTTCTTCATTTCCTAAGGTTGTTGGAGGAAGCTCTGGTAATCCTACCTTTTTTCTTCTATTCTCATATCCTTTTACCACTACCGCATGTCCTAATTTGTAATAATTTTGTAAACCATCTATAGTATTAGATGGCATAGCATATTCTCTAAAACTAACCCTTCTTATAGCTTGAATTAATTCATAGGGCTTAATTTCCATGGGACATATCTCTACACATCTATTACAACTTTGACATCCCCATACTGAAGAGTCATCTAAGAAGATCTCTTTCAATCCTAAGGTTGCTGCATGAACTATCTTTTTTATAAAAAATTCCAAACCTGCCAAAGCCATTGGACATGTACCTGCACATTTTCCACATTGAATACAGGATCTTAAATCATTTATAGACATACCTGCTTCTTGCAATTCTGTCTCAAATTCTTTAAAAAACTCTTCATCAAGTTTTATTACATTGGTTTCTCTTCCAAATTCCATTGTTCCCCTCCTTTTTATGCTATCAATAAAGCATCAATTTGTGCTTCTATTTGTTCAGTAGTAAATCCATGGAAGGTTATAGCTCTGGATGGACATGCTGCTGCACAAGTTCCGCATCCAGAACAAAGAGCAGGCTCTATTTTTGCTTTATATACTCCATCATAACTTTCAAGTTTAATAGCACTATAAGGACATAACTGACCACATAATCCACATCCACTACATTTATCTTTATCTACTTCTGCTAAAATAGCCTCAAATCTGATCTTACCAGGTATTACCAAAGCTGCGGCTGCAGAAGAAGCGGCTCTTGCTTGAACTACAGATTCTGGAATATCCTTAGGTCCTTGAGCACATCCTGCTATAAATACACCTTTGGCAGAAGTTTCTACAGGATATAATTTGGTATGCACTTCTTTAAAAAAGCCTTCTCTTCCACGAGAAACATTAAATATTTTGCTTAATTTTTCTGTATCAATAGCTGGTTCAACAGCTGTAGCTAATACTACCATATCCACATCTACTTCCACAGGACTACACAGATCAACATCATAAGCTTTTACTCTTAACTTACCATCAGGCTTTACATCTACTCCTGATACACGACCTCCTCTAATAATTTTCACTCCAAGTTGTTTAGTAAATACATAAAATTCTTCAAAATCTTTTCCTGCTGTTCTCACATCAATAAAAAATAAGTAAACATCTATATCTGGATATTTTTCTCTTAATATTCTGGCATGTTTGAGCATGTACATACAACATATTTTAGAACAATAGGTATGATATTTTTGGCTTCTACTTCCTACGCAAGAAATAAAAGCTATACTATTTGGTTTTTTCCCATCGGATAATCTCTTCAACTTTCCTTCTGTTGGCCCTGTAGCAGATAATATTCTTTCAAATTCCATAGAAGTAAGAACATCAGGGCAATCAGGAGAATATTCTTTAAAATGATGTTTATCCATCACCTTAAAACCTGTTGCCAAAATTATAGATCCTACTTTGATAGTTATATATTCATCTTTATCATCATATTTAATAGCTTTAGCAGGACATCCTTCTATTCCTTTAGAAGGTATTCCTTTATAACAAATTTGACATACTGTTTTTCCGGTTTTCCTTTTAGTCCTGAAATAAAGACAATTTTCCGCATCTATAATTGCTTTTTTAGGAACTGCTTGTGGAAATTGAATATAAATCGCTTTTCTTTGGCTTAAACCACAGTTAAACTCATCGGGAACTTTGGTAGGGCAAATTTCTATACAGTGACCACATCCGGTGCATCTATCCCAATCTACATATTTAGCTTTTTTTCTTATAGTGACTTCAAAATTTCCTACATATCCTTTTACATCTTCTACTTCTGCATAGGTGATTAATTTGATATTAGAATGACGGGCGACCTCGCCCATTTTAGGAGTGATAATTCATGCAGAACAATCCATAGTAGGAAAGGTTTTATCAAGCATTGCCATATTTCCACCGATAGAAGAATTTTTTTCTACTAAATATACATTTAAGCCCATTTCAGCCAGATCAATAGCAGCAAACATTCCTGTAATACCACCACCTACTACTAACACAGACTTTTCTACAGATTCAAAACGATCTGCTAAGGGTCTTGCTAATTTAGCTTTTGCTACAGCACTTGCTATTAATTTTTTGGCTTTTTCTGTAGCTCCTTTTTTATCATGCCAGTGAGCCCAGCTACATTGCTCTCTAATATTAGCCATTTCACAAAAATATTTGTTTAATCCTGCTGATTCCACTGCTGATCTAAAAATCGGTTCGTGTGTTCTTGGAGTACAAGATGCTATTACAACTCTATCAACCAAGCCTTTTTTAATATCTTCTTTTATCAAATTTTGACCAGGATCAGAGCACATAAAGGAATAATCTCTAACCACAACCACATCTGGTAAAGTTTTAGCATATTCAACTACCTCTTGAATATTTACTGCCCCTTTAATATTCTCGCCACAATGACATACATACACCCCTATATTCGGCATCTTGCCCCTCCTTTTATATTTTAGTTAATAAAAGTTTTACAAATTTTTATAAAATATTATTCTTTTTTATTATTTTTAATAAATTTTATTTATTTTATAAAATTTTTAATAAAGATAAATTTTACTTTTTGTATACTATTGCATACTCAGATGATAATAAATTATACCAATATTATTTTTTAAAGCAACCTTTTTAGGAAAAATTTTTTCAATTTTTGATAAAAAAGTTTTATAAATTTTTATAAAATATTGTATTTTTTATTATTTTTTTAATAAATTTTATTTATTTTATAAAATTTTTAATAAAGATAAGTATTATGTTCCGTATATTTTTGGGTAAATTTAGACAGCGATAAATTATACCAATATTAATTCTTTAAGCAACCTCTTTAAGAAAATTTTTTTAACTTTTAATAGAAACTGTAATACCAACCTCTATTTATTATTGACAATCTCCTATACAAGAATAAAATTAACCTATGCAAGTTAGACCTGTCTCTGAGCCCGTAAAAGCAAAATTAGAAAACATAGCTGTAGTACTTGTAAATCCTATGTATAGTGAAAATATAGGATCTACTGCCAGAGCCTGTGCTAATTTCGGCATTTCCAATCTTATTCTTGTTAATCCTGAATCTATAGATGAAGAAAAAATGAAAGCTATGGCTACTAAAGCTGGGATAACTATTTTAGAAAAAATGAAAATTTTTCCTGATCTTCCTTCTGCTTTAAAAGATTTTAATTATGTTATAGGAACTACTGCACGTCTTGGAAGAAAACGCATGGTTTATTATACTCCTAAGGAATTAGCTCCTTATATTTGTGAACTCTCTGTAAATAACAAAATAGCTCTTCTTTTTGGAAATGAAAGGTTTGGGCTTTCAAATGAAGAGCTTTCTTATTGCGATAAAGTTATAACTATTCCCACTACTCAAAATGCCTCTCTAAATATAGCTCAAGCTATAGTTATAATTCTTTATGAGATCTTTCAAGAAGCCAGTATTCCCAAATTTCCTAAACCCGTGTTAGCCACTCAGCAAGAATTGAATATCATGTATAGTATCATTGAAGCTACTTTAAAAGCTATAGATTACATACCTCATGAAAACAAAATTCTCTGGTTTACCAACATTAAACGTTTCCTTTCAAAACTTGAACTCACTTCTAAAGAAGTTAAAATTGTCCAAGGATTTTGCAGACAACTTCTTTGGGCACTTGGGAAAGAGCTTAAACCTTCTTTTCCAAAAGACCAACCAACTCAAAATGATAGGTCTGGGGGAACATATCAAAAAGAACCAGTTTCTTAAGATCATATTTCTCTTTTAAAATTTTAATATCTCTTACAAAGGTAGGTGCATCGCAGGAAATATAAATAATATACTTTCTTGCTACTTCTGGTAAAAGTCTTAACAACTCTTTACATCCTCCTCTTGGAGGATCTAAAAGAACCAAATCATAAATTTCTCCCATTTTTAAAGCTTCATAAAGAGCTTCCATAGCACTCATATTCCTTAAATCTAATCTTCCATTTATTTCCTGTTTTTCTGCAATATAAAGGCCATCTTCTATAGCTCTGAGATCTGTATCTACTCCTAAGAATTTTTTTGCTTCTTTATTAATCAAAAGAGGAAAAATAAAATTTCCTATACCTGCATGTAAATCAAGCACATTTTCATAATCCAAATTCCAAGATCTTATAGTTTCCATAATAGCACAATTTATATTCCAGTTAGTTTGAACAAAAACCCCAGGTTGAACATAGTAAAAAATACTATCTATATTCTTAAAAACTCTTCGTCCACCAAAGGAACTTCCTTTGGGAAAAGGACCTTCTGGATGACGACCCTTCATCCAATAAAAAACACTTTTTATCTCTTTAATTTCTATTAATCCTTCTATATCTTCTTCTAAAGGTTTAAGTGAAGTCCAAAAAATAAGAGTTGCTTTATTTTCTTCAGGTGAGGATTCTATTTTTACTCTTTTGCTATAAATGGAAAGTTTAACCCAGGAAGGATTTTTATAAAGTTTTGATAAAATTTCATTTAAAATTCCCTCTGCCAAATAACACTTTTCGATTTTTAAAACTTCATAAGATTTCCTTTTTACAAATCCCATCTTTAACTGAGCATTTTCTACATGAAGTCTGAGACGATTCCTATAATGAAATTCCTTAAGAGAAGGAACTATCTTTTCTAATGGTATATCTTCTTTCCACCCTAAGCGATTAAAAGTATCATAGAGGATCTCTTTTTTTATTTTTAATTGAGCTTCATAAGTGATATGCTGTAATTGACAACCTCCGCAAATTTTATAATAAGGACATATAGGTTTCCTTCTAAAGGTTGATTCTTCCAAAATTTTATCTATTTCTGCTTCAGCATAATCTCCATAATCTTTTGTAATTCTTATCTGTAAAACCTCTCCAGGAATAGAATAAGGAACAAAAACTACTTTTCCATCAGGAAGACGGGCTAAACCATCTCCACCAAACACTAATTTTTCTATTTTTACAATAGGCCTCACAGCCTTATAATATATTATATTACCAAGCTTTGCCAAGAGTTTTTTGTGTTTACTGATTTTAAAAATTTTGTTAAAATTGTTTTTAAGCTTTGCTTTTTCTTTTTTTTCTTTAAAAAATTTAAGAAAGTATTAATTTTTTTAAAAAGTCAATTTTTTGGAGGAAACAATATGAAATATGTTGGATTAGATGTAGGATCAGGAACAGCTAAAGTGGCTGTTCTTGATGAAAATAAAAATATACTTTTTTGGGAATATAAAAGAACCAATGGACAACCTATAGAAACTGCAGAAAAGATTCTTTCTGAAGTAGAAAAAAAATTTGATAATAATCTTTCAGGTATAACCTGCACAGGAACAGCAGGAAAAACAATTTCTCAAATTTTAGGAAGTGCTTTTATAAATGAAGTTATAGCTCATGCTAAAGCTGCTACTTTTTTTTATCCTCAGGTAAAAACCATTATAGATATAGGAGGAGAAGACTCTAAGCTTATTTTTATTACTCATGAAAGAGGCATTCCAGAAATAGAAGATTTTGCTTTAAATACTCTTTGTGCCGCAGGAACAGGCTCTTTTTTAGAACAACAGGCTGCTCGTCTTGGCTATACTATAGAAGAATTTTCTCGCTTAGCTTTGAAAGCAAAAAATATTCCAAGAATAGCAGGTAGATGCACAGTTTTTGCTAAATCCGATATGATTCATCTTCAACAAGCCGCTGTTCCTGATTGTGAAATTATAGCTGGGCTTTGCTTTGCTATCATAAGAAATTTGAAAAGTAATTTAGCAAAAGGTAAAGAGATTCTACCTCCTCTTATTTTTCAAGGAGGAGTAGCTGCTAATCTTGGAGTAAGACGTGCTATTAAAGAAATTTTTGAACTTAAAGATGATGAGCTAATAATACCAGAATATTTTAAAATAATGGGAGCTATAGGAGCAGCGCTTTATGGATTAGAAAGAAAGGCTGCCTCTGAATATAAAGGCTCTGAAATCTTGAGAAAATATCTGAAAGAAAGAAATTATAATCCACCCAGGCATCCTGTTTTAATCCCTTTTGAATCTTTAAAATTATCTGAAGAATTTACTCGCAAAATAGAAAAAAAGAGATGGGCTGTAAAAATAGAAGATGGTTTAGAAGTTTATCTTGGAATAGATGTGGGTTCTGTAAGCACTAAATTAGTAGCTATAGATAAAGACGCAAACTTAATTGCTAAAGTCTATATGCTTCATCAGGGCAAACCTTTAGAAAGTATTAAAAAAGGACTTCTTGAGCTTAAAGCTAAACTTCCTTCTAAGGTTATAGTAAAGGGTGTAGGAGCAACTGGTTCTGGAAGGTATTTAATAGGAGACTTCGTGGGAGCAGATGTTATAAGAAATGAAATTACTGCTCAAGCTTATGGAGCCCTTTTCCTTGACCATGAAGTTGATACTATTTTTGAAATAGGGGGTCAGGATTCTAAATACATTTATTTAGATAAAGGAACTGTTTCAGATTTTACAATGAATAAAGCCTGCGCTGCAGGAACAGGTTCTTTTTTACAGGAACAAGCTGTCAAATTGGGAATTCCTATTGAGAAATTTGGAGATATAGCTTTAAAAAGTAACGCCCCTCTTAAACTCGGAGAAAGATGCACAGTCTTTATGCAGTCAGATCTCTTACATTATCAACAGCAAGGACTTCCTAAAAAAGATTTAATAGCAGGTCTTTGTTATGCCATAGTTTATAATTATTTAAATAAGGTGGTAGAGGGAAGAAAAATAGGCAAAAAAATCTTCTTTCAAGGTGCAGTTGCTTTTAATAAAGGAGTAGTAGCTGCTTTTGAGAAAGTTTTGGGCAAACCCATAATTGTTCCTCCTCATCATGAGGTGACAGGAGCTATAGGAGTTGCACTTTTAGCAAAAGAAGAAACTAAAGGAGAAACAAGATTTAGAGGATTTGATTTAAGCAAAGTAAAATATACCATCAAAACCTTTGAGTGTAAAGGCTGTCCTAATCAATGTGAAATTCATCAAGTTTGTATAGAAGGAAGCAAACCTTATTACTACGGAGGTAGATGTGAAAAGTATGAAGTGGATTATAGGAAAGCTCCAGAAAATATTCCTAATTTAACCTTAGAAAGAGAAGAAAAGCTTCTCTCCTATGTGAAACCTGTAGAAGGAGATTTTAAAGAGGATAAAATTATTGGTATACCAAGAATTTTGCAATTTTTTGAATGGCTTCCTTTATTTGCTACTTTTTTTCAAGAAGCAGGATATAAAGTGGTTTTATCTCCTCCTACTTCTAAACAGATAATTAAAATTGGATGCGAACTTGCTCCTGCAGAACCTTGCTTTCCTATAAAAATTGCTTTAGGTCATATCAAAGCTCTATTGAATATGGGAATAAAAAAAATCTTCTTACCCCAAATCACAGATCTTCCACCTGAGCATCCCATTTTTGAAGTTGGTAAAGTTTGTCCTTATGTGCAGAGCGTTCCTTGGATAAGTCCAGCTTCTTTAAAATTTAAAGAGTTAGGAACTGAAGTTATAAGTCCTGTTTTGCATCTTGGTAGGCCTAAATTTATCATAAATGATGAAATAAAACAATTAGCTCAAATGTTAAATATTCCTGTGAATAAAGCTAAAAAGGCTTGGAAAAAGGGAGAAGAAGCTCAAAAAGGCTTTCATGATTGGTTAAGAAAAAGAGGAAAAGAAATTCTAAGAGAGTTTAAAGATCAAGTTATTCTCGTAATTGTAGGAAGACCTTATAATGCTTTTGATACAGGGGCAAATTTAGGTCTTCATTATAAAATTAAAAAACTTGGAGTAGTAGGACTTCCTGTTGATATGTTGCCCTTAGATGAATTTGATAATTATGAAGCCTTAGAAGATTTTAAAAATATGTATTGGGAATATGGACAGAGATTTTTATTAGCTGCTCACATTATTAGAGAAACACCTAATTTGTTTCCTGTATTTTTTACCAATTTTTCTTGCGGACCTGATTCTTTTATTCAGCATTTTTTTGAAGAGATATTAGGAAATAAACCCTCTCTTGAGCTTGAAATAGATGAACACAGTGCTGAAGCAGGAATGGTTACACGTTTAGAAGCTTTTGTAGATAGCATTAAAAATAAAATAAAAAAATGTGAATATAAAAGGCAAAAATTTGAAATAAGAGTTAGACCTACAGATGGAAGAACTGTATATATTCCCTATATGTGTGACCATGCCAGGATTTTAGCTGCAGCTTTTAGAGCCTGTGGTGTTAAAGCTGAAGTTTTACCTGAACCTGATGAAGAAAGTCTGGAGTTAGGAAGAAGGTATACTTCAGGTAAGGAATGTTATCCTACTGTTTTAACTACTGGAGATTTAATAAAGTTGATAAATACTCCTAATTTTAATCCAGAAAAAAGCATCTTTTTTATGCCTAATAGCGGAGGTCCATGCCGGTTTGGGCAGTATAATCAATTTCATAAAAAAATCCTGAGAGACTTAGGGATAAAAATGCCTGTTTATTCCTTACAGCAAGATATGCAATTTTATGAAGATTTGGATATTTTGGGAAGAGATTTTATGAAAATAGCCTGGAGAGGTATTATAGCTGTAGATATTTTAGATAAATTTTTAAGAGAAATCAGACCTTATGCTTTGGATAAGAAAGAGGTGGAAAACTTGTATATGGAAAGTCTTTCTAAGATAGAAAGAACTATAGAAGATAAAGGAGATTTGATAGAAATCCTTTTAGAAATTAAAAAAGCTTTTTCTAAAATTCCTGTTAAGGAAGAAGAAAAACCTGTAGTTGGTATAGTAGGAGAAATTTATGTAAGAAGCAATCGTTTTGCTAACGAAAACTTATATAGATTTTTAGAAGATTTAGGACTTGAGGTTTGGCTTCCTCCTATTACAGAATGGATTCATTTTATAAATTATACTTCCAAGAAATGGGCTAAAAAATTGGGTCTTTTAAAAACTGTCTTAAGATATATAATTGAAAGCCAGTATCTAAAGTGGGAGGAAAAAAAGTTTTCTAATTTAGTAAAAGATTTTCTTGATACAGCAGAAGAGCCAGAGGTGGAAAATTTGATGAAATTAACCCAAAAATATATAGATGTTCAATATGAAGGAGGAGAGGTTCTTCTTTCCATAGGGAAAGCTGTGGAGTATTTACATAATGGGATCTATGGAATTGTAAATGTAATTCCTTTTGCCTGTATGCCTGGTAATGTGGTGACTGCTATTTTAAAAAGGATAAAAGAAGAGGAAGGTAAAAAAGTTCCAACTCTTACAGTTCCTTGTGATGGACAAAAGTCCTTAGGCACAAAGATGAGAATAGAGGCTTTTGTAGAACAGGTAAAGGAATTTTTTAACAGTAAAAAAGCAAAATTTTAAAAAAATAAAAATAAAATAAAAAATTATGGAATAAAATTTCTATATATGACTTATTTTATTATTTTTTGATGGTTGATTTTTAAAAAAATCTGATTTAAATTAATTTAGACTATAACGAGTGTAAAATAATTTTGAAGAAGCAAAAGCAAAGTAGTTTAAAATTTTTAATAGAGACTTTAACAGATAGTTTAACAATAGGTATAGCAGTTGTTGGCTCCATTTTTGCAGGTGCTATAACTGGATGGTTTATAGAAGAAAAATTATTACACGGCAAAACTTTTCCATGGATTACTACCTTAGGAATTTTATTGGGAGCAGCAGGGGGTATTAAAAATTTATTTTATTACAGTAAAAAACGAATGAAAGAAGTGGAAGAGGAAGAAAATAAATGGAAAGAATAAATCCTGAAAGATTTTTTAGAAATGTAGAAAAGTTTATGTTAATAAGTATATGTGTATGTAGTTTATTGGTGTTGTTAATTAGCCAAAATTTAATGTGGATGGTTTCTTTTTTTATTGGAGGATTTTTAGGTTTTATTAATTTCAGAACAACCAAAAGGGAAGGGATAGATTTTATAAAAATGTTTAAAGAGACAGTAGTTATGTCCTCTGATGATTCAGAGAACATGGAAAAACCTTCTTATAAAGGTGAAAATATTTTAATTTTGAAGACTTTTTTAAAGTTAACTGCTATAGGGCTAATTGTTTATTTTTTGCTGAAATTTTCTTTTAATATAATATATATATTATTAGGATTTACTTTAATATATTTTGTCTTAACATTAATGAGTTTAAAACTTTTGAATAAAAAAGAAATAGCATAAAAATAAGGGGGGGTAAAATATGGAAGAACCTATTTTGTTTTTATGTTTAATTTTGCAAAAATTAGGGATTCCCTCTGGGGAATATTTTTATCATCATGCTGATAAGTACGGAATTTTAGCCAAAATTTTTGCTCCTCATATGGTTTATGGATATTTTATTTCTATACTTTTAATTGTTTTAGCTATTCTTGGAACAAGGAAAATGGAATTTATTCCAAGTGGTCTCCAAAATTTTTGGGAATTTGTTTTAGAAGCTTTATATAATTTTACTTATGAAAATGTTCCTCATGGTGAGGATGGCAAACCTAATATTGTTCCTTTAGTTTATCCTTTAATTGTAATGTTTGCTCTTTTTATTCTTTTTTCTAACTTTATTGGATTAATACCTGGTTGCACATGTCCAACTGCTAATCTTAATGTTACTCTTGGATTAACACTTATTACAATTATATATTATCATTTATTAGGTCTTAGATTCAAAGGATTGGGATATTTTAAAAGTTTTATGGGGCCTATAATTTGGTTAGCACCTTTAATGATTCCTACAGAAATTTTTAGCCATATAGGAAGAATTATTTCTCTTTCTGTCCGACTTTTTGGAAATATGATGTCAAAAGAGCTTTTGCTTGGTCTTTTAACCTTTTTAGCAGGACCTTTTTTTGCTCCTTTACCAATTATGTGTTTAGGTGTATTGGTAGCTTTCGTGCAGATGTTGATTTTTATAGTTTTAAGTTTGGCTTATTTTGCTGGAGCAGTTGAAGAAGAACATTAAAAATGAGAATTTTGCCAAGGGGGCTATACCTTCTTGGCAAAAATTTTCTGAATAGTTAAAAAATCTTTAAAGGAGGGTGAGGGTATGAAAAGAGTTGTTTTGTTAGCTTTGTTTGTATTAGGTTTAGCTTTTGCAAATCCTGCATTTGCAGCAGAAGCAGCAGGTAATGCCGCAGGAAGCACTTTATTTTTTGCTGCTATTGTATTTGGAGCAGCTGTAGGTGTAGGTTTAGCTGCTCTTGGTTGTGGTGTAGGTATGGGTCATGCTACCCGTGGTGCTTGTGAAGGTATTGCCAGAAATCCTGAAATCTCTGGTAAACTTACAGTTACTATGATTCTCGGTTTGGCATTTATTGAAGCTTTAACAATTTATGCATTGGTTATTGCTTTGATCTTACTCTATGCTAACCCAATTTTACCCAAATTTTTAAATGTACTTGGTTTGGGTGGTTAATCAGTTTAGATAAAATTTAAATTTAAAAAATAAAAAGGCCATAGGGTTAAAGCCTTATGGCCTTTTTTTATTTTTATTTTAAATTATAATAATATTATGCTTTCACAAGCTTTCAGTTTTTCAGTTCTTGGTATAGACGCTTTTCCAGTAGAAATAGAAGTAGATTTTAGTTTAGGATTACCTGGTATTACTATTGTTGGTCTTCCAGATAGTTCAATAAGAGAAAGCAGAGAAAGAATAAGGTCTGCCCTTAAAAATTCAGGGTTTAAGTTTCCTATGAAAAAAACTATTATCAATTTAGCTCCTGCTGATCTCAAAAAAGAAGGAAGCGGTTTTGATCTGGCTATTGCTATAGCTTTATTAGCAGGTATAGAAATTGTTCCTAAGGAAAAATTAAAAAATCGTGCTTTTATAGGAGAACTTGCTTTAGATGGAAGAATAAAAAGTACTAAAGGGATTCTTCCTGCAGTTTTAAAAGCTAAAGAGTTAAATTTTAAAGAAATTATTATACCTTATGATAATTTAAAAGAATCTTCTTTAGTAAAAGACTTTAAAATCATAGGAGTTAAACATCTTAGAGAGGTGGTAGATTATCTTAAAGGAGATTATACTCCAGAACCTTTTGATAATTCAAATATTTCTTATTTAGAAGAAAGATATGAAGAGGACTTTGCAGAAGTTTTAGGACAGGAAATGGCTAAAAGAGCCTTTGAAATAGCTGCAGCAGGAGGACATAATCTTTTAATGATAGGGCCTCCTGGAGCAGGAAAAACCATGTTAGCTCAAAGGGTTCCTACTATTCTCCCTCCTTTAACTTATGAAGAAGCTTTAGAAACTACTAAAATTTATTCTGTAGCAGGGCTTTTATCTTCTGAAAAATCTTTTATTTTAACCCGTCCGTTTCGTAATCCTCACTTTGGAATTTCTGAGGTAGGATTAATAGGTGGAGGAACACCTCCTAAACCAGGAGAAATAAGTTTAGCACATCATGGAGTTTTATTTTTAGATGAATTTCCAGAATTCAGAAAAGATGTCATAGAAGCTTTAAGACAACCTTTAGAAGATGGAAAAGTCACTATTACAAGAGCAAATTTTACAGTTACTTATCCTTCTAAATTTATGCTTATATGTGCCATGAATCCCTGTAGATGTG
>Ga0256842_1002495_pt1 | contig 13147 bp, 9 predicted proteins | sample 4559240metaG_FD_185973 | JGI IMG/M metagenome (GOLD analysis project Ga0256842, IMG submission 185973) | Hydrothermal vent microbial communities from Guaymas Basin, Mexico - 4559-240 | ecosystem: Environmental > Aquatic > Marine > Hydrothermal vents | place: Mexico: Guaymas Basin | collected...
AAACAAAGTAAAGAAAAGTATCTTAGTATGTCTTAAAGGAACAATTTTTACCTAATTTATGGCAGTTATCATAAAACATCTATCTCACAGGAAATAATTCTAACTTAACTTCTCAATTTTTGCCCATCTCCTTCTCAAAAAAATCTTCTCCAAAAATCAATCGCAAATTTTGGGTCCAGAATTTCCTTGACAAAAAAGGAGAAAACCATTTAAAAATAGAGGTGTGGAAAAGATAAGGGAATTTATTAAAAATTATTACTTTGAAATTCTTTTCACATTCACCATTTTACTTGCCTTCCTAATTAGATTTCTACATACATCCAAGGGGCTACCCTATCTTTACAACTGGGACGAACCACAAACTGCAAGTAATGCCATAAAAATAATGAAAACAGGGGATTTCAACCCCCATTTTTTTCACTACGGTTCTTTAATGATTTATCTCAACTTGATTGTGGATATTATTCACTACCTTTTTTTAATGTCTAAACCTTACAATACATTGACTTCTCCAAAAGATATTAAAATTTTTACCGATACACATTGGCATTGGACGATATCCCATCCAGAATTCTACCACTGGAATAGAATACTTACTGTACTATTATCTGTTCTCTCAATAATTGTGCTCTATAAACTTGTAAGATTGATAACTGGGAAAAAATGGATTGCACTCGTTTCAGCATATCTAATTACAGTATTACAGATTCACATAAATTACTCCATATGGATTACAAATGACGTACCCTTGAGCTTTTTTGTTATTCTTGTTATATATTTCTCTGTTTTATTTATTAAAAAGGGGGAGGAAAAATACCTCTATTTGAGTTTAGTTTTTGTGGGCGTTGGAAGTGCCACGAAATACAATGGTGCAATTTCCATTGTAATGCCTTTGATTGCCCTTTTATGGGTATTTTTTAAAAAGAGGAAAAGGATTAAAAAAATCACCTGGATATCTATCTTTTTAATTCCCCCTGCGGTTTTTTTGCTTATTATGCCCTATGCAATTTTAGATCTTCCAAATTTTTTAAAGGATGTGGGATTTGAGATAAGAAATTACAAGGTTTTGGGGCCATTCGCAACTGTGGAACCTGGACTATCCCATTTTTTCCTTCAGATGAAAAATTTTTATACAAATCTCGGGTTTCCAATTACCATAATTTCGATAATCGGCATTTATTCTCTATTTAAAAGGGAAAATAATCTCTTGAGATTTGTATTCATATACCCAATTATCTACCTATATTTTATGTGTAACACTAAAATGGCCTTTCAGAGAAACTTTGTTCAAATCTACTTATTTATAGCAATACTATTTGGTTTTGGAATTTTTAATCTTTACAAACTTTTAGAATATTCATTTAAAAGACTTGAAATAAAAAGCAATAACCTCTCCCTCAAAATAACAATCTTTCTTCTTCTTTTAATTTTTATCCCCAAAAGTTTTCAGGCGGTCAATCTGGCAATTTCTGTTCATAATTTTAAAGATTCAAGGACAAGGGTCATTGGAATTTTAAACGAAATTAAGGGTTATGATTTAATAGTTTTTGCAAAGGAACTGAGGGTACATGAAAATGATTTAAGGAGATTAAATAAAAGATATAAAGTCATACCTCTTCATAAAATAGATAGAAATAAATTTAAAGGGAAAAAGGTTTTATATGTTGTACCAGAAAAGTTAATAGCCTTTTTTCCAACAAGGTGCTATGAAGACCTTTACAGAGATAGAAAAATTCTTACCCTAATAAAAAGGGAATACATTCTTGAAAGACTTGGAGAATATGCAGCGCGTCTTGACATATATTCCATTGACCCAAAAATTTTAATTTTAAAAGATTTCCCTGAAATCGTAAATTAAATCAACTACCCTAATGGAAATGTTATAAATTTCTTCCATTTCAAATTTATTTATTAAATCACTTGGATTAATTTAAGGAAAAATTTTTTTTGAAAAATCAATGATTAAAGAAAAATCTCTTTTCCATTCTGTCAGATTTTAGGGGTTTGTGGAAAGGTAAATAAGAGGCGCGATTTGAGATTTGTGAGATTTGAGGATTTGAGTGTCGGTCGGTTTAGTGATTTTGTGTCAGGCTCTATTTGAATAAAAGGTGTCAGGCAAAATTGAAGAAATAGAAGAAGAAATTGAAGGACATTTCTTAGTTTATTTTTAATAAGCCTTATTTACTAAACAGAAAATTCTTTTAATTTCCCTCTAAGAGAAAAGAGCGTAAGTGTGTCTTAAAGGAGCAATATTTTACCTATATTTAAGGCAATTATTACAAAACATCTACTTTGTGGGAAATGGTGTCAGTTTTATTTCTTAATTTTCATTTATTTTCTTCTTAGAAATACCCTTTCCCTAAAATCAATCGCCGATTTTAGGAGTTAAAAAAAACTTTACAAATTTTTTATTTTCTGTTATCTTGTCAGTTCAAATTTATTTTTTGGAGGAAAAGTTGGCATTAACCAGTGATGTAAAAAATGAAATATTAAAGAAGTTCAGGGTACATGAAAAGGATACAGGTTCACCGGAGGTTCAGATTGCACTTTTGACGAGAAGAATAAATGAATTAAATGAACATTTTAAAACACATAAAAAGGATTATCATTCAAGAAGAGGGTTGCTTAAACTTGTAGGTAGAAGAAAGAGGCTGTTGGAGTATTTGAAGAGAAAAGATTATGATAGATATAAAAAACTCATAAAGGAACTCTCTTTAAGAAAGTAACCTTATCCCAAAGGGGTATTCCTCTCCCCTTTCCCAAAAAAAGTGGAAAAATTTTTTTAAAAAACGTATAATTTTTTGGATGTGTGAATTTTAGGAGGTAGTTTTTATGATAAGAAGTGTTGAAACGACAATAGGGGGGAGGAAGTTAAAAATAGAAACGGGCAGAGTGGCCAAGCAGGCAAATGGAAGTGTAGTTGTAACTTATGGTGAGACCCTTGTGCTTGTTACAGCATGTGCCTCTGAGGAAAAGAGGGAAGGTCTTGATTTCCTGCCCCTTACTGTTGATTACCGAGAAAATACCTATGCCGCAGGGAAATTTCCTGGAGGTTTCAATAAGCGTGAGGGAAAACCAACTGAAAAAGAGGTGCTCACCAGTAGATTAATTGATAGACCCATAAGACCCCTTTTCCCTAAAGGATATCACAACGATACACAGGTTATAGGTCTTGTTTTTTCTGCAGATGGAGAAAATGATCCGGATATTTTAAGTGTTATTGGAGCTTCCGCTTCTCTTTACATTTCAAATATTCCATTTACCACACCTATTGGATGTGTGAGGATAGGCTATTTGAGGGATAAATTGATAGTAAATCCTTCAACATCTCAAATGGATGAAAGCCTCCTTAATTTGGTTGTTGCAGGCCATAAAGATGGAATAGTAATGGTTGAATGTAGTTCTAAAGAAGTTAGTGAAGATATCATTATAGAAGGATTAAGTCTTGCCCATGAAGAAATAAAAAAGATTGTGGAAATAGAGGAAGAACTTTTTGGACTAATTTCTCCTGAAAAATGGGTTGTTGAAAAAGATTCCCTTCCTGAGAGTACTGTTTCAGAATTTAAGAAAAAGTTTAAAGATAAAATTTTTGAAGCCCTTCACACTCCTGGAAAGCTGAACAGCAACAGGGCAATGAAGAATGTGAAGAATGAAATGATTGAACTTGCGGGAGAAGATGAGGAAAAAAGGATTTTGTATGGAAAAATCTTTGATCAATTAAAGGAAGAGATATTTAGAGAAGATTTAATACAAAATGGTAGAAGACCTGATGGAAGGGCCTTTAACGAGATAAGGCCCATATCAATTGAGGTTGGATTACTTCCAAGAACTCATGGATCAGCCCTTTTTACAAGGGGTGAAACACAGGCTATGGTAACTGTTACCCTTGGTACTAAAGAGGATATTCAACTTATGGATACCCTTGATGGGGAGTCTGAGAAAACTTTTATGGTGCATTACAACTTTCCGCCCTTTAGTGTGGGAGAGGTCGCTTTTATGAGGGCTCCGGGAAGAAGAGAAGTTGGACATGGTGCCCTTGCTGAAAAGGCTTTAAAGCACTTAATTCCACCTGAAGAAAAATTTCCCTATACCATAAGAGTGGTTTCAGATATTCTTGAATCCAATGGCTCTTCATCCATGGCTACTGTGTGTGGTGGATCCTTGGCTTTAATGGATGCAGGGGTACCCATAAAAAAGGCAGTTGCCGGGATTGCCATGGGGCTTGTTAAAGAGGGTGATGACTATGTTGTATTGTCAGATATAGCTGGTTTTGAAGATCACTATGGTGATATGGATTTTAAAGTGGCTGGCACCAGGGATGGGGTAACAGCCCTTCAGATGGATATTAAAATAAGTGGTGTAAATGAAGAGATTATGAAAAAGGCTTTAAAACAGGCGAAAGAAGGAAGATTTTTTATACTTGATAAAATGGATGAGGCAATTTCAAAGCCCAGGGCATCCCTATCTCCCTATGCACCTCGTGTTTACTATTTGAATATTCCACAGGCAAAGATAAAGGATTTAATAGGTCCTGGTGGTAAAAATATAAAGGCAATTATTGAGGAAACAGATGTAAAAATAGATATTGAACCTGATGGCGTGGTTAAAGTCTATGCAGTTGGGGCTGAAAATGGCAAGAGGGCACTTGAACTTATTAAGAGAGTTTCCCAGGAAGCTGAGGTTGGAAAAGTTTATGAAGGCAAAGTAAAAAGAATAGAAAGTTATGGGGCCTTTGTTGAAATTTTTCCGGGAACAGAAGGGTTGTTGCATATTTCTGAAATTTCCCACAGAAGGATAAGAAGTGTTTCCGATGTTTTAAAGATAGGAGATGTTGTTTCTGTAAAAGTCATTGGAATAGATGCCCCCAATAAAATAAGACTTAGTATTAAGGCTTTAAAACCAAATCCCGGCGGTAAATCTTCTCCTGAAAGGAGATAGTTATGGCGTTTTTTAGAAGGAAAAAATTTAAAAATGGACTCAGGGAAAAAAAGAGGGTTGTAACGGATGGACAGTTCACAAAATGTGAAAATTGTAATACCACCTTCTGGAAAAAAGATCTGGAAGAAAATCTGATGGTATGTCCCCAATGTGGGTATCATTTCAAAATATACTCCCTTGACAGATTAAAAATGCTTTTTGATGATGAAAAATTTGAGGAGTTTGACGAGCATCTATATTCACCAGATCCCTTTAACTTTGTGGATAAAAAGGCATATAAGGATAGGCTTAAGGATATGGAGGCAAAAACTGGAATCAAAGATGCTGTTAGATGTGCTAAAGGGAAAATAGGTGGTTATGATGCGATAGTAGTGGCTCTTGAATACAGATTTATTGGTGGAAGTATGGGATCTGTTGTGGGGGAAAAGATAACCAGGATGGTTGAAAAATCCCTTGAATTGAAAATTCCTTTAATAATTGTAAGTGCCTCTGGTGGTGCCAGAATGATGGAAGGGGTTTTGTCCCTTATGCAGATGGCAAAAATCAATAGTGCCCTTGCCAGGTTAGATGAGGCGGGGATACCATTTATTTCTGTTTTAACTGATCCCACAACTGGTGGAGTTACGGCAAGTTTTGCAATGGTGGGAGACTTAAATATTGCTGAGCCAGGGGCATTAATTGGGTTTGCTGGTCCCAGGGTGATTGAACAGACAATAAGACAAAAATTGCCCGAGGGATTTCAGAGGTCGGAATTTTTGCTCAGACATGGTATGCTGGATGCAATAGTGGATAGAAGAAATCTGAAGGAGTACATTGTAAGGGCACTCAAGTTTTTTTTAACTGATGCAAAAAAATGATATTTTTTTAAAGTCCCTCTATGAAAGAAGTAGAAGGGAACTTAAGGAAGCGAATTTTTCATTGGATGTGGTATCCCATCTTAAAAAAGTAATAGAAAGTGATTTTCCCTCTTCTTCTATAAATATTGTGATAGGTGGCACAAATGGTAAGGGATCCACTGCCACTTTTTTAAACTCAGTATTAATGAGATCTGGTTTTAAATGTGGATTGTTTACCTCTCCTCATCTTATTTCTCCAAGGGAAAGAATTGTTATTAATGGGGAAGTTATAGATGAAAGACTTTTTATTGATGGGCTTAGGTATGTAGATAAACTTAGCCGCAGAGAATATGATAAAGGTAGAATTGGCAGGCTCCCAACATTTTTTGAGATTATGTTTCTCACTTCTTTTTATCTTTTTTCTTTTTTAAGATGTGAAATATCCATTTTTGAAGTTGGACTTGGGGGAAGGCTTGATGCCACAAATGTATTGGATAAGGATATTTCTTTTATAACAAATGTATCCCTTGATCATGAATCAATTCTTGGGAGTAAACTGGAAGAGATAGCACTTGAAAAGGTGGCTATTTTTGAGAAATCCAATTTAAATCTCGTTGGGAATGATTTCCTTTATAACATTTCAAAAGACAAATTTAATGTAAAGAAGAAAAGTGAAGTGGTTAATTTGGTAGGTTTTAAAAAATCTAAACCCTTTAGGTATGAGTTTTTGGTGGAATATGGAGGGGAAAAACTCTGTTTTAATCCCATAAGTGAAGGCTTATATCAGGTGGAAAACATTTTGAATTCCCTTTTTATCCTCCACCATCTTGAAAAAATTTTAGAAAAAAAATTTGTAAGGGAAACCATTGTAGAAGGAATCAATGAAACTAAAATTTTAGGTAGATTTCAAAAAATTTCACATAATCCAGATATATACATAGATGGAGCCCACAATGAGGCGGGTTTAAATCGTTTGAGTGAGGAATTTAAAATATGGGGTATAAAACCGGTGGTTCTTTTTGGAGCCATGAGGGATAAAAATATTTTGAAGAAGGTTGGGGACCTTTTTTCTTTTTCAAAAGAAGTGGCTTTTTTAAGGGTAAATAATTCGAGAAGTGCGAATTTTGAAGATTATGCAAGGGAAATTAAGAACAGGGAATTTACCTTCTTTGAAGATGTATGTAAGGCAATAGAATGGGCTAAAAGTAGATGTGGTGATTCCCCCATATTTATTTTTGGGTCCCTTTATTTATGCGGTGAGATATTGGAAAAATTTGAGGTGTGTGTTGGTTGAAGAAAGATTTCACATTTATACTGTTTCTGAAATTACGGAAGAAATAAAAAACATCCTTGAGTCCAATTTTTATGAAATTTTAGTAAGGGGTGAGGTCTCAAATTTCAGACCTGCATCTTCTGGTCATTACTATTTTGTGCTTAAGGATGAAAATTCTCAAATAAAATGTGTTCTTTTTAGAAGTATGGTAAGTGAGGGAGTGAAGAGGATTAGGGATGGGGATGAAATTGTGGTTTATGGCGGAATTTCCCTATACCCTCCCAGGGGTGAATATCAGATTATTGTAAATAGGGTTTTTCTTCAGGATAAAAAAGGAGCACTTTATCTTGAATTTGAGAGATTAAAGGAAAAACTTGAGAAGGAGGGACTTTTTTCAAAAGAACATAAAATAGGAATCCCCTCTTTTCCTAAAAAAATAGGTGTTGCAACCTCAAAAAGTGGAGCGGCAATTTTGGATATTATAAAGACTTTAAGAAGGAGAAATCCGCTTGTTGAGATACTTTTGTATCCAGTAAAGGTTCAGGGAGAATCTGCATCCAAGGAGATTGTGAAAGCGATAGAGTATTTTAATAGGAGGAAAGATATAGATGTAATTATCATAGGAAGAGGTGGTGGAAGTATTGAAGATCTCTGGCCTTTTAATGAAGAAATTGTGGCGCGGGCAATTTTTAAAAGTAAAAAACCCATAATTTCTGCAGTTGGCCATGAGAGAGATTTTACAATTTCCGATTTTGTGGCTGATAAAAGGGCTGAAACTCCTACTGCTGCAGCAAGAATTGTTGCTATGCCTCTTTCTGTTTATCTTGAAAGAATTTTCACATCCACAGAGAGACTCAAAAGGGCAGTTTTAAGGGAGATAGATTTTAAGAGAAACAGGATTGAAATCCTAAAGAAGGAGAGAGGCTTTTTCCTATTTGAGAGGAGAATACTCAACTTGTATCAGGATATTGATCTTTTTGTGTTCAAGATTCAGATGGGAATGAAAAGGAATCTTGAGAAAAAAAGAGATAAAATCTTTTCAAATTTTGAGAAGTTGAAATTTAATTCTCCCATAAAACAAATTCCAGAAAAAATGGACTTCTTCAGGGTAGCAAGGGAAAGGTTAATTTTCCTTTTTCAAAATTTTTTAAAAAGTAAATCGGAAAGAATAGAATTTTTGAAGAGGACAATTTATAATATGTCTCCTCAGAGTGTGCTTGCACGGGGATATTCCATAACCCTTGATGAAGAGGGAAGAAGCATCAGGAATGTCACTTCTTTAAAGAGGGGAGATAAAATATATTCCCTTTTATATGAGGGTAAAATCGTAAGTAAAGTTGAGGAGATTAAGGAGGAAAAGAGGTGGGAAGAGGAAAAAAAGTAAATTTTAAAAATTTTGAAGAGGAACTTGAGAAACTTGAAAAGTATGCAAAAATGCTGGAAGAGGGAAATCTTCCCCTTGATGAAGCCATGAAAATATTTGAGGATGGAATGAAGGTGGCAAAGGAATGCCTGAAAACTTTGAAAGAGGCTGAGCAGAGGGTAAAAATGTTAATTGAAGAAGAGGGAGAGTTAAAAGAGGTGGATTTCCCATTTGAAGGTGGTGGAAAAGATGAATTTTGAGGATTACAGGGCAAAAAAGATTTTACTGGTAGAAGATTTTCTGGAAAGGGTTTTACCTCCCATTTCTAATCCCCCTTCCATTTTACATGAGGCAATGAGGTATTCTATATTTGCAGGGGGGAAGAGGCTTAGATCTCTTCTCTCTATTGCCACTGGAGATATTTATTTTTTGTCAGATAGTGTAATAGTACCCCCGGCTTCTGCCATAGAGTTAATACATACCTATTCCCTTATACATGATGATTTACCTGCAATGGACAATGATGACTTCAGAAGGGGTAAACCCACTTCTCATAAAAAATTTGGTGAGGCAATAGCAATTCTCTCTGGTGATGCCCTTTTGACGTATGCCTTTTTTATACTTTCAAAATATCCTCAGGAAGAAGAATATGCAATGAGGAAAGTAAGAGTCATTGAAGAAGTCAGCAAGGCCTCTGGTACCCCTTATGGTATGGTTGCAGGCCAGGTTTTTGACATGGAAAATACAGATAAAAATAGGAAAGTGGAAGATATTGAAAAACTTCATTCCACATTGGTTGATTTACATAGTAAAAAAACAGGTGCCCTAATTTCTGTTGCTGTAAAAATAGGGTATATTATGGGAGGAGCAACTAAAAAAGAAGAAGAGTTTCTGGATAATTATTCTAAAAATATTGGTATTGCCTTTCAAATAGTTGATGATGTCCTGGATGAAATTTCTTCTCAGGAAAAAATGGGTAAAAGGGTTAAAAAGGATAGAGAAGAGGGAAAACTGACCTATCCACTTCTTTTTGGGGTGGAAAAATCTATTGAAATGGCAAGAGATCATGTGGAAGAGGCAAAGTCCCATTTAGAACATTTTGGAGAAAGGGGTAAGATTTTATCTGTAATAGCTGATTTTATTGTGGATAGGGAGTTTTAAATGGTAAAAAAGATTTTATTGTGGATTATAGCCTTTATTTTTACACTTGTCATGGCTTACTATCAAAGGGTTACAGGTCCAACCTATCCTGTTGTGGGAGAAAAGAGTGTTTATGGTTCCAGGGTAAGTTTTAATTTTCCAAGAAGTCATGGGGGAAAAGGGGATCAGCAGATATCGATTTTTATTGAGAAGGATGGTGTAAAGGCATATCTTTACTATAAAAGATACAGAGTGAAAGAAAAATGGAAAAAGTTGGAGATGAAAAAAATGGGAAGGGATTTCGCGGCCTTTTTGCCCCATCAACCACCCGCTGGTAAATTAATCTATTTCATAGAAGTGATTAAGAATGGAAAATCTGTCAAGGTGCCTGACAAGCCTGTTGTCATAAGGTTTAAGGGGAGTGTGCCCTTTCAAATTTTACTCCCCCATATAGTTTTTATGTTTTTGTCCCTCTTTTTTGCCACAAGAATTTTACTTGCCCTTTTTTTTAAGGAGGAATATAACTATCTTGTTTACCTGACCACGATTTTTCTTTTTATAGGAGGGGGAATACTTGGTCCCATAGTTCAAAAATTTGCCTTTGGATCTTATTGGACTGGTGTCCCCTTTGGATGGGATTTAACGGATAATAAAACCTTAATATCCCTAATTTTCTGGATTGTGGCACTTTTTTTTACTGTAAAAAAGAGAAAAAATAAATTGGCAACGGTTATCGCAATAGTTGTGATGTATCTTGTGTTTTTAATCCCCCACAGCACCCTTGGATCTGAGTATGATTACAGTAAAGGAAAGATAATCACCGGGAATGTGGAAGAGGTTTCTACCTGAAGAAAATCTTCACTTTTTCCCTTATTTCTTCAAGAATTGAATAAAAACAGGGTACCAGCAGCAAAGTTGTTATGGTTGCAAATGCTAATCCAAATGTAATTGAAATTGCCATGGGGATTAGGAATTTTGCCTGAAGGGATTTTTCTAAAAGTAATGGCAAAAGCCCAAAAATTGTGGTAATTGTGGTAAGAATAACGGCTCTAAATCTATTTTTACCACTTATGAGTATTGCCTTATCCACATCTTTTACTTCCCTTCTCTTTCTGTTTATGAAATCTATTAGTACAAGGGAATCATTTACAACTATACCACTTAGTGCAACTATCCCTATGAGGGATATTATACTCACATTGTATCCCATTATGAGGTGTCCCCAGATACTTCCAATTACGCCAAAGGGTATAACAGACATCACAAGGATCGGTTGTATGTAAGATTTAAAAAGGGTTGCAAGGATTAGAAATATGACAAAGCCACCGATAATGAATGCCCCTAAAAGTGATTTTGTGGATTTTCTTGCTTCTTCCTTTGCTCCTTTAAATCTGATCTTTACATCGGGGTATTTTTCTCTGAATTTTTTAAAATATCTGGAAATGGAATCACAGATTCTTTGTGGATTGTTATACCTGGGATTTACATCTGCTGTAACTGTAATAGCTCTTCTATAATCTGTTCTCACAATGGTTTGTATTCCCTCTTTTTCCTTTGCTTTTGAAATGTGAAATAGATCTACAAAGTTTTTTGAAGGAGTATAAAGTCTTAAGTCCCTCAATTCATCTAAACTGCTCCTTAAATTTTTTGGTAGTCTTATTTTTATATCCACATCTTCATTTCCTACTCTGACTTCAGAGGCTTTTAATCCCTCGTAGTACCATCTCAATTGACTGCCAAGGGATTCCATGCTAAACCCAAGATCTTTTGCCCTTTTATTTATAAAAAAGAGAAGTTCCCTTTTCCCCCTTCTATCGTTGTCATCTATGTCGTAAACCCCTTCATAAGTTGCAAGATCTCTTTTTAACTTTTCAACCACACTTCTGATATGGCTTAATTTTTCTCCCCTTACTTCAATTTCAATGTCTGAACCTGATGGCCCCCCTGCTGCCCTCACAAATTCCAATTTTTCAATACCACCTATCCTGCTTATTTTTTTTCTAACCCTGTCTATAATCGCCTCGGAAGATTCATCTCTCTTTTCCGTTGCTCTGAATTCCACAAATATCATTCCCACGGAACTATCAATTATAATTGGTTTTCTCGAAGAGTTTCCAACGTCCATCTGCTGTCCAATATATGTGGTTATGTTTTTAATATTTTTATCCTTCAGGGAGATTATGTCTCTTTCAATTTTTTTGAGAATTTCCGCGGTCTTTTCCTTTGACGTACTCACTGGCATTGTAACCTTTATGTAAAAATAATCGGAATCTATTTTTGGAAAAACCTGTATACTCAAGTGAAAGGCGAGAAAGGATAGGGAAATAAGAAGTAAGGAGAACATAAGGGATACGAATATATATTTATTTTTTAATACCCTTTCAAGTAGTTTTGAATATTTTCCTACAAGGTATATATGAAGTTGTTTTCTCTTTTCATCCAGATAGTGCAAGAATTTTCTATATTTTTTAAATTTTTCATAATCAACTTTTACCTGAAATGTTTCTGAAAGGTGGGATGGGAGAATAAAAATTGCCTCAAAAAGTGAGACCACAAGCACTGTTGAAACCACAATTGGCATAACGGACATAAACTTTCCCATTCTTCCCGTCATGAAGGTAAGGGGTAAAAATGCTGCAATGGTTGTGGTTACAGTTGCCATTACTGGCCACATAACTTCTTCAGTGCCTTCAATTGCTGCTCTAACTGGTGAAAGTCCCTCATCTTTATATTTTTTAAATACATTTTCGCATATTACTATTGCATCATCCACAACCATACCTATTACCATTATGAGGCCAAACATTACAACCATGTTCAGGGTGATTCCCCTATACCAGAAGTAGCAAAATGCTCCAGCCACAGATACAGGAATACCAAGGGCTGTCCAGAAGGAGGCCCTGAAATTTAAGAATATTAATAGGGATAAAAATACGAGTATAAGTCCCTGAATACCATTTCTCTTCATGAGATTAATTCTGTCTTTGATGTACTTACTCAGATCGGATGTAACAGTAACTTTTAATCCAGGGGGTAGTTCACTTTTTAATTCAGCCACATAGTTTCTGATTTTTTTTACAATTTTTACAGCATCTTCACTTTTTGACTTTTCTATTGTAAATGAAATTGCCCTTTTTCCATTGAAACGACATTCGGGACCCTCTTCATCCAGTACCTCCCTTATGGCAGCAATATCTTTGAGATATAAAATATTTGAATTCCTGAAACTCCTTATGGGGATGTTCTTTAAATCAGATACTTTTTCCACCTTCCCCTTTGTCCTTATTATTATATCGCTGCTTTTGGTTCTTATTTTGCCTCCGGTGAGATCTATATTTCTCATCCTGATGGCATTTGCAATGTCATTAAAGGTCAGGGAATATTTTTGAAGGGTTAATGGAGAAACCTCAACCTCAAAGATCCTCTCTTTAAGTCCATTTGTGTAAAAGTCGGAAATACCCTTTAGGGTTTGTAAGTCTGCCTTAATTTTTTCCCCCCAGTTTTTAAAGAGTATATCAGAACCATTGCCATATAGAACAATTGTGATTACTGGTAGTTTAAATCTAACCTTTTTTACCACAGGTTTTTCTGCTTCAT
>Ga0256842_1002496_pt1 | contig 13146 bp, 12 predicted proteins | sample 4559240metaG_FD_185973 | JGI IMG/M metagenome (GOLD analysis project Ga0256842, IMG submission 185973) | Hydrothermal vent microbial communities from Guaymas Basin, Mexico - 4559-240 | ecosystem: Environmental > Aquatic > Marine > Hydrothermal vents | place: Mexico: Guaymas Basin | collected...
ATGGAATCTAAAACCTCTATATCATCTTCTATAGTTTGCCAATAGTTGTTATCTACATCTTCAACAACTTTTTTTATTTTTTGATATGCTGAAAAATCTAAAAATTTCTCTTTTTCTGGGTCTTTAATCTCATCTGTTTTATGGTCATGGTAAACTAAACCTTTTACTTTCATCTCTTTATATTGTGGAAATAGTTTTTTAAATGATTTATATGTAAAACTTTTTGTAGTTTTTGCTTTTTCAACTATGGTTTTTATCTGCTCAAATATTAATGGCATCTCGTAACCATTTTCATCTATAACTCTTAGATTCTTAAGTTTTTGTAAAGCACGAAAATACTCAAAACTATATGAACTTTTAGAAGCTCTTTTTTCATCTACCTCAAAAGGGCAATTCGCCACCATAGAAGCTACTGACTTTAAAGGTCGTTGAGTAAAAGCTATGTTTTTATACTCATCTAAAAGTTCATCACTTACTAACAAACTTCCAAACTCTTTTTGTTTAGCAAAGATTATGTTTATCTCATCTTCAAGCATAGTTCTAGCTACTGAATTTTCATAGTTTAGCTTACCCTCACTATCTTTTCCATTTCGTTTTTTAACTTTAGTTGAGATATATTCACCTATTGTTAGATAACTCTTTTGTTCTAAAATCTCTTTGTTGTGTGAGATTCCAGATAAAACAGCTTTACCATCACTATCTGATGGTTCTTCACTCTTACGGTTTGAAGCATAACCTCTATGTTTAGCTAAGTGAATCATAACTCTTGAAAGTTCTTTAGAATTTAAGATTCTATAAAGTGATTCTTTTCTAAGTTCCCAAACATCTTTTTGACCTTTATTACCTATGAAAAGATTTTCTATATCATTTTTAGTTAAAATCTTATGTTGAACTAAAAGCCTTTTTATCGCTCTAAGTTTTTGAGCCTTTCTTTTTGTAGCCCTTCTAGCACTTCGTGCCTCTCTTCTTGGTAATGCCAAAGATTTACCATCTTTTGGATGTTCAGCAATAGTAAAGATTCTAACACCACTATCTATAATTTTATTATTCGATATGTTGGATTCCTCAACATTTACTAAAGCCCAACCGATAGAAGTTATCCCTAAATCTAATCCTAAAATAATCTTTGACATTTAATCTCCTTTTAATTGAAATTATTATATCATAACACTATTAGTTTATCCGAGTGAGAAACGAATGGGCTATAATAAACAGGTTTTTTGGTTCCTGTGCAAGGCTGTCTTTAGAGACTTCACTGAACATTGTTCATCCTTTAAGTGCCAGACCATAATAAATGTCATATTTAATTAAGAGAGAAGATATAAGATGCGAGGCGAAAATCCGCAGGAGCTACGAGTAGCTTTAAGGGTTTTCAACAAAGTCAGATTGTATCTTCTCTCTTCACCCAAAGGGCAACATACAAAAGATCTATTTTCTTCGTTGAACTTTCATGAACGATACTAGTATCGCCCATAAAAGTTCGCCTTGAAACTAAACCTTTTGTATGTTGTTAAATATGACATTTATTATGGTCTGGCACTTACAAAAACCATATTTTTTTAACCTATCAAATAATCACTTAAATTCATCCTTATTTAACCTCACCAATCTCATAAAAACTTCTCATCCACTCATCTATGGGGCTTATAAGTTTATATATAACGGGAACTACAAACAGTGTTAGTGTCATAGAACTGATAAGTCCACCTATGATAGAGATTGCCATTGGTGCTTTTATCTCACTTCCTAAACCGTGACCTATAGCTAACGGTAACATGGCAAATATCATCGTTATCGTTGTCATAAGGATTGGGCGAAGTCTTTTTTCTCCAGCTTCTAAAAGTGCTTCATCAGCATTTTTACCACTTTTTACAGCACCATTTGCAAAATCAACTAAAAGTACAGCATTTTTACCAACCATACCCATAAGCAACATAAACCCTATCATAACAAACAAACTAAAATGTAATCCACTGATATATAAGGCTAACATAACACCGATGATACTAAGAGGTAAAGCTATCATTATAATGATAGGTTGAACAAGAGATTCATATAAAATAGCTAAGATAATAAACATCAAAATAACAGACAATCCTATAGCTACACCGAATGCTTTAGCTGTTTTAACCATCTCTTCAGCGAAACCTGTAAACCTATAACTAACACCTTTTGGTAAAAGTTTATCGATTCCATCTTTCGTATAATTAACAGCACCACCTAAATCAAGTCCAAAAAGGTCAGCAAAAACTGTAACTTGTCTTTGTCTATCATAGTGATTAATCGAAGCTAAAGCATTTGAGTTATGAAGTGTTACTAAACCATCAAGATAAACCAACTTACCATTTTTAGCCCTTAGTTGAATCTTTTTTATATCATCTATATTTACTCTATCTTTGTTACCAAATCTTAGTGTTATGTTATACTGTTTTCCTCTCTCTTCAAAGTATGAGATCTCTAAATCACTAGAAAATGCTATAGATATAGCTTCTGCTATTTGTGTCGCTGAAATACCTAAACGGTTAGCATTAACTCTATTGATATTTATATCTATTTGAGGTTTATCATCATCAAGATTTGTATCTATATCTACAAACCCCTCTTTTTTAGCTAAGTAATCAGTTAGGTTTTTAGTAGCTTTTTCTAAATCTTTAAAAGAATCTGATTTTAAAACTATTTGGTAAGGTACTGATATACCTACACCTTTTATAGTTGGGATTGCTGAAGCTGTTATAAACATATCATTTTTAAAAACTTTTAATTTTCCACGAAAATTTTGGATTATATTTTCTTGAGATAATGCTCTTGTACCTTTAGGTTTTAGTTTTACATATATGAGTGCTTTATGTTTCTCTTTTGATCTGTTATACCCAATACTAAGAGTTGTATATATAACATTTGGGTTTTTTCTTACTAATTGTTCAACTTTTTTAGATTTAATTATCATCTCATCTAGTGAGATTCCAGAGTTTGCTTTAATCTTTATCTCAAATTCTGATTTATCCTCTTTTGGTATAAAATCCATACCTATTTTTGGAAATAAAGATAAAGATAAGAAAAATATAACAAACACAAAGATTAAAGTAGAAAACTTAAATTTTAAAACAAATTTTAAAAGTAAATCATAAATCATCTCTATCTTTTTAAATATAGGTTCAGTTATATTATAGAATCTACTCTCACCTTTTTTCAAAACTCTAGCACTAATACTAGGGATGAAACTAAGTGCTATAGAGTATGATATGATGATAGCAAAAGCAACTGTCATAGCAAACGATTCAAAGAATTTACCTACGATACCACTCATAAAAGATACAGGTATAAAAACTGCTAAAAGCATAGTGGAGATAGCCATAATGGTAAAAGCCATCTCTTTTGTACCCTCATATGCAGCTTGGAGTCTATCCATACCATGTTCCATCTTTTTATATATGTTTTCTATAACAACTATAGCATCATCTATGATGATACCTATCGCTAAAGTAAGACCAATCAATGTCATCTTATTTAAGTCATACCCCATATAATCCATAAGTGCAAAAGTACCCATAATCGAAGCTGGAATCGATAAAGCAGAAACAAAAGTAATAGTTAAATTTCTCAAAAATATAAACACAATAATCGCTGCTAAAATAGCACCATAAATAAGATCAAACTTTACATCTTCTAAAGAGTTTATGATAAAAGGAGATGTGTCACTTAGTACCTCAACATCAAACCTATCACCTGCTAACTCTCTTAAAAAAGGTACTTTATTTTTTACTTTTTGAACTATATCTATAGTATTTGTTCCAGAAATCTTTTGAATCTCAAGCATAACACCCTCTACACCATTATATGAAGCATAACTTTTTGCATCACTTAGTGTATCTACTACCATTGCTATATCTTTTAATTTTATATCATCTTTAATGATTATATTTTTAAGTTCACTAACTGTTTTAGAATCAGCATTTGTTTTTAAAATATACTCTTTTTTAGATGCTATCAGTTTTCCACCACCTATCTTTACATTCTCTTTTGCTACAATGTTATTTAGTTCACGGATGGTGATGTTAAATTTATTTAAGAGTTTTGGTTTTGGAAATATTTTTATCTCTCTATCTTGATAACCAATAATGTTGATTGCACCAACACCATCAATTTTTTGTAATTTTGGTTTAACTTTTTCATCTGAAAAAAGCATTAGATTTTTCATAGAATCATTTTTAGCTGTTAAAAATATATTTATAACAGGGGCAGCACCAATATCTAGCTTACTTACAAGTGGTGTTTTCGCATGAACAGGTAACCTAACTGCAGATACCTTATCTCTAACATCATTAGTAGCCTCATCTATGTTTCGATTTAAAAAAAACTTAACCATAATGACAGAAACACCTTCACTACTTGTAGAGATGATAGAATCTACACCACCTATACTAGACAATGCTTCCTCTAGTTTATCTGTAACTTGCGATTCTATAGTTTTTGAATCTGCTCCTTGATATATGGTTTGTATACTAACTATAGGAAAATCTATATTTGGAAACAATGCCGATGGCATACTTTTAAAACTAATCCAACCAAAAATAACTAAAGTAACAACATACATAAGTGTTGTTATTGGTTTATTTATCGCATACTTATACATTTCTGCCCTTTATATTTTCTATTTTGAATCGTTTTTATCGTTTACTATAATATAACCATCGCCAAAAAGCCCAACTATAAAATCATCAACTAATACTTGTGCTTTGATTTTTCTGTTATTGCTGTTTGCATATGGGTAAAGTTTAGAGATTTTACCCATATATGTTTTAGAATCACCATTTACAGTGTACTTTACATCATCGCCAACTTTAACATCTTTCCAATACTTTTGGTCAAACTCTAGAATCAACTTTTTTCTATTTTTAGATTGGATTTTAAGTACAGTTTTAAGCATCATACCACTAACAACATCACCTACATCTACATCCTTTTCAAAAATGATACCATCAAAAGGTGCTAAAATTTTACTTCTATCTAAAAACGATTGTGCTAAGTTTAGATTTGCCTTTGCTTTACTAAAATCAACTTGAGCTTTCTCATAGTTCAACTCATATCTATCAAAACTCTCCTCATCAAGAAGATCTTTTATAAGTAGCTGTCTATCATAATCTCTTTTTGTAAATTTTAGCACCAGTTTAGCATTCTCTAACGATGCTTCTGCGATTTTTAGTGATGCTTTTAAATCATCATTTTGCAATTCGATTAGTTTATCACCTTTTTTTACAACACTAGATATATCTACCAAAACATTTTTAACAATTCCACTAGAGTAAAAAGCTAAAGATGCTGATTTTTCTGCTTGGATATTAAAAGTTGTATATACCTCTGTTGCACTTAGATGAAATGCAAAAATCATAAACCCTAAAATAATTTTGTTCATTGTAAAAACTCCTCTATATTTTTGCCTGCATAAAAGTAGTATTTTGCATAGGCAATTTGTAAATCGTTTAATGATTTCTCATAAAGTGATGTAGCCATTGTTAAGTTTGTAAGTGAATCGAGATAAACTACATTATCGACGATTTTAGCATCATATTTTTTCGATATTGTTCCAAATGCTCTTTTTGCTGATGTTAAAGCACTTAAAGCACTTTTTATATTTACTTTGGCTGTTTTTATACGAAGTAAAGCTAACTTATATGCCATAGTTTGAGCTTTTTTACTATATGACATTTGAGATGATAGCGATTGAGAACTTATCATAATAGATTCTTTAGTATCTCTAATACTCCCCATATCAAATAGTCTCATATTTAACACTAACATCAATTTGTTTTGTTTATCTACACTTTTCGGATGAAGTGCATCAACTCTCCCATAACCATAAAAACTAAAACTATCTTCAATCTTTAGTTGTGGGTAGTAGAGTGAACCTATAGATTTAAAATCATTTAAAAGTGCATCTTTTTTAGCTTTTATCGCTTTTATATCATCATTTAATTCTAATTTACAACTTTTAAAGTTTTTAAATTTTGAGTTATCAAATGTTTTTATCTCTTTACCAACTTTTAACTCCAATGCAGAGATTAAAGAATCTATTTGAAAATTTAAAGATTGAATCTCATATATGTTTGTATCGTATGCTGATTGAAGTCTATCTACATTGTCTTTTGTGGTTATTTTAGCTTTATAAAACCTTTTTACCCTAGTTAGTTGCTCACCCAAAGAATCTTTTGCTGTTTGCTTTGAATCTAATGTAGCTTGTAAACTTTTTATATTAAAAAACTCCTCGACAATCTGTAACATCAAACTTTTTTTAGTTGATTCTAAGTTGAAGTTGGTAGATTTATACTCATTTTTCGTTTTAGCTAATTGATGTGATTTTTTACCACCATCATAAATATCATAAGATACTTTTGCATAAGCACTGTAAATATCACCAGCTATAGTTACTACTCTTTTATTTTCAGTTTGGTAAAATGCACCTACATCTATAGTCGGATAAAAAGAGTTCTCTTTTGATTTAACCTCTTTTGCTTTAGCTTTTTGCACAAACTCTTTTGATGCAACTAAATCATTATTTTGAGTTGCAAACTCTAAAAGTGATTTTAAACTATCTGCATATATAAAAACTGGAATTATTAAAAATAAAAATTTCTTCAATACTTTACCTCAATCAAGTCAAAAATAGAATCTATATAATCATCTAACTCTTTTTGTATATCATCTATCGCATTAGTCGCTACACTCGATATAAACATACCCTCAGCAGTTACAAAAAGACCTTTAGTTAATGGTGCTGATTTTTTGATGATCTCCCCACTATCTATAGCATCTTGAATGATTTTTTCAAACCACTCATAGTGGCTTATGAAAGACTCTGTTTGAAACTGTATCATTTTTTCATTAGGTGAACTTAAAGCGATAGATATAAACTCCTTATATAGCTTTCTAAGTTCCATATCTTCATCACTATAGAAGAAACGACTAAAGTATTTTATTTTCTCTTTTGTAGAGTTTATCTTAGCTAATTTTCGCTCCATTTTTTTACTTCTTTCATCAACCAATATATTTACAATCTCAAAAACTATATCCTCTTTATTAGTAAAATACTCATAAATAGTACCTTTACCAACACCTGCTGTTTTTGCAATTTTAGAGATTGTCAAATCTTTTATACCATGAATAAAAATAAGTTTTTTACAAGATAGTGCTATATTTTTTCTTTTTTGAACTTTATCTACGATGATTGCCATAATTTTCCTTTTCAAATCAATTTGACTGTTAGTCAATCAATAAAATTATAATAAAATAATGCTTTATTTTGATTGACTCCTAGTCAATAAATAAAAGTATTTAAAAAATTACTTATTACTCAATATGACCATTAGTCAATTATTTTATATGTTATAATCTTTTTATTATTTTAAATAGGAAGATTGATTGAAACAATTAGCGATTATAGGTTCAACAGCATCTGGGAAGAGTGACTTAGCTATAAAAGTAGCATTGAAGATAGATGCTTATATATTGTCTATAGATTCACTTAGTATATATAAAAAGATAGATGTTGTTTCAGCTAAACCATCAAAAGAGGAACTATCTTTAGTTAAACATTTTGGTATAGATGAGATAGCACCAGATGATTTTTTTAGTGTTGATATTTTTATAGATTTATATAAAAAAGTTGTAAAAGAGTGTGAAAAGAACCATAAAAACCTAGTTATAGTGGGTGGAACATCTTTTTATCTAAAATCACTCTTACAAGGTTTATCTGAACTTCCCATTATTGATGAAAAAATATCTTTATTAGTAAAAGCAAAATTAAATAACTTAGAATCTTGCTATAACTTTTTAAATAAATTAGATCCTATATATATGAAAAATATCACACCAAATGATAGCTATAGAATCGAAAAAATGTTGCTTATATATGAAGCATCAAAATTAACACCTACCCAATGGTTTGAAAAAAATAAACCAAAACCTATCATAAAAAATTTAGATGTTTATAATATTGAAACAGATAGAAAAATTTTAAGAGATAGAATCGAGCAAAGAACAGCTAAAATGTTAGATATGGGTCTAATAGACGAAGTATGTTACCTAGAACAAAAATATACAAGGTTACCCAACTCTATGGGTGCTATAGGTATAGTAGAGGTTTTAGAGTACCTAGATGGGAAAGTAACTGTTAAAAAAATGTTAGAAAATATATCTACCCATACAGCCCAACTAGCAAAAAGACAAGCAACTTTTAACCGTACACAGTTTGAAAATATAGTTTCAGCACCATTAGATGAACTTGAAGAGATTATAATTAATAAAATTATCTAAAAGATAAAGATTATCTTTTAAATTTATTATGGCATAATTGTTCATATCAAAAAAAGGGTTTAAGATGAGAAAATACGAATCATATAGATGTAATAAATGTGGAAATGTAGTAGAACTACAAAATGTAGGTGGTGGTGAACTTCATTGTTGTGGTGAAGCGATGGAGATGGTTACTAAAAACCTAACTTTAGTAAATCTAATGAAATCGTTTGCAGGTGAATCACAAGCAAGAAACAGATACGAATACTTCGCTAAAGTTGCTCAAAAAGAGGGTTATAGAGATATAGCAGAACATTTCCAAAGAGCAGCAGACAATGAAAAAGTTCATGCTAAACTTGAACTATCATTAAACAATAGAATGGTAAATGATAGTGAAAACAATTTTGGTAACACTTTAGAGAATCTTCAAATGGCGATAGATGGTGAAGCTTATGAAAACACAACTATGTACCCAGATTTTACACAAATAGCAAAAGATGAGGGCTATAAAGAGGCAGCACAACTATTTAGTGGAATCGGAAAAATAGAGGTTGAACATGAAAATATGTTTAAGATGTTGTTAAAAAGATTAGAATCTGACAGTGAATTTACAAGTGAAGATTCAGAAGAAGCTTGGATTTGTGAAGTTTGTGGACATATTCATTATGGTAAAAAAGCTCTAAAAAAATGCCCTGTATGTAAACACCCACAAGAGTATCAATCAAGATTAAATTCTAAAAAATAAATATATTAAAGTGGGAGTAAAATCCCACTCTATCTTTTTCTTCACCATCTCTTTTAGTTTTTTTGTATAAAAAGGAACTCATATTTGCTGTACCAGCTATGTTAAATACTTTTTTTAGATTGTTGTCTATTTTTATACTCACTTATTTTATATTTAACAACTCTCTAACAATTTCCCTATCATCAAATGGAAATCGCTCATCATATATGATTTGCTCCACTTCGTCACCTTTACCTAGTATAACAACAACCTCTTCACCATCTTGTTCATCTAAAGCCATCTCTATCGCTTTTTTTCTGTTTAGTTCGATAACTATATTTGTCATATCATCAATATCACGAATAACATCATCAACGATAGCTTGTGGATCTTCAAACCTTGGGTTATCACTTGTTATATAGACCTTTTTAGCTAAAGAGGCAGCTACTTTTCCCATCATAGGTCTTTTCAATCTATCTCTATCACCACCAGCACCAAACACCACTAAAAGTTCTTTCTCTCTTAGAGCATTTAAAACTTGTTGCATACCATCTGGAGTGTGTGCAAAATCAACTATAACATTTGGTAGTTCACAAACCTGTTCCATCCTACCACTTACACCAGCAAAATTATCTACAACCTCTACCACATCCTCTAGTTTTTTACCAGTTAAGATATGTGTAGCACCTATCGCACAAACAAGATTATAAAGGTTAAAGAAACCGTGTAAAGATGAAGTGAAAGGTACAACCTCTTGAAAATGTTGTAAAATCCCACTAGAAGCGTTGTTTAAAGAGTATGCTATAAGTTTATAAGTAGCATTATTTTCTATACCATAAGTAAAAGCATTTTTTATATTGAAAGATGCTCTTGGTTCATCTTTATTTATAAGTTTCTTAGATTCATCTTGAAAAAAGCTATTTTTAACTGCTATATACTCACCTAAAGTTTTATGATAATCTAAATGATCTTGTGTGATATTAGTTAAAATCTTAAGCTCAAAATCTAAACCCTCGATTCTTTTTTGAACGATAGCATGGGAACTTACTTCCATGATAAAAAATTCACAACCAGCCTCAACAGCTTGATATATATGTTTATAGATATTTAATACAGATGGTGTTGTAAGTGATTTATCCTCTACAACTTCATCATTCATAAAGAAACCACGAGTACCTTGCATAGCAGTTTTATAACCTAAATCAAGTAAAAAAGAGTAGATAGCACTAGCAGTTGTTGTTTTACCATTTGTACCTGTGATACCCACAATTTTTATCTTATCAACACCAAATAAAGAGGCTATATCTTCTATCTTAATGATAGAGTGTGCTTGATTCTCTTTAGCATTTTCTAAATATTTTTTATTTTGTGTTGTTAAAACAAAGGCAGTTTGTGAGTCGCACTCTTGAGAGTTCTCTGTAATAAATTTAAACTCTTGGTTTGGTAATTCAATTTTCAATATCTAACCCTTTTTTATTATGTGATGATACTTTTTCTAGCAACTCTATTAACTTAGAATCGTTTGGATAAACTTTTAATGCACTCTCTAAATATGAAAAAGCCATATCATCAAAATTATGGTCAATAAGAGAATCTAAAAAATCTAAAAAATCATCTTTCTCTGTGATGATAACCTTTGTAGAAAACATTATATTTTCAAAAATCTCTTTAAAATCCTCACCCCTATCAACGATAGACTTAAAATCTTGATAGAGGATTCCATCTTCATACATCAATTTATCTTTTATAGGGTCAGCCAACACTTCAGATAATTTTTCCAATGCACCATCTAAATTTTGAATCAGTTCATCTATAATAATATCAGCAGATTCTTCATCCTCTTCTCTAAGTATTTCATAGTAATCAAACAAAGCTTCAGCTCCACCCTCTCCACTCATAGCCATCTCTGAAAGAATTACACCATTATATGCTTCTTTTGAGTTTGGATAACTTTGTAACACTTGTGCGAACTTATCTAGTGCATCTTGATAGTTTGATTTTGAAAAACTATCTTTAGCCTTAGTTAATATTTTATGTTTACTTATCATACTTATATATAACCTGTTTTATAAATTATCTATATCGTTTTCCATACCAATAGGAACATTTACAACTTCTAATTCAGGATGTATATCTATTCTTAGTTGTCTCTCTACACCATATTTTAAAGTATTTCCACTACTAGCACAACCTACACAAGCACCTTTTAATTGAACATAAACTTTTGCATTTTTAACAGTGATAAAAGATATATCTCCACCATCAAGTGCCAATGATGGGCGAATTTTATCTACTACATTTTTTACTACTGGCATCAACTCTTCATCTGTAAATGGAATCATTTTTTTTCCTTATCTAATATATAATTTTTTTAGAACATAAAATATGACAATATCGCTTAACTAATCATAAAAATTATTATTAGTTAAAAGATTTTACTATTGTAATGCCATAATTTCACTTACATAGCTAGATTTTCTCATACCAACTAAAATATAATCTATAGATTCCTCTTCCATCAAGTATCTTAAGGCACACTCTTGAAGAGAAACTTGACACTCTTTAAAAAAATCTTCTAGCTTCTCTCTTGTATTTTTTGAACATTCAAATAAAACCATTTTTCTATACTCTTGTAAAAACATATCTATAAAAGTAAAGATAGTTTCAAGATTCTTTTCATCAATCTTTTCTAAACTTTTTTTCATATGTGGAATAATTTGAGTATAAAGAAATGAATCATAATCTCCAATCCAACCAAATTTATGTTTATTGTCATCTAATTGTTCAAGAAGATTAAATAAAGGTCTAAGTATTTCGTTATCACAAATCTCTAAAAGTTCATTAAAATTATTATAATAATTTATACTCTCATCATAATCTGCTAAACGGTACATTAATCCATTATACTCTGCATTTAATGGTCTATTTACTAACACTCTTAGATTGTTCTTTTTTGCCCATTTTGCACACTTTAAACCATCTTTTTCTAAGATATTTATAGGAAGTTCTATCGTAGTGAAACTATGATTTACATTACCTATCTCTTTAGCTGCATCTTGTGCTAATGTAAGTAGATCTTCATAAGGTAAAAACTCTTCGCTATTATGTGGTTTTGAAAAACTGTTTGAACTGATTCCATAAGATTTTATACGACCATTTTGAACCTCTAACTCTAAAGCTAAAAAAGCATCAAAAACTCTTCTATACATCTCATCTAATCTATCATCTTTTTCAACACCTTTATTTATAGCATCAAAAATATAATATTCTGGATTATGGATGAGATAACAATCAAGTGAATTACGACATAATCTTTCTAATGAGTGAGTTAATTGATCTTGTAAAAATGATTGGGAGATACTATGATAACAATCTTGGCTATACTCAACAACCTCTTCAAATGGTGTTTCTTTATGTCTTTTTAGATTTGTATTTTGAATATAGCCAAATTTACTAACTATCTCTACTCTATCTTTCACATCATCATCAAACTCTTGAAATGCTAAAGCTATCGCTTTTTCTGCTCCACCATCCATATAATTTGAAGATGTATCTATCATAGTGATTCCAGATTCTATCGCAAATCTTAATGCTTCAATATGTATGGGGTTAAGTTCACTTATTCTATATGTTCCAAATGCGAAATTACTCATATTATCTCACTTTTTATTAAACTAATTTAGGATTGTAGTTCCTCAATGATTGAGGGTATATTTTGAAGGGGTATTGAACAAACTTCCTAAAAAAGGTAAGTTTATTCAACAGATATTTATTGAATTATACTAATTCGATAAATGCCATAGTCGTAGCATCACCACGACGAATTCTAGTACGAGTAATTCTAGTATATCCACCATTACGGTCAACATATTTAGGAGCTATCTCATTTACTAAAGTTTTAGTTGCTTCTTTACTTTGAAGCGCAGCGAATACTGTTCTATGAGCATTAGAATCATTTTTAGTAGCAACTGTGATTAGTTTCTCTACATATGAACGAAGTTCTTTAGCTTTTATAACAGTAGTTTCAATTTTACCATGTTCAATTAACGAAATACTAAGGTTCTTAAGTAAAGCAGCACGGTGTGCACTTGTACGACCTAGTTTACGGTATCCATGACGATGTCTCATCTATT
>Ga0256842_1002497_pt1 | contig 13140 bp, 19 predicted proteins | sample 4559240metaG_FD_185973 | JGI IMG/M metagenome (GOLD analysis project Ga0256842, IMG submission 185973) | Hydrothermal vent microbial communities from Guaymas Basin, Mexico - 4559-240 | ecosystem: Environmental > Aquatic > Marine > Hydrothermal vents | place: Mexico: Guaymas Basin | collected...
TACACGCTTGCAAATCGGGCACTGCCAGCCCTGTTCGGCATGTGGACCAAAGTCAATGTACGTTATAGATCTTCTCCTTTTTTAATAAGGTTGTGACAAAATTCATTGTATCCGTGTATAACAAAACGAGGAGAAATATGAGCTCAAAAGTCCTCTGTTCACGAAAATTGAATGATTTCAATATATTCATGATCACGAACCAAAATCATTGCTTTTCGCTATAGGCTAGACAAGATTTTTGTGAGCTCAAAAGTTCTCTGTTCAAGAATATCAATAATTTCAATATATTCATGAACATCGTCAAAAATCATTGTCATGCGGTATATACTAAACAAGAATTAGCTAGATTCTGGACGTTGCACATATAGAGCACATATAGAATCAGGATCTGATATCAAACCTTTCACAATTGAACCTGATTCGATATCTTTTGATTGACTGTTAAACGGAATCCTATAAAAGAACCAGCACTTCTTCAGCTCATCTGATGATGTATGATAACTAACTTGGTCAAGCACATAAATTAGCACCTGAACATGTGACTAATCGTCCATGAATGTATGTTTGACAAGTCATACTTCTGCTCCTTTAATAACACGTTGATGAATTCTATTTAGTGTCATCATTAATTTTTCTTTATCTGGATGTGTGGCTATATACTCTTTTGCCACTTCCAGTACTGAAGATTTATTTTTATATTTAGCTTCTACTTGTTTTAAATGCACTTTCGTAGTCGCTACAACTGAATCTGGTAATGGTTTGGATGACAAAACTCTTACTATGTGACCTTGTCTTGTTAATTCATTAATTTTATCATACTCGGATTCATCTGGATTTATGAACTCATAAAAGTTTATGTAACAATTAGGATACAGAAACTCCAATTCATCTGTTTCTGTATCGTATACTACGTATCCTTTTTGTTGATTTTTGTCATTCCAATTAAGAGGTGCTAAATTACCTATGTATGTTATATTTTCTAATGTTTGCTGTAAATGATAATGGCCTAGTATAACACGTTTAAAATACTTTAGTTGCTTAGCTTTGACATTAGAGACTATACTAATACCAGATTGTAGTTTAGCTTCTGATACACCAAAATGAGATATGAGCACATCACATTCTGGATAGTCTGATAATGCATTTTGAAGTTGTTCGAACATATTTGGATTATATGCCACAAGTAACATATTTTCTAATGCATAATAACCAGCAACTACAGTTACATTAGAATAATGAACAAATTGATCTAATAAGTTGCCGTATCTGCTTATGTCATGATTACCAGTAATAAGTATAATGTCAATATGAGGTAACGTATTTATGAATTCGTCTAATGTATCTATAGCATTCTTATACATAAACGATTTATCATTAAATACGTCTCCAGCTATTATAATATGCTGGATATCTTTATTTCTATTAACGTAGTTGATTATGTCATATAAGCCTAACTTAATCTGGTTAAGCACATTAAAGTACGGAGACTTATATGACGATAAATGCAAATCAGCAGCTATTAGTACACGCATAACATGTAGCTCCTTTTGTTATAGTTCAATAATATTTAGACTTGGATGAAATGATTTTAAGTGATTATATATGGTTTCTAATTGTTTATCAATATACAACCGAAACTCTTCATCCGTATCTCGTAGACCGTCATCATTTTTGTACTCGTTAGTTGCTGCACGCTTAAAATAAATCGTTGTATACGTTCGTGCATAAGCAGTCACTGTTCTCAGCATTCCTGTTGCAGTTGTTTCATCAATTCGCCACATATACGCAATAGCATCATAAACTGATCTATCACAAACAAGAATATCGTATTTTGTCGACAGCTCTATTTCCTGTCTCAAATGATCCGCAAAGATCCACAACTGAGACTGAACAGTAGCTTCTCTATTAATTGGCAATGGACAGTTGATGACGTTTTCGGACAATATGCCAACTGTTCGATCTGGATATTTCATTTTCAGTTCAGCAACATGCTCAAATGCTGATGTAGTCTTTCCGGTTCCATGCGTTCCTGAAAACGCTATTTTAATCATGATACGCTCCTTCACGATTGTCGAATCATTTGATCAATATGCTTCATTACTGTTTTCATATACAAGGGATTGATTATACAATTATCAGTATAAGCTATACTTATAGCTGGTAGTTTGTTAACTCTAATTAATCTGATACGTAACCGTATCATATCTTCAAAGTCTACTACAAGATATACATCAGAGATATTACTGGCAAAAGTCATATGCAATGTTTTGTGAAATATCGAAAATGTAGTGGGTCTATACATAAGTCGAAACGTCTCAAATATCGTGTGATGTATAAAATCTAATGTAACGAGATATCCTAAAATAGCTATGCCACCAATAACTGCGCTATATAAGAACATATGATAATATACCAAAACACCAGCTGCTATTATGCAGCTTATAATAAGAACCAACATTATCTGTCTAATCCAAAACATTCTGATCAGCTTTAGTTGCATGATACACCTCTTTGTGCCAGTAACGTGTGAAATAATTATGAATCGTTTGTCGTGACATATTTTCTTGTCGTGCTATTTCTGCATACGAATATCCACAATACAACTTTTCAAGTATTCGTTGTGCTAATGGTGGAAGCTTTTCGTATAACTCTTTTAGAAACACTCGATCTTCTACGTTATCATGCCAGCAATTATCCACCATAACATGAGCTTCATCGTATATAATAACATCAGTAACAGGTACAAATTCAACTGCTTTATGTTTTTGATAATATTTATGTAGCTTATACGGTGTTAATGCATACATTTTAATAAATCTTAATGTTATATCTTTGACACTATTTTCAAAACATCTTCTCAAATGAATATATGTGTCTGAATCTAGAGTTTTCTTTAAATGGTGTTGTGCATAATGATCAATTACGTCATTGTACATATCTGATAGCTTATCAACGGTACTGTGATAACTCAAATGTTGTAAAAACTTTCTTACGACCGCTCCAGTTGGAACTAAGTACCGTGACATTATCATATCGTCAAGATTCCATAGAATATCGTTAACTTGAGATTTGCTTAATACATGTCCTCTAAATACTACTGGATGCTTCATTCTTTCTATGCGTCGCTTGATAATAGTTGATAACAATTGTACATGATTTTGATTTGATAAGTGCTTTGTTAATGCTTCATACTCCAAATCAATAATTTCTGCTAACTTAGCTCTAATAGTTTTAAGTGACATGATAGCTACTCCTTTTATTGTTGAAGGTTACGATATACAAAAATATCTACAGCATCATTTTTCTTAAACGGTACATTAAAATGCACTGTTTTATTAACTTCGTCAATTTCGTATAGATTATTTGGAATAACTCCTCCATAAGAATAGAATTTGACAATTTTATCAGAATCGTAAAATTCTGATATGTCCAATGTTAACTCATCAACATCATTTTCTACAATATGAATGTATCTGTTATAAAACTCATACATTCTATTGTCACATTCATCCACGATAACATCGTAATCTGGTCTTACCATATTATCAGTAGAAGCTACACCTTTTGATACGATAATATCAATATCAACATGTTCAATCTTATAGTCACAATAATACACAAACCATAATGGTAGCTGAATATTCATTTCCATGGTGAATGACAATTTCCAATCAGCTAAGCTATCACCACCATATTTTTCAGCTGTATCCGATTCTCCAGTAAACTTATATGTGGGAGTTAATACACAATCAAAGCATAAGTACTCTTTGCCTAATGATTTAATTAATTGTGATGAGCTAACACTGGATAAATCAATAATATAATCCTTATTCTCATAAGGATTGACGTACTCAATTGCTTTAAGCTTGTCTGGTATAATAATAAATGTAGGAAAAACTTGTGGTCTCACACATCTATTTTCGTTACCAAAATAATGATTAATTTTAACAGCTGTATCAAGATATTCATATACAGATGGAAACCACATAGTAACTTCTAATGGCATAACTAATGGAACAAATATTGGTACAATCATCAGATCCTCTGTTTGTAGAATGGGCTCAAACATACGTGTTATGTTTGATAATGTTGACGTGTTCATAATTCTCCATAATGGAGTTCCTTCTTCAATATGTGGAAATTGTGGATCTAAATTAATAGCTGGTAATGGTGGCACATTAGGATCTTCTTCGGCTAACGTTTTTATACGTTCCACCATTTTATCATAAGTAGATATAATACTATACCTGGCTCTTGGTAACAGATTATCAGTTATCCATACTAATGTTCCATTTATAACATCCGCTAACATATTATGTGCAAAATCGGTTTGTACATAAGTGTATCTTTCTAACATATAGCTACTCCTTTTGTTTGAGGTTGATTAGTTGCTGTTTAATTTCAGCTGCTAACTCCTCCGAATAGTCAGCATTTAGCTGCTTAATCTTCTGTATGATATCTTCATTATTAATAACTTGCGCTAATGTGCTGTTAAACTCAGGAATATTGCTATCATCCGGAATTGTTTTAAATACAGCTTTAATTTTTAATTTTAAGTGTGTAATAGTCTCGTCAGTTGTGTCATCATGTTCTACTATCATATCATATAATTTTTGAATCTGAGCACGTAATGCTGATATTCTGATTAATCCATGTGTTACAAGATAATGTGTAATGTTCAGTATAACCCATAACGGTAGGAACTCATATTCTGTACATGGTTTCAACATAATATCCTTTACAGTTTTATTCACATCAATTCGAACTTGTGGTTTATCATTTAGTCTAGCTTCATTGAGAGCAGCTAATTTCTCATTCAATTTCTGTTCATACGCATGAGTATCAATTTCATTAGCAATGCTTATCGTATCTTTAGCTGGTGGTATATCAATATTTAAATCTATATCATTCGAATGTTTCTCCTGCAATTTAGCAGCAACAAGAGCATGAATATATGTATCAAGACCATTAGCTAGTAGCTTAATATCTCTTTTAGAAATATTAAACGTAATGTTTCGTATTTGAATAACAAACGTAGTTCCATTGTACGTAATATCGATGTCATTATTAAGTCGTTTTGTCGATATTTGTTTATCCGGAGGAAGTTCGGCTAACTGCTTTAACAAATGTAAAAATAAGCTTTGTTCTAGAGCAGTTAGTGACTCTATATTCTTTTGCAATGTTAGTATATCCATAACGCACCTTCCGTTATATTAATTGACTTTATAGTCTATTATATTCAACCGCCATGAACACTTTCATATGCTCGGTTATCCAATGGAGAGGGTCGGATTTTGAACCAACCCATTGACAATAGCTATTTATATTTCTTTAGAATATATTTTACTGTGTCAACAGGTAGAGTTAAATGATATGCTATATCCGATATAGAAAATCCATCTGACTTTAGTATTTTGACATTATCGATAACATGATCTGGAATTCTTGTCCAGTTATTTATGATGTATAAACAGTTACCACAAACTAGTCTTCCGTCCCATGTTTCTCGAATTGAATTAGTTGTGCATATTGGGCATTTATATTCTTCAATTCTCTCGCACTTGTTAAGAACAGAATTCTGTAGCAAGTATAAATTTTGTACTGTTTTTGGGTGATAACCATTGGGAGTTGCTGACGGATAATTACCTCTCTTTGCTAAAACTTTTTTATGTTTTACGGCTATCTGTAACTTTCTATACGAATAAATTTGCAGACAATTGCCACACAAGAGTGCATTTTTCGGAGTCACGGAAGGTATCTTCCATAACGATACATGACATTTATAACATATAAATTTTGTTTTACGCATAGCTACTCCTTTTTGTTTAATGAGGTTAAATGTGGCTAAATGCACGCTTATATGCTTTAATTGCCTTCTGTAATTTATTTTCATCCAAATGTCTTATGGTTAACTCCACATCCTCTCTAGTCCAATCTTTAGGGACCTCAAATAGGCCGATATGACATGGTTGTACTCTACTTCTGTAGTTAATCATGCGTAATGTACATGCCAGTGCCTTTAGATTGTTTACCGCTTTTGGTTCGTCTTCATCAGTTAATAAGCTCTTCAATGACTGTTGAATTATATTAGCATTGGTTGCATCTATATCGAGCTCTAGATATACGTCATTTTGAAATTCACCAGTTAATGGATCAACGAACCAACCAGCTACAACTGATTTTGTATTTGACATAACATTACTCCTTTTTTGTGATTTTTGGTGCAAGGTAAGCACAGATGTAACCGATAATAAAGCAAATCAGTGCGTACAAACATATACGTACTATAACACCGAATTGTATACTCATTAGTATTCTAAGTATAATCAACACGATTAGTGACAATAACGCAGCAGCAAGAATTATCGCAGCTATTAGCGCTATAGCTGATTTTAATGATCTAGATAGTTCTTCTGTCCGCCAAATTAAAATATTAAGCACGATGAATATGATAAAAAATATAGTTAAGTACATAGCATCGCTCCTTTGTTCAACTGTTTGAAAGTTTCTTGAGCTATCTTATCATGGATGAATCTGTATTATATCTCTACACATTTCCAACCTCCGTATGAATATATTACTTCCATATCTTTCAACTTAAATATCGTTCCATCATACGCATATTCATATATTAATGCTGACGTTCCTTTCAATACATCAACACGATCACCAATTCTAATCGTCGCACCTTCTTTAAAACCAACTTCCCTAAACTTCCTTCGATAAATTTTAACAACAGGATTCACTTTGAGTCGATACCCTTGTCTCAGCAATGATAGAATCTTTGTATCGTATACTTCGTGAAATGCATCTGAATTTGCCGCTTCTATTTGTAGCGACACGAACACGCTTTTTGTCTTTCACAATATAGTACAATCGATTACGTTCCAAGGGCTGATGCTTTCGTATTTGCACTGCCAGTATTCTGGAGATTCTTTTGTTGGTGGATTCCAAACTGCATCGATTAATCTGTATTCAGTACGATTTGGTCCAGACATCTTGTCGGTTGGAAAGTATAATGGTTTTTGATTTTGATATTCAATCATGATACATCTCCTAGTGTTTTGTTAGGGCCTGCATCGGAACTTGTCCGACACAGGCTATTAGGAGTAGCTATTGCTTTAATTTTCCAATGTCAAGAATCAGTTGCTTTGATCCAACCACCAGAGGTTGGACTCCGTTCCATTTCTTGATGGCTTCATACAAAACAAGCTCCTTAGTTAACGATTGGGCTATCATTCTGTTAGCTTCGGCAATAGCTTTTGCTTCGGCTATTCGTGCTCTGGCCTCGCCTTGCTTTTTCACGACCAATTTTTCGGCATCAGCTTTTGCCTGTTCAAGCTCCCTCTTTTTCTGTTCGGCCAATTGTGTAGCTCTTATCTTGGCTTCTATGCTCCGTAGTAATGTTTCTGGTACTTTTGGGCTTCCTATAAAGGATAATGTATCAATCTTGAAACCATTCTGTTCAAGTTCTTTGGCTATATGGTTCTTAACATCCTGAAGAAACTTGGCCTTATTTCGGATAAATTGCTCTGCCGTGTAATTACTTGCTACATATACAAACGCTTCTCTGATTTTAGTCCTCAAGTATGTGGCCTCAATATCTTTTGGCTTTCTTCTAAACTTCTCAAAAAGTTGTGGAACTTTAGAAGCAATGAAATAATAGTTCATACCGATATCTGCATTAATTGTCAGTCCATCGTTAGTCTGGAAGGTAATGCTTTCGTCATATGGACTACCTTCTCTTTTATCCTTAGTCCAGACTGCAGTTTGCATGAATGTAGGAAACTTGTAGATTTGTTGACTTAATGGATTATAGAAGACCCATCCAGTTACAATGTTGATGTTGGAGACTCCTCTTTTGTCTCCATACATGTTAACCTTGATCCCAGTATAACCTGCTGGAATTCTCGTACAAGACGAACCAAACATAGCCAAAAACACAACTAAGACAATTAACATTGATAAACGTTTAAACATACAAAACCCTCCTGTCAAAAGTTTAAAGTGTTAATAATAAATCTGGCAATATTGTCATTTAACTTTGTCTTAATAATATAAACAAACAAAGCAATGACAAATATACACCAGATTAGGCCGCCAATAAAAGCAACTGTGCTTTGTTGATTCATAGCATTTAAACCAGAATCAGCAAAAGGTAACAGTATTGCACCTTCGATGATGTAGAGACAAACTGTAATAATTTGTCTAACTAGTTGTTTTGAATCAGTCATGATACTCTCCTTTTAGGTTTGTATTTTTTAACTGATTTGATTTAATTTGATGGTTATCCAAGTACTTAACTCTGTCATTGATTTCACCTATGAGACTCGATAAAAATCCGATTAATTTTTTAAACTTAGCATCTTTCGGCAAATCATCAAATCGTTTTACTGCATTGTCTGCATCTTTGAGAGACGATGCTAAGTCATCGTACAATCCAAATAATCCTCGAATATATACACTCACAGTGCCGCTATCTACTGTTACTACAATTTCCAACTCGTCATATTGATGTCTTAAGTTTGTGAAAAAATCAAATTCAAATTGCTCTCCTTTTAACTGTTCAAGTATGTCAATTAAATCACTATAATCTGTAATAAAACTTTTAAGTACTTCACTATTGAACCAGTATTGTCTATGATTAAGTGGATAATTAATATCAATTCTCTCAGATTCGTAATCATCATGAATGCGTGGTTCATGTATAAAATCGTTTAGCACTTTCGTTATCTCTTGACACTTTGACATAACATCATCTCCTTTTAGCTTTTTTGATTGATTAATCTATCCAAAAGCTTTTCTGCGCGCTCAGATAAATTCTTATCTGACAACGATATATCAGCATCAACGATTGTGTTAACTAACTCGACAACTTCGTTATATGGCAGCTTATAATTCACAAGCATGTATATAAAACAAACAAGTCGATAATATGCGTCAGCACTAATAGTACGATTTTGAGATGGCTTAGAGTCTTGAGACTCAGTCAGCGACACAAGTTGTTTTCCTGTCCATGTACTCTCACACCGTAAACAAATTACATCGTTTTCCTGCAATCGGTCACATTTAACAAGAGCTTCTGGGTCTGGAGTCACAGTTGAAGTTCCACCAGAAGCTCCACAGTTTGGACATTCAGTATCTGATGGTTGGTGTGTAGTGTGTTTTGCACGACATTTTGTCATAGTCTCACCCCCTTTTATTGTGATTTGTTCAAGTCACGAAGATTTAAAATATTCTTATTGTTCTTTTTCTTCATCTCATCGACTTTTGACGTAACAACAATTCCAGCTTTAGCAGCATTAATTTGAGTACGTACTTGCTCGTACATTTTAACTAGATCAGCTGATGCTTCTGCAATTGAAGATACGACAAAAAACACTTCGTCACAATTTTCATATGGTGTTGTCGCTATGTTCCATCCGTTTTGACCTGGAACTAGTAATACTGGATTTTTAGCCTTAATGTCTGTCGAAGACATTTGCTCAATACACTCTGCTACATAGAACATACCTTCACTGTTGAAAACTACTAGTTTGTCTTTGAACATAGAACCTCCTTGTTGTTTTTTTGTGAAGTTAGTCTGCTGGCTCACCTAAATCCTCTAATTCACATAAATCAGTATCTGTCAACTCTTCCACTTGACCGTCTTTATGAATAATTACAGTACCATCTGATGGTGAGCCGTATAACCGACCCGATTTATGCCATGATATAGTGATAGCTTCCAATCTGTTCGGTATCATAATTAATCCACCTTCAGATATCCCTAGTCTGCCAGCAGGTGACGAGTACACAGTGTACTTAAAGACTTGAACATCAGGTTCTTTAACAGTAAACTCAGAATAACCTCTGAATCCACATTGTACAAAGAATTCTGCAATCCAATGATCTTGATCTGGTCTTGCAATTAACGTAGTGTCTTTCTTGCCCTTATCGATTCGTGCATTTCTAAGAGGCAAATACAACTTTGGATTATCCTGAAATTTGCACCCAAATGGTAAAAATGAATAATGCACCCATAGTCTAAAATGCTCACCTCTTCTGCTACCAAAATCAGCATAATAAAACACACGGTTATCTACTATGTTTTTGTATAGTTTAATTGTTGTTGCCATAGCACACCTCCTTTTTTTGTTGCTAGAGTATACGCATAATTTTATCGAAGACTAAGTCTTCTGCCTTGTTTACGTCAATAATAATATTTGTATCACACAATTCCCATTTTGCTTTAATTGGTTCAACATTCCAATTTACTTCATAATATTGCCTAGTATCTTTAATACCTGCTAAATCAGCAGCCCATTTCGATAATAAACCAGATCCACATGCAGGTTTACCGTTTTTAGAACATTGATACACGACGCCATCTTTAACAATGGCATGATCACATGAAACTGTATACTTGAATAAATCTTCATATCCCCAATGCTTCATCAGTGCTAATTCTTCTTTCTTAGTAAGACCGGCCATAATATTAGCTATATGAATTTTATTTTGATGTCCATATAACGTGAAGAATTTTAATGCATTTTGAAACGCATCTACAGCTCGTTCAGAATTATCTGGGTATATGGACTCCTCTGAAATATTAGGAAATCCACCGAGTATAATTGCTTTGCTACATAGCCCTTCTAATAACCAGTCTTCTGCTAATTGTGTTAGATAGCTTAGAAACATTAAGTTTCTAGCTGGCACCCATGCAACTGTAGATTTCAAATCATTAGTTGCTGTAGTAATAGGAATATCAGAATTTGTTAACATTGAATGTTGAACGCGTAGTGGATGATTTAATTTAATATGGTTTAGATTTAGTACATTACATATACTATCTACTGCTACTTCTTCAGCTTTGTTTGATTTTTGACCATAGTTAATGAATACTGGTATTATATCCAGATCAATTTTATATTGTCGTTTATACTCTCTTAGTGCTAATATAGTAACAGTGCTATCAATTCCTCCTGATGCCATTACAAAGCAGACAGGTGACTGATATCTCTTTTCGTATGTTGGAACTAAGAAGTTGAACTTATATTCATGCTGAGATACTAAACCTGAATCTTTATCAATTTCTATAATAGTATATGGAGGTATTTCGTCACAATAGAAGTTTTCCCAAACTCTAGTGTAATGTGTAGGTCGATTATAATATCTCAGCAATTCTATTAATCCGGATTTGAGTGAATGGACGAAATATCCTATTCCTTTTATATAACATTGATATAATGGCAAGAATGACGTAACAATAATTATCTGTTCTCTAAGAGCATCATAACCGACAATAGACCATCCACCACTAAGACTCTCCAGTGCTAATCTCATATTACGACCATGTTCTATATACGATAATCCAATAACTTCTGAATCTATTTTAGTAGTCATTTTATCTTTATACTGTTCTACGTAAATATCGGTAATTGAGCCATTATGAGCATATGTAATATTGTCTACTGTTATTGGTTGGAGGTGATTATCATCAATCTGATCTGACATGACTTCCGTTTCAGGTGCATTTCTAGTGATACCTATAACGATATCACCAAGTTTTAAATCAGACAGAATTTTAATATCATCCTTGTGATACGTCCCCCTTGACTTTATAGAATGAGCAATAATACCATCTCTGATAATGACTAAACCATATCCATCTTTACCTCTTTCTAAAGCAGACTTGAATAGAATATCTAGAGCGTTAATGTCAATAACACTTTCATTAAGATGACATAAAAATATTCCACACATACTACAATTCTCCTTCTTGTTGTTTTAGTTTCTCAATATAGTTCAACGTTGCTTCATATCTAACTGGATCATATGTATCTTTGTGTTCTTTCATTTCGATGATCCAGTCATTTAATTTTTGCTTATCGTGAAATGGTAATAGTTCTATATTTTGTAGAGACACATTTCTTCTGAAACATGCTCTACACGAATAACAATGATCATTGTTTATTGGTGAATAACATGAAAATGTATGTGTAACAAGATGCTGAGCAAGTAATGGATGATTCTTTACAAACCATTCAACAATTTCGTATTTGCTTAGCTTGTAGTCAAATACACTTTTAACAGTAACTTGTTCATCAAATGATGCAGATAATAATTTGGATGCATGTTTACAAAATTCGGGACTATTGTCTCCTATTCTATCATCTCTTAATCCTCCTAAGTAAATATTGATTCCATCTGATTGTAAGTATGCAGTAGCATAATCGTTATATAATTTAAAGCATGTACATAATACGAATATTAAATTACGTGCTGGAATGAATGAATCTGAGCATGGAATATTTGAATAATACTGTGGATAGGATATAATCCTCATATCTGCGTTTTTATCCATCAACTCATCTCTGAATTTTAGAACGTATTTTAACTCTGTAGCAGCATATGGAATTTTATCATTGTAAAAATATATTAATGTCAAATTCGGTACATCATAGTTTTCTCGTAAGTAATAGTATCCTATAAATGAATCTACACCAGCAGAAAAGAGTAATACATTTCGCATACTTGTCAACTCCTTTTATTGATGTTGATACCTTAAAATCGACCCTATCCATTGAATAACCGAGCATATGGAGATATTCATGGTGTTTGAATATAATAGGCTATAGAGTCTATATACGACATCCATATGCTCGATTTTATGTTGAATTTTATAATGACATGTATCTATGACATAACCACTTATTGAATTCTGCCATAAAGTCATCATTAAATTTATAATATTCTGAGTCAAGATTTGATAATGCACGTCGAATATCATTTTGCACTTTCTGTGCACATTCCCACAATACAACTTCACGGACAATATCTATAATATATGCTACACTTTCACCTTCAGTTAATGCGTATATAATATCACCAATATCACGAATTTGAAGTTCACGTTTGATCGTATTAGCTATTTCTTCGGCTACATCTTGTGATACTTTTGTGTTATAGTCATATTTCGACAGAATGGTTGATACGGTGTTATCAATGTGATCAAATTGATAATCGGAAAACTCCTCCGATAAGATCTCTTCTAGTTTATCATATGATCCATATTTCATAGTTGAATCTAATGCATCATATGGTCTAATATTATACATGACATCCGATAACATTACGGATAATCTATTACCTAGTTCT
>Ga0256842_1002498_pt1 | contig 13137 bp, 11 predicted proteins | sample 4559240metaG_FD_185973 | JGI IMG/M metagenome (GOLD analysis project Ga0256842, IMG submission 185973) | Hydrothermal vent microbial communities from Guaymas Basin, Mexico - 4559-240 | ecosystem: Environmental > Aquatic > Marine > Hydrothermal vents | place: Mexico: Guaymas Basin | collected...
ATTTAATTTAACATTTTTATATTGCTCAAGTTTCCCCCCTTTTTGACTTGAGTAATTCCCTCCCACTTTATGCTAAAATTACATTATGAAAAAAATTATTTTAACAACTTTAAATTCTAGATTTACACACACATCCATCGCCCTTAGATATCTTTATGCAAACATGAAAGAGCTTCAAGGCAATTCACAGATTTTAGAGTTTTCTATAAATGATGCAGTACAAACAATTGCTGAAAAACTTTTAATTCATAAACCAAGTATCATAGGTATTGGTGTGTATATTTGGAATGTATCTTATGTACACGAGCTTATACATATACTCAAAAAGATAAACCCTAAACTAACTATCATACTAGGTGGTCCAGAGGTTTCACATGAGCCTTTTCGTGTAAATCTTGATGATGCTTCTTATTTCATACAGGGTGAAGGTGATATTGCCTTTTATGAGCTTTGTAAAAATATACTAAATAATACACCACCTAAAGAAAAAATCATTAAAATGACTATGCCCTCACTTAAAAATCTAGAACTTCCATACAAATACTATACTGATGACGATATAAAAAACCGTTATGTCTATGTAGAAGCATCTCGAGGTTGCCCTTTTGAATGTGAATTTTGCTTAAGTTCTATGGATGAGAAAGTTCGTGCATTTGATTTAGATGAACTTTTAGAGGAGTTTGAGATACTTTGGCAACGAGGTGCAAGAAATTTTAAATTTATAGACCGTACATTTAACCTCAACATAAAAACAGCAAATAGACTACTAGAATTCTTTTTAGCAAAAGATGAACAATATTTTGCACATTTTGAAGTTATACCTGATCATTTTCCTGATTCTATTAAAACAAATATAGCGAAGTTTCCTCATGGAGCTCTTCAACTAGAAATTGGCATACAGACATTAAACCTTGAAATTGCAAATAACATATCAAGACAGCTAAAACTTGATAAAATCAAACAAAATATACATTATTTAGAGTATGAAACAGAGGCTCATATTCATCTTGATTTGATAGTTGGATTACCAGGAGAGACACTTGAGAGTTTTGGAAACAATCTTGATGAGCTAGTAAGCATGAGTTCATGTGAGATTCAAATAGGTATACTTAAAAAGTTGTCAGGTACATATATAAATCGTCATGACATAGAGCATGGTATGGTTTATAGCGACATCCCACCTTATGATATTTTAAAAAATAATGAGCTTAGCTTTAACGATATACAGATTATGAAACGTTTTTCAAGATTTTGGGATTTGACTTATAATAGTGGAAATTTCAAAGAGAGTATAAAACTTTTATGGAGGGATGAAAGTATATATAAAAACTTTTATAACTTTTCATCTTGGGCTTATACGCAAACTGACTCCACTTGGAAAATATCTCTAGTCCGCCTTGGGGAGTTACTTTTCATCTATCTAACAACTATCAAAAACTTAGATTCTCTACATGTAGCTAATAAAATGCTAGATGATATGATGAAGTTAAAAGGCAGAGCAATTCCAACATATTTAAAACCTTATGCTGATAATTTTAAGGCATCACAAAAAGAGGGTACATCTGGCTTCAACAAACGACAACAATAAAAACTAAAAAATTTGTAAGTCTCAGAAATTTTTAGCTATAATCTATAATGCTTAAATTAAAAGTACTTATGTTATTAGCACTATTTTTTATAAGTTCTGTTCATGCAGAAAAACCATATGTAGAAAAACAGCTTCTACAAAAAATTGGTAAAAAATATAAAGTATTTGCTAAAAGAAGATTTTTCTTTTTACAGCAGACACTAGATGACGTTCAAAATGGGACTGATTTAGAAAAACTTAAAGCTGTAAATAAATTTTATAACAATGTTAGATATAAGTCTGATATGAAAGTTTATAGAAAAAAAGATTATTGGGCTACTCCTTGGGAATTTTTAGGTAAGGATATGGGTGATTGTGAAGACTATGTAATCAGTAAATATTTCGCCTTAAAATACCTAGGAATTCCAGCAAAAAAGATGTTTTTTACTTATGTTCGTTCAACTAAATTTAAACAACCTCACATGGTTTTAACCTACTTTAAAACCCCAAGAAGTGAGCCACTTATTTTAGATAGTAATAACCGTTTAATCTTTCCTGCTTCAAAAAGAAAAGATTTAACACCTATTTATAACTTCAATGGAGAAGTTTTACAAAAAGGTAAAAAGAAAAAATCTCATAAAAAATGGGACCTACTAAAGCTTAATATGCAAAGGAAAAAAATATGACATTATTTAAACAGATAGCACTAATGCTGTCGATATTTTTAATAATTATCTTAGGGACTGTTTTAACTCTAAACTTTCAATCCGCGAATCAATCTGTACAAGATAGACTATATGATGATGCAAAAAACACAGCTACTTCACTTAGTCTTTCTCTTGGATCTGCTAATGGTGATATTAGTATGATGTCTACTATGATTAATGCTAACTATGATAGTGGGGCATATAAACAAATAAATTTAGTTGATGTTGATGGTGCTATCTTATATGAACGTAAGCAAGAGAGTAAAATAGCTGATGTACCTGAATGGTTTTTAAATCTTATCAGCATAAAAGCACCAATTGCATCTGCTAATGTTTCAGCTGGATGGAGTCAAGTTGGAATCTTAAATGTTCAAAGTGATACTACTTATGCATATGTACAACTATATACAATTTTAAAAAGTCTACTACTATCTTTCACTATTATAGCTATTGTTGCACTTATTATTCTTAACTTACTCTTACATGCTATTTTAAGACCACTTAAAGATGTACAAAAACAAGCTGCTGCTGTTATTAGAAATGAGTTTATTATTCAAGAGACTATTCCATATACAAAAGAGTTTAAAGATGTTGTTCTGGGGATGAACAATATGGTTTCAAAAGTGAAAGCTATGTTTGATAAAGGGAATGAAGAGTTAAAACACCAAAAAGAGCTAGAATACATAGATAAAGCCACAGGCCTTAAAAATAGGAAATACCTTATAGATAGACTTCCTGAATATCTAAAAGTTGATTCTGTCTCAAAAGGTGGGACAAGTATTATTGTGGCACTTTCAGGTATGATTGAAGCAAATGAGAAACTTGGTCGTCGTGATGTAGATAAACTTTTTTCTGAAATTGCAGATATTTTTAGACATAGTTCAAGAATATACAAAAATTCCATTGTAGCAAGAATGAACGGTACTGAATTCGCTCTTTTGCTACCAGACTGTCCAAATGAAGATGCTATATCTCTAGCAAACAATATTTATACCTCTGCGACTAACTTGATAGAAGAATACAACCTAAACGCTGAAGAGACTTTTGTGTCTATTGGACTTTATGAATATAGCCATATGGACTCTATTGCTCAGCTACTTTCTCACTCAGATAATGCCCTAGCACAAGCAAAATTTAACAAAATACATATACATCTTGAAAAAGCTGAAGAGGCTGTTGAGGTAATGGGCAAAGAGGCATGGAAACGTATAATCAACCAAGCTATAAACAAAAATAGATTTAACTTTACATCATGGGCTGTTGTTGATTTTAAAGCAAAAAAACTAGTTCATAATGTACTTAGCATAAATCTTGCACTAGATAAGCACACATCATATAGTTATGCTAAATTTATGGCTCCAGCAATTCAATCAGGGTTATCTTGTGATATCTATAAAAATGTTGTAAATATGCTTCTTAAAACTCCAGATATGGTTCTATCTGCTTCAACTTACTCTCTTAGATTACCTAGTGAATATTTAGAGATGCAAGAAACTTATGAAACTATCTCAAACCTCTTACGAACAAGTGCTTCTACTCTTCCATTTAAACTAATTATTGAACTTCCAGATAGAATGGTTCGTAAAGATTCTAAATTTATTAAATTATATAAAGAACTATTTGAGCAATATAATATTGATATTGGCATCTTTGAATTTATCGGAGAAAGTGATGATTATCAATATTTACAAGATTTAAGACCTGTATATATCAAAGGTGAGAGTACTTACTTCTTAACTCAAAGTGTACAATCTATATCTGCACTTAGATTGATTACTGATAGTATTGGTATTTCACTTATAGCAGTTGGTGTTATGGAGATGGAAGTAGTCGAAGAATTAGCGAAGAAACACATCAGCATCATACAAGGAAGAGCAACAGAACTTATAGAGTTCTAAACTCTTCTAGAATTTAAACCTTTAGTCATTGCCTCATTTATATCTTGTTTATACTCAGGATTTAATCTCCCCAGTTCTCTATCAAAATAAATAATCATATCTTTATCTGCATGTGGATGTCTACAAATTGTAAATAAAACATCCATGTATGGATCAAAATCAGGATGTGCACGCAATCCAAGTTTAGGGTGAATAGTTCCATGATATTTGATGATTAACTCTAGTGCTTTTCTTAACTCTGATGCAGTAGACTTTTTATCTTTCACTATACTTCTTAGTGATTCTAAGTCTGTTGGCATCTCTATGGTTTTAGATCTGTCTGTTTTAGTCTCAGTTTTCTTTTTTAGCTCTTTTTTCTTAGGCACTTTTTTATCTGAAGAATTTTTAGAAGTTAAAAATAAGAAAAAGAGCAATAAAGCCAAAAGGGCAACAAGTCCCATAACTGACTGTATTATTAATTCAATGTTCATATATTATACTTTTTACATATTATAGCAACTTATTAGAAAAAATATAATTACAAGTTTTTATACAGCACTAAAAGTTTGTTAATGAAGCTATATTCTTTTAAAGAATAAGCTTCCAAAAGAACTCTTCAACCAATACAATAAACAATATCCCAAATATATTAAAAATTATTCCATATGTTGCCATACTCTTTACACTTACAACACCAGAACTCATTGCGATTGCATTTGGTGGGGTTGCAATTGGAAGCATAAAGGCATAAGAAGCACATACTGTAGCCAGCATCATAAAGAGTCTACTATCTAGTCCAACTTTTTGGGTAACAGAATAAAGTATTGGAAGCATTATAGATATTAAAGCAGTATTACTTGTAATCTCTGTAGTAAAAGTAACCATAACAGCAACAGCTATTACAAATACTATTGTTGGCATAGTAGCTAATGAGACTAGATTTGAAGCAACTTCATCAGCTAAACCTATCTTTGAAAATGCCATAGCAATCGCAAATCCAGCACCAAATAAAAACATGATTCTAAAAGCAATTTTTGATTTATCTTCTTCCCATTTTAAAATCGAAAATGGTGGTGCAAATAGTGCTAAACCTGCTCCAAGTAAAATCCCTGGTTCTAAAAGTCCTAATCCACTATAATATGGCTTAATTGGTGCATTTGCAAATAGTAATCCTACTACACTTAACAGTAACCAAAGAACTTTTTTTTGATCTTTATCAAGTGGTTTGGTTTCTAAGTCAACTTCTATTTTTACATCTTTTAAACCTATACTTAGAATCAAACCAACTACTACAAACATTACAAGTATGAGTGGAGATACTAAACCCATCCACTTAACAAATGATATAGCTTCCATACCATGATCATCCATTATCCCCATCAAAATAAGATTCGGAGGTGTTCCAATTGGTGTTAGAATTCCACCAATACTTGCTCCATAAGCTATACCCAAAGCAAATCTCATTTTTAGCCTAGAGTCTTCACTTAAAAACAGTGCAATTGGAAGAAGAAGAAGTGTTGTTGTTGTATTTGAAAGAACAGAACTGAGAAGTCCAGATGTTATAATAAGAGCGAATATAATACCCTTGGTGGTACTTGGAAAAAGTTTTAAAATTTTACCTGCTATCCATTTATGTAAGTCTGTTTTTTCAACTGCAATAGCAATTAAAAAACCACCTAAAAATAAGTATATAACAGGTTTTGCATAGTTACTTGTGACAGCTGCTGTATCTAAAATACCAAAAGATGGAAACAGTATAATTGGTAACAATGAAACAACACCTAAAGGAAGTCCTTCATTTGTCCAAAGCGTTACAAGCAAGACAATAGTAGCTACAAGTAAAGACTGTACAATAGTAAAAAATCCAACCATTAAAACAAAAGCAACTACCCCCAAGACTACTGATAATAATATCTTTTTTGTTTGTATAATCTTTTCACTATCTGTCATTTTATCATCCATAAATTGCTTTTATATATTGTGCCCACTAAAGCATGAGATACGGTTTAATTATTCTCTTCGCTACTTCTTTGTTTCAAAAACTGCTCAAACATTAGCATTGATTACGGTGTTTTAGGAGTAGTTATTGAAGTTGGTAAAATATATAAAAGTAGTGGTGGGTTCATCATCAAAAGAATCATTTAAAAGCAGATGCTTTGTAAATACATCATGGCTTTTGCCTGTTAGTTTTGAGAGCTTGGTCATCTCTATTTTTTCAAATAAACTTATTGTGAAACTTATGTACATATCTTCTAGTTGCTGCATACTCTATCTTTAAGCATTATTGATGCCTATAGAATTTCAAGTGCTACTTTTTGTGAATTTGTAAATTTAATTATAGTTTTCATATTTTCTTACTTATTTAATAATCATGGTAACAAACTCTATTTTTACCAGTAGTTTTAGCTTCATAAAGAGCTTCATCAGATTCCTTTATCATTGCATCCAAAGAGTCTGAAAAGCCATAGCTTATTCCTATAGAAACTGTATATGAAAGCTCTGTATCATCTGCTTTAATAACATTACCTTCAAAGGCTTTTCGTATTTTTTCAAATAACTTTTCCGTGTCTGCTGCGGTAATCTCTTCTAGTAAAATACAAAACTCTTCACCACCAAATCTTGCAATTAAATCTGAACTCCTGCATATTCCATTAAGAATAACTGTAACAGCCTTAATAGCCATATCTCCAATATCATGTCCATAGGTATCATTTATTTTTTTGAAATCATCTATATCTATCATTGCAACGCATAAAGCCTGTTTTTTTCGTTTGTTTTTTGCGTAGATAGCTTCTGCACTATCAAAGAAGTAGCGTCTATTGTACATTCCTGATAAAAAGTCTCTGTTTGCCAAGTCTTTCATACTGCTAAAAAGTTCTAATAAGTCTAAGTTTGCATTTACTCTTATCATAATCTCTTCATGGGAAAATGGCTTGTTTAGGTAATCATTTGCACCAAGTTTTAAAAACTTACTGATGCTTTCTTTATCCTCAATAGTACTAATTACAATGATAGAGAGTTCATCTTTATTGTATATATTTCGTAAATTATAGGTTAAATCCAAACCATCCATAACAGGCATCTCATTATCAGTAATGACAAGATTAATGGATAAGTTATCCTTTAAAATACTTAAAGCTTCTTCACCATTAGATGCTTCTAGCACATTGAAATGCTCTTCTTCCAAAGATACTCTTACTGCATTTCTATAAGACTTAGTATCATCAACGACAAGAACAGTTTTGTCATAGTTAGTTGTAATCTTATGTAAGGCTTGCACTGTTAGAGATACACTGTTAGGAGCATCATCCAAGATTAAATCGAGAATATTTTTCCCAATTATTTTAGCTTTTTTAGCCCCATTTAGTTTCTCTGAAACTACTACTGATGAAAGTTTAGACATATTTAAAAGCTGCACAATTTCTCCATTACTAGCATCACTAAGTTTGAGTGAAGCTACAGCAGCATGAAAAATCTCTTGTTTATCTTTAAGTAACTCCATCGCTTCTTTAAAAGTTTTTATATAAGTAGGCTCTAGCGAAGGATAGTTTCTCAACTCTTTTGCTATACGAGTTAATGCATCATCATCACTAAGTATTATGAGTACTTTTTTCATATCTTAATCTTTGTTTGTATCTCGAATCTCTAAAAAAGAGTCATAATTATCTAAAAATAGTGACGCTAGGTATGGGTCAAACTGTGTCCCACTATGCTCTTGAAAATAGTTTTTAATTTTTTCATCACTCCAAGGCTCTTTATAGACACGCTTACTAGAGAGTGCATCAAACACATCTGCTATTGCTGTAATACGCCCATATATAGGAATGTCTTTACCTCTTATCCCTTGTGGATACCCTGATCCATCCCATTTTTCATGATGAGTGAGTGCTACGCTAGAAGCAATCTTAAACAATTGATTATCTGAATCTTTAAAAACATCTGCACCTAATTGTGAATGGGTCATCATGATTTTCCACTCATCTGCGTTAAGCTTTGCTGGTTTTTTAAGTATCTGGTCTGGTATCGCAATTTTACCGATATCATGCATAGGTGAAGCATGGTATAAAATACCTACCTCTTCACTCTCCATTTCACAAAGTTGCGCTAAAAGTTTTGTACATTTTGCAACTCTTTTTACATGTTGCCCTGTCTCGCTTGAACGACTTTCACCTATCTCCCCTATTCGATACAAAAGAGACCTTTGTATTTCTTGACTCTCACTTGCATGCTTGACAGATGTAGTAACATCTGTACTCATCCACAAATATTCTAAAATTTTTCCTTGTGTGTCATAAATAGGCATTACACTTGTTTGAGTATAATAGATTGAGCCATCTTTTTTTACATTTGAAATCATACCTCTAAAAATCTGGAACTCTTTGAGCTGACTCTCTATCTCTTGAATGCCGTGAGTCATGCTGTCTTTCATTATAAATTCAGATATTTTTTGTCCGATAAGCTTTTCTCGTTTATATCCAGATATATCACAATGTCTGTCATTGACATCTAGTATAACATTTTGCTCATTTGTATGGATTAAAATATTTGATTCATTGATTGCATCTAAGTACTCACTAGCTACAAAGCTTGTTTTGTTTAAGTCATTTTCTAATTTATTGCGAACTTGGTTTAATTCATTGTCACGGGTGTTTACGGTTACTGCCATTGTTACTTTTAATACAAACTCTTCTATATTGAATGGCTTTTGAACAAAATCAAATGAACCTAGTTTAATACAGTTACGAACAATTTCACTATCTCTCGCTCCTGAGAGAATAACGACTGGAATATTTTGTAGTTTCTTTATTTTTTTAATCTCTCGTAAAACCTCTAGACCATGTTTATCTGGAAGTTCCATATCTAAGATAATAGTATTTATCTCTTCATGGAGTAAAATATCAAAACCCTCTTTTGCAGTGAGTGCAGAAACTACATTATAGCTTCTTGCATTGAGTACTTTTTTAACTTCGTGGCAAATAAATTTAGAATCATCGATTACTAAAATAGTTCTAGTATTATTATATTTTAATGATTGGATTGTATGACTAATCGCAGATATAGAGTCTACAAAAAATTTATCTTTTATAAAGTAATCTAAAATACCCTTACGAAAAAGTGCTTCTCTGAGTTCAATATCAATTTCTGCAGTAAGAATAAAAATCTTTGCATCTGTCTTATCCATTATTCCCGAAACTAAATCTATCCCAAAAGCATCAGGAAGGTTTAAGTCCAAAATAACAAAATCAAATATTTTATCAAGTAAGATATCATTAACACTTTTGTAATCAAACACAGAAGAGCACTCATAACCAAAATCTTTTACTATTTTAGTAATGACATTATTCATATATTTTGAATCTTCTACTATTAAAATATTGTATTCTTTCATCATCGAGACCTCTATTTACTATTTACTCAGTATAGCTAAATGTTACATAAACAAAGTCTTAAACAGCGTTACAAAGTAGAAATTCGTAAGAGTTATTGAGGTTTTGGAACTTTTTCGTATATAGAATCTGGGAAGATTCATCTTCTATGCTGACTCTATCGGAGTGAAGTTCTTTGGCTTCATCTTGAGGAAAAGACCCTAAAATAAAGTGCGCAGAATCAAAGCTTCTTTTTCTTTTATATTTTTCATCTATAAAAAACTGCATCTCTTAGTGAAATAGAAAGTATAACAGTTGTTAGGACATAATGATAGCACAGTAACTCAAAATACATACATTTCTAATGTGGTTAAAAGTAATAAGATTAAAGGAAGAAGTATTTTCGGATAGTATTTAAAAGCACCTTATAGTGGTGGTTCGGGAGAGATTCGAACTCTCGGTAGATTTGCACCTACACAACCTTTCCAAGGTTGCACCATCGGCCACTCGGACACCGAACCATATTTTAAAATCAGATTATACTATAAAATTATCTACCACGCATTAAATCTTATATTCTTTTAGTAACTCATCTACTTTATGAATCAGGTGCACCCTACAACGGCATTAAGTTAAGCTCATAATTTCCAATATTTTTTTCTTTCTGAGTTACTGATAAAAACCATTATCTGGCAACTTCCCACCAATAGTTTTAGGATTGTTATTTTTCAAAATCTCAAAGAAAAACTCTAAATCTTTTTGAGTATCTTTTGCACTTACATCATCAAGTTGAACATAGTTTAAACTATCTTCTACCGCTTCAGGCATTAGCATAGGAATATATTTATTAACTAATACACCAGCTTCTTTTGGATGAGTTTTATACCATTTCAGAGCTTTAGTGTATTCTTCATTAAATCGTTTTACAATATATGGGTCTTTTTGACCTATAACAGCCATTCCTGCTTGCGGAATTTTTCCCTCTACTTTAAAAACTTTTCCCCACTCTTTTTGAAGGTCTGAGCTTCTATATAAATCAGGGGCTATTAGTTTGAGAGGAAATGAGGAAGTTTTTCTAAGAGCCATAGAGATAGCAGGTTCAGCCAAAAGTGCATGGTCAACTCTTCTCATTATAAGCATCTGCATAGCATCTATTGGAGAGCCAACATAACGAAGTTTAAAATCTTTTTTAGGATCTAATCCCTCCTTTTTAACTATCTCTTCAAAAACTATATCTGGCATATCTGCACGAAATGGCATAGCTATCTCACACCCTTTAAAGTCTCCAAGAGTTTTTTTAGTTTTATCTCTTGTAATCATTCCTAAAATCCCCCATACAGAAACATTAAGAAGTTTTATATCTACACCTTTGTTATAAAGATTTGCACCTACATTTGTAGGAACAGCTATAAAATCTGCTCTTCCTCTTAATGTTAAAGCACGAAGTTCATCAGGTGATTTCCACATTACAAACTTTACCTCTTTAGCTACATCGTTTAATGCACCTGTTTCTATCATTCTTAAAAGTGGATGGCTTACTGATGCCATAGGGCCACTTAAAACTAATGTATCAACTTTTTTTATCTCATTTGCTTGCATTGAAAATGCAAGTGCTATCATTAATAATATTTTTTTCATAAAACTTCCTATCTCTGATTTTAACTCTATATTTAACATCTTAATTCCTTTAAAATAAATATCCGACTCTAAATGTATATCTTGTTTTTTCAAGTGGTTGATACTCTGCAACATTATAATGTGCTAAGAATGAAACCCCCATTCCTACATGAATTTTTGGTTTTCCAAATGGCACAAATTCAATCTCAGGAGTGATATAACCAACTGTTCCGCTAAAAGCTTTAAATGGAAGTTTTGAGCGAAGCATTGCATTTGTATCATCCCCCATATCTGTATCAGAATTATATTTACCATTATACTCTAATCCTAAGTTAATTTTATCTGTCACTGCTGTTGTAAAAGATAGGTCATAACTAAGCTCATTTCCAAGGTTATAGTTATGTTCTGCTTTTGGTCTGTAAGTGTACATTGTATTAAAATCTACTCTCATATCTTCATCTATAAGTTTTGAGATACCAAGTTCAGCTTTGTATTCAAACTCACCAGTACCCATTTGTGTAGGAAGTGGAGTATTTGTATTTTGAGCAAATGGTGGAGCTTTTTTAAAGCCATCATCAGTTGAACCAGTTGGTAATTTTACTCCTGCACCTATTGAAAGTTGATAGCCATATTCTGCCATTGGAAGAACAACGTATCTACCCATTACAATCACATCTCCGATACCTTTGTTATCAATTGCAACACTATTTGAACCTAATTGAGCAGTTGCATCTATATGCTTATATGGTAAAACTACTTTAATATCAAAGTTTTTACTTACTCCATATTTAAGTACTAAAAGAGTTATATTTGCAGTTGCATCAAGATTTTGTTGATTTTTCACCTCATGACTTCCATCATACATAGTATCTCGTTTCATATAGATATGTTTAATACCCATTTTTAACTTACCCTCAGGTAGAGTCATTGCTCCACCTTTAGAGTTGATTCCTGGAAGTACTTGTGCTTGAAGTAAAACACTTCCTATTAAACTTGCGAATATAATTCTTCTCATATTTATCCTTGTTATGATATTGATTATCAATTAATTTTCAAAAGTTTAGCCTTTAAAATATAAATTTCTGCTTAACTGAAAATTATTATCATTATTAAGAAGTTTTAAGTTTTGAGATACTATACTTTGACATTAATTATCACAACAAGGATAAAAGTTGAAATTCTTTCTAAAAATACTAAAAGATTTTCCAGCATATCTATGGAGTGGATGGGGTGCTGTTGCCTCCATCTTACTTTTTGTAGCTCTATGGGATATTGGAAATCAAACTTATGGCAACTTGGTTTTACCATCTCCACTTGAAACTTTTCAAACACTATATATAATGCTTCATGATAAAACTGTATGGAATGAGATAAACATCACACTCTATCGTGCATCAGTTGGTTTTGGACTTTCTTTAGTTTTAGGCTCTATTTTAGGACTCATTGCTGGATTTTTTGCTACTGCATCTATGATGAGTCGTCCAGTTGTTACCATACTTGTGGGTATGCCACCAATCGCATGGATAGTTTTAGCGATGATATGGTTTGGGATGGGAGATGAAACAGTAATCTTTACTATTATAGTAGCATCATTTCCTATCATTTTTGTTGGAGCTCTTCAAGGCACTCGTACCCTTGATGGAGATTTAAAGGAGATGGCAGATAGTTTTCATCTTCCTTGGCATATGAAATTTATAGATATTTATTTTCCTCATATTTTTTCGTATATTTTTCCTGCTTGGGTCAGTGGGCTTGGTATGGCTTGGAAGATAGTTATCATGGCTGAACTTTTAGCTACAAGTGATGGTCTTGGTGCTTCACTTGCAGTTGCTAGAAGTCAGTTAGATACTCCAACAGCACTTGCCTTAGTTGTTATTATGATAGGCTCACTTATGTTTATAGAGTACATCATATTAGAGCCGATTAAAAGAGAGGTAGAGTTATGGAGAAGTTAGAGGTTAAAAATCTAAATCATCATTTTGGATTTACTGAGATTTTAAGAG
>Ga0256842_1002499_pt1 | contig 13134 bp, 14 predicted proteins | sample 4559240metaG_FD_185973 | JGI IMG/M metagenome (GOLD analysis project Ga0256842, IMG submission 185973) | Hydrothermal vent microbial communities from Guaymas Basin, Mexico - 4559-240 | ecosystem: Environmental > Aquatic > Marine > Hydrothermal vents | place: Mexico: Guaymas Basin | collected...
GGTAATGTATCTAAACCGATTTTGTGAAGCCAAGGATACATTTTTGGAGTATGGCAAGAACATAGTTAACGCCTTTAAGGAGTATCAAGACAAGGGCTATTTAGAGATAATTACCTGTGGCGCAACTCATGGCTTCTTCCCATTAATGGAGACCACCAAAGCCTCAATAAGGGCACAGGTAGGTGTGGCTGTGGATCTTCATAATAAGGCGCTTGGCCGGGCGCCAAAAGGTATATGGTTGCCAGAGTGTGGTTATCACCCCGGACATGATGAGATATTAAGAGAGTATGGGATAAGATTTTTCTTTGTAGAGTCCCATGGTATTCTGCATGGAACTCCCAGACCTAAATATGGGGTATACGCGCCGGTTTATACTCGCTCGGGAGTAGCAGCCTTTGGTAGAGATATGGAATCTTCAAAACAGGTTTGGTCTGCTGTAGAAGGTTATCCAGGAGATTACTGGTATAGAGATTTTTACCGTGATATTGGTTATGATCTTGAATTCGATTACATCAAACCTTATATTCAGCCTAATGGGCTACGTATGCATACGGGTATTAAATACTATCGCATAACAGGAAAGACTGATGATAAAGATGTTTACAATCCTGATATTGCTATGCAGAGGGCAGCCGAACATGCAGGGAATTTTATGTTCAACAGGGAAAAACAAGTAGAGTACCTTGCCAGTATAATGGATCGCAAGCCCATAATTGTTGCTCCCTATGATGCCGAATTATTTGGACATTGGTGGTTTGAAGGGCCTTTATGGCTGGAGTTTCTGTTTAAAAAGATTCATTATGATCAAAGGACTATCAAGACAATTACTCCCTCGGAATATTTGGCAGAATACCCAAGAAATCAAGTGGTAACACCTTCTTTTTCAAGTTGGGGATGGAAAGGTTACTGTGAGGTTTGGCTTGATGGGTCAAATGATTGGATTTACAAGCACCTGCACAAGGCCTCTGAGAGAATGACGGAGTTGGTTAAAGAGTATGGACATTATGGGGATCCACTTGTTCAACGAGCGCTTAAACAGGCACTGCGGGAACTATTATTGGCCCAGAGTTCTGATTGGGCATTTATAATGCACACCGGAACACATGTAGAATATGCAGTAAATAGGACAAAAGAACACCTCTTGAATTTCATTGATCTTTATGAAGATATCAAATTTGGGGCAATAAATGAAGAAAAATTGAAAAAAATGGAGGAGAAAAACAATATATTCCCAGATATAAATCCGTTAGTACATGTGTAAGCGAATGAGTTATCTAAGGGATAGTGCTTGAATTAGGATTGATTTTGTATTTTTTGTTATTTATGATTAGTGGTAAATCCTGACGTTTGTTTTTATTTTAATCTTTATAGAATTTTTTGTTGCGAAATGAATTTATATTGCATATAGTATATAGTCTTGAGGATGGTTAAGTAATATCGAGAAAGGGAAGGATAAATGAAGAAGATGCTAAAATTAGGTTTGCCCAAAGGGAGTCTCCAAGAATCCACGTTTAGATTATTTGAGAAGGCGGGGTTTAGGATATCGGTCAGTTCTCGTTCTTATTTTCCTCATATAGATGACCCTGAAATAGATCCTGTTTTGTTAAGGGCACAGGAGATGGCCCGTTATGTCCAGGAGGGGATACTTGATTGTGGAATAACCGGATACGATTGGATCCTTGAAAATGAGGCCGATGTGGTAGAGATATGTGATTTAGAGTATGCCAAACAAAGTAAAACAAAAGTGCGGTGGGTAATTGCAGTAGATAATGATTCAGAGATACAAAAGGTGGATGACTTACAAGGCAAGCGCATAGCCACAGAATTGGTCGGTGTGGTGAAACGATACTTAGCAGAAAGAGGGATCTCTGCTGATGTAGAATTTTCTTGGGGGGCTACTGAGGTGAAGGTGAAAACCGGTTTAGTAGATGCAATCGTTGATTTAACCGAGACGGGAAGGAGTTTACGGGCAAATAATCTTAGAATAGTAGAGACAGTATGTTATTCTACTACTAAATTTATTGCAAACAAGCAGGCCTGGCAAGATCCTTGGAAAAAGGACAAGATGGAACAAATAGCCCTTCTCTTAAAGGGTGCATTGGAGTCTGAAGGAAAGGTTGGATTAAAACTTAATATACATAAGGATAATTTAGATAAGGTATTGGAAGTTCTTCCGGCCTTAAATGAGCCAACTATATCGCACCTGAGTAAACAAGATTGGTTTGCAGTGGAGACAGTGCTGGAAGAAAATCAGGTTAAGCGTCTAATACCGGAACTTAAAAAGCGTGGAGCCGAAGGAATTATAGAATACGGGTTGAATAAGGTTATTCGATGAAAAGGAGGAAAATATTATGCCGTGCGGGAGGAAACGTAAGAGAAAAAAAATAAAGACTCATAAGAGAAAAAAATTACGCAAGAGAAACCGTCATAAGAAGAGAAAATAAGGGCCCTTAAACTGAGGGGTGGGATGTGAAACGAATTATTGTGGTGTTTTTATTTTTCTTTATGTGCCTTTCAGTGCGTAGTTATGCATCACCACTTACAGTATCACCAAGGGCAAAGGCCTATCAGTTGTTCCTTTTAGGAACAATTTTGGAGGCCGACGGCGATGTTGAAACCGCATTGCAATTGTATAATCAAGTGCTTGAACTTGATCCCAAGGCATCACCGGAAGTCTATTACCGTATTGCCAATATATATATGGTATTAGGGAAGAGTGAATCCACTGAGAAAGTATTGAAACAAGTAATCCAAAAATTCCCTGATGAGTTGGGTGCCTATCTATGGCTTCTTCGTCTACTATTGCAAGAAGGAAAACTCAAAGAGGCAGATTCATATTACGAGTCTCTCTTGAAGAAGGCAATACAACTTTCCCCTGATGACGGAAAAGAGTTATATAGATATTTAGGTGAGTATTACCTGAAGAAAGGGAAACATCAGAAGGCAATAGAATATTTAAAGCGAGCAGTAACATCTAAAACTGTGGACCCAGAACCCTATTTTCTCTTAGGTGCCCTCTATTATCAACAGGGAGATGTTCAGGCAGGGATATCATATATGGAGAAGGCAATTCAAAAGAATCCCGATTATGATTTAGCCCTTAATTTTTTGGGATATATCTATATTGAATTGGGCAAGAACTTGGATAAGGCAGAAAAATTATTGAAACGGGCGATTGAGATAAATCCAGATGAACCGGCTTATCTGGATAGTTTGGGGTGGTTATATGTCAAAAGGGGTGACCTTGATAAGGCAGAGCAATATCTAAAACAGGCAGCGATAAAGGAGGACCCGGAGATCTATTATCACTTAGGTATTCTTTATATGAAAAAGGGACAAAATGATAAGGCTAAGTCTTATCTTGGATTGGCATTGGCTTGGGCAGAGGAGGGATCAAAGATTAAGGAAAAGATATTAGACGCATTGAAAAAGATAGAAGGCGCACATTCTTCAAAGGATAAAGAAATCCGGGGAGATGAAAAACATAAAAACAAGGATGAATAATGTTCCCTCTCACTAAAAATGTCAAACAATTGGAATCGATTGCTAAAGAAGTGCGAGCCTTGATTATCAAGATGTTGGCTAAAGCTGGCTCTGGGCATCCGGGAGGTTCTCTGTCAGCCGTAGAGATACTTACAACCCTTTATTTCTCTGTAATGCGTCATGATCCCCAAAATCCTCACTGGGAAGATCGGGATAGGTTTCACTTATCCAAGGGACATGCCTGTCCGGTCTTATATGCGGTATTGGCCAAAACTGGGTATTTTGATGAATCTGAACTATGGACACTACGAAAATTTGGTTCAATGCTTCAAGGCCATGCAGACCGTCGAACTCCGGGAATAGAAATATCTACTGGCTCATTGGGGCAGGGATTGTCTATTGCATTGGGCATGGCTTTGGGGGCAAGAGTGGCAAGAAAAAACTATAGGGTTTATTGTCTATTAGGGGACGGGGAGATCCAAGAAGGGAATGTTTGGGAGGCTGCAATGGCAGCTGCACATTACAATGTAGGAAATCTCTGTGCTATCTTGGATTATAATAAGTTTCAGATAGACGGAAGTGTTGACGAAATAATGAGTTTGGAACCTATTGAGGATAAATGGGAGGCCTTTGGGTGGCATACGATTGTGATTGATGGCCATGATATATCGGACCTAATATCCGCATTTGAACAGGCAAAAGAAATAAAGAAAAAACCTACGATAATCATTGCCCAAACAATAAAAGGAAAGGGCGTTTCGTTTATGGAACATGTAGTGGACTTCCATGGGAGGGTTCCATCTCCAGAAGAAGAAAAGAAGGCATTGGAGGAGATACTGGGAAATGAGTGAATTGCTTTACTCTCGAGATTTTTACGGCAAGGCATTGGTGGATTTGGGAAGAGAAAGAAAGGATATAGTTGTATTAGATGCAGACCTATCCGGTTCTACTCGAACCGCAAAATTTAGAGATGAATTTCCTGATAGATTTTTTAATATTGGAGTTGCTGAACAAAACCTTATGGGTATTTCTGCGGGGCTTGCCAGTTGTGGATTTACGGTCTTTGCAAGTAGTTTTGCTATTTTTGCTACTGGTCGGCCGTGGGATCAAATAAGAAACACGATCTGTGCTAATCATCTTAACGTCAAGATAGTTGCTACTCACGCCGGTATAACAGTAGGGGAAGATGGTGCCAGCCACCAGGCTAATGAAGACATTGCAATTATGCGAGCAATTCCTAATATGCGGGTTATATCTCCATGCGATGCATTTGAGACCTATGAGGTGATAAAAGCGATTGCTGATATCCCTGGCCCATTTTATGTCCGAATGGGACGATCTAAATCTCCAGTAGTTGAAGAAAGGGCCCACCATTTCCAATTTGGAAAAGGGCAAATTCTGCGCAATGGGAAAGATTGTTTTCTGTTTGCTCATGGATTAATGGTCTATAATTCTCTTCGGGCAGCAGAGCATCTTGAAAAGGAGAAGATTTCAGTTGGAGTAGTAAATATGCCAACCATAAAACCACTTGATGAAGAGTTGGTTTTGGATATAGCATCGAAGATTAAGAAGATAGCAGTTTGTGAAGAACATTCTGTTATTGGAGGATTGGGCTCAGCAATATCTGAATTGTTGAGCCAAAAGCAACCTGTAAAGATGACTTTGATAGGAATAGGAGATGTCTTTGGCCAATCAGGAAGCCCTGATGAACTCCTGAAGGCCTATGGACTTGATATCGATTCCATTGTAAGCAAAGTTAGAGACCTTGTTAGGAATACTTAATCCTTAGGAATGGATGTCCTCCTTGCCCCAGCAAAATTGAATTTGATTCTTGAGATAGTTTCTAAAAGATCGGATGGATATCACAATATCGAGAGTTTATTTGCCCGAATATCTCTTTACGATGTAATCCATATACAGACCCTGCCTTCGGATCACATAGAGATTCAGGTTAAGTTTAAGTATCAAGATATTTGTGAAAAAGAAAACAGCGTTTACCGTGCAATAGAACTCTTTTCCTTATACTCGGGGCTGAAATTAAAGGCAACAGTGGATGTTCATAAATACATCCCTTCCGGTGCAGGATTGGGTGGAGGTTCAAGTGATGCTGCGGCGGTTTTAATGTATCTAAATCAAAAATTTCCCTCTTTCTCTCATAACGAACTCTTTAATCTTGGGATGGAGATTGGTTCTGACGTGGGTTTCTTTATGGCAGAGGCGATGTATGCCTTAGTAAAGGGACGAGGGGAATTTGTTGAGCCTATTTATAGCCTTCCAAAATTTCGATTGGTAGTCTTTTATCCACATATCTTTGTCTCAACAGCACGTGTATATGAGGGTTTGAAATTGACAGATAAGACAGCAGGTGTTAACATTTCTAATTCAGAGGATGAGTTGTCTGCTCTTTGGTTTAATCGGCTACAGAAAGTAGTTGAGGGTTTTCTCCCTGAATATAGAGAAATGTTGAAGGATATGAGAAACTCTTTATCTAAAAGGATGATTATGACTGGGAGTGGAAGTGCGTTTTTTACCCTCTGGGACTCGGATTTGGATTGGAGGAAAATCTATCTTCTCGCGCGTAAGTATAATTGTTGCGTGTGGTGTGTAGAGACGGTGTAGAACAAGGAGGTAACAGTCATGCAGATCACCGAGGTTAAGATTCAGCTAAAGGACGACAACGACAAAAGATTGAAGGCCTACGCAGTCGTAACGTTCGATGACGTCTTTGTTGTGAGAAATGTAAAGATAATAGAAGGTAAACAGGGTTTGTTTATTGCTATGCCATCTCGGAGGGTTAGAGTGAGTTGCCCAAAGTGCGGAGCAAGGAATGATGTGACTAACAAATATTGTGGGCAGTGCGGATCTCCTATGCCTCCACAACCAGAAAAGACCCCGGAACAAATACAGGCCGAACATAAAGATTTAGCCCATCCTATAAAGCAGGATTTTCGCAAATATATGCAAAAAGAGATCTTGGCTGCGTATGAGAAGGCAAGAGAGGCCAAGGGAGGCCAAACCACCTAATCTTCTGTTTGAGGGTAAAGGATAATCTTGATTTTTTGCCCCGTGGTGTAATTGGTAACACGCCAGACTTTGGATCTGTAGTTCCTGGTTCGAGTCCAGGCGGGGCAAAATTTATTATTGTATAAGGGAGGTGACTAATATGTGGGGCGTAGAGACTTTTGAGGAATTAGTGCGAATAGCAAACGATGCTCATCAGGGTAAAGATATTTCTTCTGACTCTATCTGGCGTAAAATAGGATTTGATGGTAATCACCCCAGATTAGGATGGGCGGTAAGATATACACCAGATCAGATAAAAGACTGGGCTATGCCCCTTCTTCCATTAGTGAAAGGAGCAAAATCCTATATATTTGTTGGTATGGGAGGTTCAATAAACACCGTAAAGATGGTACGGGATTTCCTGAATCTGGATAATATATATACCATCGATAGTCCAGATAGGGGCGTAATAATGGAATTGATGGAGAATTTCAAGACTTCAGGAGTGAATCTTGATGAGATATTAATTATAGCCATTTCCAAGTCCGCTACTACCTTTGAGACCCATGCAATTGCCAGTATCTTAAAAGAGATTTATTCTCAGCAAGGAATAGATATAAACAACCACATAATTTGGCTTATAGATAAGGTTAACAAGGAAAAACTTGCCCAGAAGGGTTGGGATATAGAGAAGGTCAAGATATTTTCGATACAGGTAGATGACAAAACTGATATAGGTGGAAGGTTTACCTGTCCCAAGACAGCGGTATTCCTCCTTCCCGTACTCATACACTTTAAAGGTGATTTAGATGCAATGATATCTCAAGTTAATCGAGTTTTGGAACGGGATCCTTCTGGAATGTGTTTGGTAATGACTGAGGAAAGGGTGGATAAAATTGTCAACGAAGTTACGGCATATCCTCAAATAGAGTTAATAGTGCCTTCTATATTTGAAAAGGCATTTGAATCCTTTCGGGTGTGGGTAAATCAACTCTATCAAGAATCCCTCGGTGGAAAGGTTGAGGGATTTGATCCCAAGATTATACCTGTTACGCCGTCAGAGTACATATATGATAAAGAATTGGATCGTCTCGTAAGCAAAAAAAGGTTAGTTTGGATAGATATCTCTGGATTGGGAATAATAAACCGGGATGTAGAAACTAACTTAGATATCTTGATGAATGTTGTTTTACTCTTGGAATATATGGTGGCTATGATTGCCTATCGCTATAGTCTGTTAATCGGTCCTCCCTTGAACTTCGTAAATCAGCCAAATGTCCAACTGTACAAAAAAAGGATGCAGGAAATAGAAAAAATAGAACCACAGCCGATTAAAAATATAAAGGGCATAATACAAAGCATAACAGAGGTTTTAAAAGAGAAGGATGGAATAGATTTCTTGGAAGTAGTCTATTATGGCCCGGACGATAGTCTCTACTCTAAACTAAAAGAGACGGCAAAACAGATTGCTCGATCTCAGGATCTGATAGAGTTGGTATTCAGGGGGCCAGACTGGAACCATCATGCCTTTCAGGCCGCTCCGACTTGCAGGCACACCCTGTTTTTGATACTGACAGATGAACGTGCCAGTGACAGTGTAAAACTTATCTCTCAGGCCACTTATGAGGTCTTGCGGGAGAAAGGAGTGGCCCACATATATTCTTGGATATCCAGCGATTTTGTAGAATGAATTTTGCACTGAAGTGGACAAAGTGGAAAATAATCGGTTTAGTCTTTGCCCTTGACCGATGGTGTAAGTATTGGTTCATTACTCACCCTGATTTTATATTTAATTCAGGCATAATAAAAATCTCTTTATCTGTTAATGACGGCGTAGCCTTTGGGTGGTTTTCTGGCCTACCAACAAGATGGATATTAGCCCTTAATATATCTATAGTATCCCTTTTTGTCTTGCTCTTCTTCCAGATACGAGATCCTGTAGAACGTTTCGGGATAGAACTGATCTTAATCGGGGCATTTGGAAATTTTCTCGATAGACTGATCTATTCCTATGTTGTAGACTATATTCATCTGAGGTTCTTTGCTCCAGTATTCAATCTCTCGGATGTCCTCATCACTGTTGGAGCAGGGGTTATGTTTTGGCGAGAGGTAGGTATAAGGCGATGAGATTTTTGAGTTCTGGATTCTCTCATGGAAAGGCCTTGATGGGCATAGTAGATGGCTTTCCGGCCAATGTTCCAATAGATGCGGATTCCATCAACTATGACCTTGCACGTCGTCAATCTGGATATGGACGAGGGGGAAGGCAAAAAATAGAAAAGGATCGGGTTGATTTTATCTCTGGTGTTAAGGACGGCAAGACTACAGGAAGTCCCATTGGATACCTTATTTGGAATAAAGATTACAAGATAGAAGAACTCCCTTCAGTTTACTGCCCCCGACCTGGGCATGCTGATCTCCCCGGGGCAATAAAATTTGCGCAGGAAGATATAAGAAATATACTTGAGCGGGCATCGGCCAGAGAGACTGCCATAAGAGTAGTGGCCGGGTCCTTAGCAAATCAATTGCTTAGTCAACTCGGTGTTCGTTCTCTTGCTTTTGTAAGACAGATTGGAGAGATAAAATTGGAGGAGGAAGATATAGATGATTGGTCTTTTGAATTCTTAAATCGGATTATCCCTTTATCTGAAGTCTTTTGCCCTTCGCCAGAGAAAAGTGAAGAAATGAAAAAGCAAATAGACAAGGCTCAAAAACACTCAGATACCTTAGGAGGCGTTGTAGAGGTATGGATTGAAGGACTACCACCCGGTATAGGGACGTTTACTCAATGGGATCAAAGGCTTGATGGGAAGTTGGCTCAGGCGGTGATGTCGATTCCTGCAATAAAGGGCGTGGAGATTGGAGAGGGAATTTGGGCCAGTTCTCAATTTGGATCAAAGGTTCACGATGCCATCTATTACGATGAAGATAAAGGTTACTATAGGAAAACTAATCGTGCAGGAGGGATTGAGGGGGGGATGACGAATGGAGAAAGAGTTGTGGTTAGGGCCTATATGAAACCTATTGCTACCTTAGGAAGTCCGTTAGACTCAGTAGATATTCGGACAAAGGAAGCGACTAAGGCAACAGTTGAGCGATTCGATACCTGTGCAGTTCCAGCAGCCTCGGTTGTCGTTGAATCTATGTGTCGTTGGGTAGTGGCTGAGATGATAGTAGAGAAATTTGGCGGAGATACCCTTGAGGATATAAAAAAGGCATTTGATGATTACAAAAACGGGAGGGCAAAGCAATGGTCAGAAAGGTAACTTGTACGCTGATAGGTATTCTTGGTGTCTCTGGTATATCTTGGGCTCAAGAAGTAGGCAATGCAGCAGTAAGGAGTGTGGGTGGTGGACTCTATGATCTGGGCATTACAATGGGTGCGGGATTAAGCGTTGGATTATCTTGTATAGGGGCCGGGATAGCGTTATCGAATATTGGGTCTTCAGTAGTGGGGGCAATTACGGAAAAACCAGAATTATTAGGAAGACTCTTAATTATGTTAGGTTTGGCTGAGGCTGTGGCAATCTATGGATTAGTAATGGGAATCCTGTTATGGGTAAAGATGTAAGTTTTTTGAGGTTTTTAAAGGGGGGAATATGAGGGCGCCAAGATCAAGGATAATTATTGCAATCCTTTTATCTTTATCTATAGCCTTCCCCATTCGGGCTGGGGTTATAGAAAAGGTAAAAGAAAAGATAGACTTTTACAGTGAACTTGCTATGTTTGGTAATGTATTGGATATGGTTCAACGTGCATATGTAGAAAAGGTATCGATAAAAAATCTTATCTACGGGGCGATATCTGGGATGCTTTCTAAACTTGACTCCTACTCTATGTTTTTTACCCCTGAAGAATTTGCCGAATTTAAAGGGGATACTGAAGGGAAGTTTGGAGGTATTGGGGTAGAGATTGGGATTCGAGATGGTTTTTTAACTGTCATCTCACCAATAGAAGGGACCCCCGCTTGGAAAGCAGGGTTAAAGGCCGGAGATCGTATTGTAGAAATCGACGGCGAAATTACACAAGGGATTACATTGTTGGAAGCAGTCAATAAACTGCGTGGAGAGCCCGGGAGCAAGGTGAAACTAAAGGTATTGCGGGAAGGGGAAAGTGATCTTATAGAGATAGAGGTTACTCGAGAGATCATACAAATAGAAGAGATAAAATATGCAGACATAATCACTCACAAAGGTGAACCTAAGATTGCCTATCTTAGGATTACTGAGTTTAATGAAGATTTGCCTGAGTCCTTAGATGAAAAATTAAGTGAATTGCGTAAGAAAGGTATGGAAGGGCTTATACTGGATCTGAGGAACAACCCAGGAGGGCTTCTAACCACGGCCGTAGAGGTCGCTGGTAGGTTCTTAGGGAAAGATAAATTAGTGGTCTATACTAAAGGTAGATTAGAGGATAGAAAGGATTATAAGACCGATTACGATGGGGCAGTTTGCAATGTTCCAATGGTAGTGCTCATAAATGATGGAACAGCATCGGCTTCAGAAATACTTGCTGGAGCGCTCCAGTACTACAAAAGGGCATTAGTGGTAGGGGAGAAGAGTTTTGGGAAAGGGGTTGTTCAGCAGTTGTTTCCTCTCCCTGACGGATCTGCAGTAAAGATTACTACTGAGAGATATTATCTGCCAAACGGTAAGTGTATAGATAAAGAGGGTATAACGCCTGATGTGAAGGTAGAATATAAATTTGTCCTCTCTCCAGACGAGTTTTTGGATCTCCTGCGTGGGCAAATGTCCAGCGAGGAGGTATTTGAAAAGATAAAGAAAGGAGAAAAGATAAAGGAAAAAGAAAAAACCCAAAAAGAAATAGAAGAAGAAGGGATCAAGCATGATGCCCAAATTCAGCAATCCATCTCCTTGCTGAAGGCTGTTATTGCTTTTGAAAAAAACAAATAGATGATGTAGAATATTGCGTTATGATGCGGTGCATATTAAAGTCCAAGATTCACAAAATAAAGGTTACTCAAACCGAGTTACACTATGAGGGAAGTATTACCTTGGATAAAGAACTAATGCGAAAGGCCAATATATTGCCTTTCGAGAAGGTGGAGGTCTTAAATCTTAATACTGGAACAAGAATTGAGACCTATGCAATAGAGGGGCCAGAGGGATCAGGTGTAGTTTGTTTAAATGGGCCAGCAGCACGGACCGCAGAGGTGGGAGATGAGATTATCGTGTTGGCCTATTGGTGGGTACAGGAGAAAGATATTAGTACAGGGAATGTCCCACCTCCCAAGATCATAACAGATTGGGGTAAATAATGCTCAATATAGTCCATTATCCAAATCCAATCCTGAGGAATGTATCGGAAAAGGTGGAAGTCTTTGACAAGGACCTTCAGGCATTTCTCTCTGAGATGGCAAGGGCTATGTACCGATATGATGGTATAGGATTGGCTGCCCCCCAAGTTGGAGTAAATAAGAGAATTATAGTGGTGGATGTAGGAAAAGGGTTATTGAAATTAGTTAATCCTGTAATCTTAGAGGTCTCGGGAGAGGAAGAGGTAATGGAGGAGGGATGCCTTTCCATCCCGGGAGTATATGTTAAGGTAAAGCGAAAAATAGGATTTATTCGGTTTAAGGCACAGGATGGAACTGGAAAAGAGAGGATATGGACTGGGAAGGGCTTATTGGCTCGGGTTATACAACATGAAGTTGACCATTTAGATGGCGTCCTTATGATAGACAGGGCCGAAAGACCGTTTTCAGAAGAAGCAGAGAAAAAGATCAAGGAGTTGGAGGAGAATTATGAGTAAGACTTGTCCGAATCGGGATAGAAACCTCCAGAGGTGCAATTGTTCTTATGAACCTTGCGCAAAAAAGGGATTGTGTTGTGAATGTATAGCCTACCATCGCTCAAGAGGAGAACTGCCAGGTTGTTATTTCCCCGAGTTCGCTGAAAGGACATATGATCGTTCGATTGCCTACTTCGTAAAACTCTATCAAGAAGGTAAACTGGAGATGTAGTTATGTCTCGAAAAAGAAAATTGTTAGGGGTAAACATAGACCATGTAGCAACCTTGCGAGAGGCAAGGAAAACAAATTACCCCGATCCTGTCTTTGCTGCTCAAGAATGTCTTTCAGCCGGTGCAGATTCAATCGTCAGCCATTTACGAGAAGACAGAAGACACATAAAAGACCATGATGTATTCAGGATAAAAAAAGAAATATACAAGAAATTCAACTTAGAGATGTCTATCCATCCATCTGTAGTAAAGGTGGCACTTCAAGTTCGACCTAATCAAGCAACCATTGTTCCAGAAAGACGAAGAGAACTTACCACAGAAGGCGGATTAGATGTGATTGGATTGGGAAGTCGATTGGAGCGGGTGGTGAAAAAACTCCAAAAAGCAGGTGTAGAGGTGAGTTTGTTTATTGAACCTGATAAAGACCAGATTAAGGCAGCAAGAGATATTGGGGTTGGCATAATAGAGATACATACTGGACACTATGCGGATGCGAAAACAAAACGCGAAAGACTTTCTCATTTAAGAAAGATAATAAAAGCAAGTGAGTTTGCTTACCACAAACTTGGTTTAGTAGTGAATGCTGGACATGGTCTGCATTATGACAATGTCCAAGATATTGTCAAGATACCTGAGATACAGGAGTTGAATATAGGGCATTCTATA
>Ga0256842_1002500_pt1 | contig 13127 bp, 11 predicted proteins | sample 4559240metaG_FD_185973 | JGI IMG/M metagenome (GOLD analysis project Ga0256842, IMG submission 185973) | Hydrothermal vent microbial communities from Guaymas Basin, Mexico - 4559-240 | ecosystem: Environmental > Aquatic > Marine > Hydrothermal vents | place: Mexico: Guaymas Basin | collected...
ACCTCGGCGGCAGAATACCCAACGCCACCACAGGCCCAATGGCCATGATAACCGCGAGAAGGCTGTATTCAGGAAGGGTAAGCTCCAAAACTTGCAACCTAGCATAAAACATTGCAAGGGCGCCTGATATAACTAGTCCAACAACCCCCGCAGCGAGCTGAAAGTGAAGGGCTGAGTCCAAGTCCTCTATTCCCCACCCCTTCATCAAACGATACTTTCTTTCCACTTCCTCCAGGAGGACAACGAATATCAGGGCAAGAATCAGCTGACCTCCTCCCCGCCCTAAAGGGCGAGGCTTTCAAAAGAAAAATGTAAAGTTACCAATAAGCGTTGCATTTCGAGGTGAGATAAAGCGGCGGGCCCGGCGATACCAGAAAATACCCAATGTCCCGCCCTCCTCCTGGGGAATACCCTCAGCAACTCCACCCGAATTCATCTTAGCCAAGTCTACAACAGACAACGGAGAATAGCTTAAAGCGAAGAAACTACGAGCGGACCGAGCAACAACAATAAATGTACATTAGGTATAAAAAGATTCTCCAATCTCATATCTCAGCTTTTCTCACCACCCTCACGACTCCCGGTTCTCCAACATTTCCTTCTACCTCAAAGGTCTTTCCGAGAAACTGCTCCACGACCCAAACGTTCGTGACGAGGTGGTTTGTTATCTCGGCGACGCCGATTTCTCCACCCGCGAAAGCTAAAAACGGTATCAGCTGGTCGCCGAGGAATCTATCAACGGCCTTCTTAGGAGCCAGCTGACCAAGCAGCTCGTCCGCCGCCTCTCTACCAACGACCTCAGCCGGCTTCCCGCGCTTTCCAAGGGCGTCTCCGCCGAGCCTCAACGAGTCAGTCTCGGCCCAAACTACGATGCCGCTTCCTGGCCCGAGGGAGCGGGACACTTCCGTCCCTATCTCCACTGGAACGCTGTAAAGCTCCTCCAGTCTCTCTTTAGCCGCTCTCGCCTGCCTCTCCGCGACGTGGGCTGGCAAGTTGGTGGCGTGGCTTATCCCGCCAAAGCGCTCTATCCTACCCCACTCAACTGCCATAAGGGGCTTCATCTCCTCCCAGGGTTCGACTCTCCCTGTAACGAGGCCGCCTCCCTTAGGATAGTGCCCCCTGCGCTTTATTTCAAGCTCGACCTTCAGGCCCATCTTTTCGAGGGCAAAGAGCGTCACGTTCTTCAAGTAGTCCACTGGCGGGCTCCAGGGAACGTCGGTTCCTCCCGTTATCTCGAAGCTCCCGCCCGTGAAGGCCATAGCTGGAAGAAGGGTTTGAAGGACGAGGGTTATGCTTCCGGCGGTCTTTATTGGGACGCGGACGTGCTTGGGCTCGGCCTTTCCCGGTATGAACTCAAGCACCGTGGACCCGACCTCCGCGCCCTTGACCTTTGCGTTGCTCAGTTCTTTTAAAGCTAGAATCCCGTGGAGATGCTGGGGCCTCAGGCCGGGATTGGGCCTGTTAGCGCGGATGTTGAATATCTTGACGGGTTTCCCCGTGATTACCGAGAGGGCCACACTCGTCCTCAGTATCTGACCACCACCTTCCCCGTAAGAGCCGTCTATCTGAACCCACTCCATTCTCCCACCGTGGTTTAGTCCCACCCAGGGCCTAAAAACCTGACGACGCTACCTTATGGGGGAGAAGAAGGCCGTTAAGACCTACTCCAATTCTCCGCAATTGAGCCTTACCGCGAGTCTCAGAGCTTCTCTGGGGCCCAAACCTTTCTTTTCAATAAGGGCATGGACAAGCTTGGCGAGGGCCTTTACGTTTCGTAGGTTGAGCTTTTCTGGTGGATACTCGTTGAAGAGGAAGGGATCAACCGAGAAGCCGAGCCTCTCCGAGAGCTCCGCCGCAAACTCCTCCACAGTCAGGGGCGGGAGCCTCAGAATCACGGGAAAGTCAAAATCGGAGTACTTTGAGGCCCGTTTCGTCTCGACGACGACTGGGAAGTCTCGTCCAGGGTCTTCAAGGAGAACCAAAAGCTCCGAAACCTCTGGCTCTCTGAGGAGCCTTGCCTCAGGGGGCAGATAGTCAGAGAGTTCAACGCCTCTCAGGTTCTCAACGAGGACATCAACGCCGAGCGAGAAAATTTCATCGAGCTCAAGGGATGGCTCTTCCCCTCGCCTCCCGAGGTTTTCAGACTCTCCGGCAATCAGCCTTTCGTAGAGGGACTCACTCACGAGCGTGAGCTGGTAAACCGTTTCCCTGCCCTCAAGGTTGAGGACGCCGTTTGAGAGGAGCTTCAGGCCGAGTCGCGCAAGGGCCGAGCTTAGGGAAGACTCTGTCCGCGTCGTTATGGCCATTTTGCCCTCAACGCTCTCGGTTCCGCTGCTCACGAGCCTGTAATCAGCGGGGAAAAGACCCCGGGCGTTGAAGAACCTCTCGAGAGCCTCTTTGGCCTTCTCCTCACTGACCGCGTACACCTTGACGAACTCAACGTTGTCAACCGGATCCACGCCGATGAAGACGACGGCGTCCCGGCGCTCCCGGGGGAGCAGAATATCGTCCATTGCCCCACCTCAGAGGCTCATAGCCCCCAGCAGTTCACCCGTCTCTATGTTGAAGATCTCAACAACCCTCTTCCTCGTGTCCAGCAAGGCGACGCTCTTAACACCGGTCAAATAGCCGCAGACCTCACCAGGGTTTACGAGTATCGTCCTCCCTTCCTCCCTTATCTCATAGCGATGGGTGTGGCCGACTATGACAACGTCGTAGAGCCTACTCCTAGCAAGTGCCCGCACAATCCTCTCATCGGTGCCGTGGGTCACGGCTATCTTCATTCCATCGGCTTCGATTTCCAAGATTTCATCGGAGATGCCGAGAGCCTCGTGGAGGCCTTTCCTCTCGCCGTCGTTGTTGCCGAAAACTCCCCTGAGCGGAGCCTTAAGGTTCTCAAACTCCCTGGCAACGAAAGGGGCAACGTAATCGCCGGCGTGGATTACGAGGTCAACGTTCCTCTCGTTGAAGAATTCCACAGCTTTCCTTATCGCAGGAAGGTTGTCATGAGTATCACTCATTATACCGATCAGCATCAGGGTTCACCGTATCCAACTGGCCGTCCAAGTTTAAAGGGTTATCGAGACCAAAAACGTTCCCGTGTTCATTTGTGTCTATGGATGCATTCGAGTGGAAATAAAACTGGCATGGGTTCGCTCAACACAGTCTTAACATGTTCCGGCAAGGTTTATTAGCGAAAGACCTTTAGGGCATTCAAGGTGGTGGCATGTTCACCGGTAGAGCTCTCATACCAGTAAAGATCATCAAGCCCTTTGAGGACTGGAACACCGGTGATATAGCGCTTATGGAGGACTGGAAGGCCAAAGTGCTCTGGGAGGCAGGGATAGGTGAGATAGTCGACGAGACCGACAAGATTATCGGCGAGATAGACAAGGTAATAGCCGAAGAACGGGAGAGCCAGCCCCTCGTGCCCCTCCCGGCGGGGCTTTATGAGAGAGCTGAGTTTTACATGTACTACCTGGAGAACTACGTAAGGCATAATCCGGGCGAGAGCATTGAGGTGTTGAGTGTGAAGATGACCAAGCTCGCAAACCTCAAGAAGAAGTACCGCTACCTGAAGGAGATACGCTTTAAGAAGATACTTGAAGCAGTGAGGCTCAGGCCGAACAGCCTTGAAGTCCTAGGAAGGCTCTCCCCCGAAGAGAGAAGAATCTACCTGGAGTTGTCTAGAATCCGAAATGAGTGGCTGGGTGAGGAATGATGGATAGAGAAGACATGATATCACGCTTCGCCACGTTCCTCCGCGAGTATAAGGATGATGACGGGAATCCGGTTTACCTGAACCGCCTAAAGGATCTTATCACCGTGGTTCCAAAGAGGTCTCTCAGCATAGACTGGGCCCACCTCAACTCCTTCGACCCAGAGCTCGCGCAGGAGCTCCTTGAAAACCCGGAGGAAGTCCTGATTGCGGGGGAAGACGCTATTCAGATAGTCTTGAGAGAGGACCTCATGTACTCGGAAGATTTCAAGGTACACGCGAGGTTTTACAACCTGCCGCATACATTACTCGTTAAGGAACTTGGGAGCGAGCACATAAACCGGTTCGTCCAGGTCGAGGGAATAATCACGCGTATTAGCGAGGTCAAACCATTCGTTCAAAAAGCGGTTTTCGTCTGCAAGGACTGCGGAAACGAGATGATACGCCTCCAGAGGCCCTACGAGAACCTTGTCAAGCCAGCTAAATGCGACGCCTGCGGAAGCAGAAACATTGAGCTCGATGTCGATAAGAGCCGCTTCATAAACTTCCAGAGCTTCCGCCTCCAGGACAGGCCCGAGAGCCTTAAAGGTGGCCAGATGCCCCGCTTTGTGGACGCAATACTCTTGGATGACCTCGTCGATATTGCCCTCCCCGGCGACCGCGTTCTTGTCACGGGAATCCTGCGCGTTATCCTTGAGCAGAGGGACAAGAGGCCGATCTTCAAGAAAGTCCTCGAGGTCAACCACATCGAACAGCTCAGCAAGGAGATAGAGGAGCTTGAGATTACCCCAGAGGACGAGCAGAAGATACGCGAGCTGGCCAAGAGGAAGGACATCGTGGACGCGATAGTTGACTCGATAGCTCCAGCGATATGGGGGCACAAAATTGTGAAGAAGGGCATCGCGCTGGCCCTCTTCGGCGGTGTGCCGAGGGTTCTTCCGGACGGAACTAAGCTTCGCGGTGAGAGCCACGTTTTACTGGTTGGTGACCCGGGTGTGGCAAAGTGCGTTGATTACCATACGAAGGTTCTCCTCGCAGATGGTAGTCTAGAGGAAATTGGTGATGTCGTTGAGGACGCCATTGAAAAGGCCAAAGCCGAAGGAACGCTCGGAAGAGTTGACGATGGCTTCTACGCGCCGATTAACCTCGAACTGTATGCCTTAGACGCAAAGACGCTGAAAGTCAGAAAGGTCAAAGCGGACATCGCCTGGAAGAGAAAAGCTCCGAACAGGATGTTCAGAATAAAGACCGCGAGCGGGCGCGAAATCCGCGTAACTCCTACTCACCCGTTCTTCACCTTTGAAAACGGGCAGTTCAAAACAAGAAAAGCGAAAGAGCTGAGGATTGGGGACTTTATTGCAACGCCAAGGCGCGACAACGAGCCGAAAGTAGTTCCCGAAACGGAAGACGAAAGCCTGCGGGAGCTCCTCAAAGAGTCTGACATCTTCTGGGACCGGGTAGTGGAGATTAAGGAATATAAACCGGAGCACGAGTGGGTCTACGACCTCCAGGTTCCGGAACACCACAACTTCATTGCCAACGACATCTTTGTCCACAACAGCCAGCTCCTCCGCTACGTGGCCAATTTAGCGCCGAGGGCGATTTATACGAGCGGGAAGAGTTCAAGCGCCGCCGGTTTGACCGCTGCAGCAGTCCGCGACGAGTTCACGGGCTCGTGGGTTTTAGAGGCTGGTGTTCTCGTGTTAGCGGATGGTGGGTTCGCACTAATCGACGAGTTCGACAAGATGAGCGACAGGGACAGGAGCGCTATCCATGAGGCATTAGAGCAGCAGAGCTACCACCACGACTTTGAGCTCCTCTTGGCTGATGGCAGGAGAGTAAAGATAGGCGAGCTGGTGGACTCGCTCATCGAGGCCAACCGCGATAAGGTAATCCTCGGCAAGGACACCGAGATACTTCCCGTTAATGACATCGAGCTCTTAGCCTACGACCTTGAGAAGAAGGAAGTGGTTAAGGTAAAGGCCGACCGCGTGAGCAGGCATAAAGCCCCGGAAAAGTTCATAAGGCTGAGGTTCTCGAACGGCAGGGAGATAACAGTAACGCCAGAGCACCCGATGATGGTATGGGAGAACGGCAAAATGAAAGAGAAGCCTGCCGAGAGAGTCACCGTGGGGGACGTTGTGCTCGGAGTTTCTAAGTACCCAATAGAGCTCCGGCCACCAGAGGGTAAAGTTTTGAAAGACCAAAAGAGCGCATGGGCCAAGCAGGACTACCTCTACTCCCTCGGCATCGTATCAAGGATAAGAAAGGGTTCCGCCGGCTACGAGATTCTCCCCGCGGAGAGAACCTTCCCAGGAGAGCTCCTAAAGATGCTCAGGAATGCTGGAAAAGAGCTGCATTTCAAACTCTCCAAATGGTATCCCACAAGAAAGCCCCTCGTTCCAGAGAAGCTCTTGAGAGAGGAGATAAAGAGGCTCAAGGATCACATCGAGCACGTCAGGAAAGTCGCCGAGAAAGAGCCCTCCAAAGCCCTCAACTACCTTATCAAATCAAAGATCGCCTCCAAGTATGGGCTCACCGCGCAGACCCTAGAGCACAGAATAATCAGGGGGGATCCCCTCGCCATATCCATCGTCAGGGATGAAGTAGAGAGGGCAGTAGAGAGAATTGAGGAAGTCATAAAGAGCGTGGAAGACATCTTAAATGCCAACGTAAACTTCCTTGAGGTAACGAGAGTTGAGGAAATCCCCAATGAGGGCTGGGAGTGGGTTTACGACGTGACCGTCGAGCCATACCACCTCTTCGTCTCCCACGGGCTCGTTCTCCACAACACGATAAGCATCTCCAAGGCGGGAATAACCGCCACCCTGAACGCGAGGACTACAGTTATAGCCGCCGCCAACCCGAAGTTCGGCCGCTTCAACCGTATGAAGTCCCTTCCAGAACAGCTCGACCTTCCACCAACCCTGCTGAGCAGGTTTGATTTAATATTCCTCATGCTCGACGAGCCGGACGAGAAGATAGACTCCCAGATAGCGGAGCACATCCTCAGAGTTAGAAGGGGTGAGGCCGAAGTCGTCACACCGAAGATACCCCACGACCTCCTCAAGAAGTACATAGCCTACGCGAGGAAGAACGTCCACCCAGTCCTCAGTAGGGAGGCGATGGAAGAAATCAAGCGCTACTACGTCGAGATGAGGAAGAGCTTCAAGAGGGGCAACGAAGAGGGCGTCCAGCCGATTCCAATCACGGCAAGACAGCTTGAAGCTTTGATAAGGCTGAGCGAGGCCCACGCGAGGATGCGCCTGAGTGAGACGGTAACGAGGGAGGACGCGAGGGCGGCGATAGAGCTCATCGAGGCGATGATGAGGACTATTGCTGTTGACGAAGAGGGTAACATCGATGTCTCGATACTGGAGGTAGGAAAGAGCTCTAAGAAGCTTAACAAGATAGAGAAGCTAGTTGATATAATCAAGAACCTAGAAAGCGAGGGCGACTACGGTGCCCCGGCAGAGAAGGTAATTGAGGCCGCGAAGCAAGCTGGAGTCGGGAACAAGCGTGAGGTTGAGAAGCTACTCGAGGAGCTCAAGGCCGACGGCAGGATCTACGAGCCGAGAGCAGGCTTTTACAGAGTGCTCTAACAAAGGTTATAAAGCGAAGGGAAAACCTATGAAGGGGTGAGAAGATGAGCGAGATAGATTTTTACGACTTTGAGAAGCTCCTTGATAAGGCTTACGAAGAGTTGCCTGAGAACGTGAAGTCCCCCAAGTCCCGCTTCGAGGTGCCTGCGGCGATCGTTACGATAGCCGGTAACAGAACAATCATCGAGAACTTCGTTGACATAGCTGAAGCGATGAACCGTGACCCGAACCACCTGCTCAAGTTCATCCTGCGCGAGGTAGCGACGGCAGGAACACTGGAGGGCAGGCGCGTAATCCTCCAAGGACGCTTCACACCATATCTAATAGGCAACAAGATAAAGAAGTACCTCAAAGAGTACGTCATATGTCCAGTCTGTGGCTCACCGGATACCAAGATACTCAAGAAGGGCCGCTTCCACTTCCTCAAGTGCGAGGCCTGTGGTGCAGAAACTCCGATCCAGCACCTCTGAAGCCCTTACTTCTTTTTGCCCCATTCTGGATAAATCATCCACTTTTGGATGAAGCCATTCTTCAAAAATCCTTTTAAACTTTACAAACTACAACCCCCAAGAAGTCAAGGGGGTTACTCTCATGAGCATGGAGGAGAAACTCAACGAACTTTATGAGAGAAAGGAAAGAATTCTAGCAATGGGCGGTGAAAAGGCAGTAGAAAAACAGCACGCCAAGGGCAAGCTCACAGCCCGCGAGAGGATTGAGAAGCTCCTCGACCCCGGAAGCTTCGTGGAGATAGGAATGTTCGTAAAGCACCGCGGAACCGAGTTCGGAATGGACAAGAGGGAACTTCCGGCGGATGGCGTTATCACTGGCTACGGAACCATTGATGGAAGGCTCGTCTTTGTCTATGCTCAAGACTTCACCGTCATGGGCGGTTCCCTCGGTGAGATGCACGCGGCAAAGATAAAGCGCATTATGGAGCTAGCCCTTGAGGCAGGTGCCCCTGTCATAGGCCTCAACGACTCCGGCGGAGCGAGGATTCAGGAGGGCGTCGACTCGCTCAAAGGCTACGGTGAAATCTTCAAGATGAACACTATTCTCAGCGGTGTGGTTCCTCAGATCACCGCGATTATGGGCCCCTGCGCCGGAGGAGCCGTTTACAGCCCGGCAATAGGAGACTTCATCCTCATGGTGGACAACCCCGCGACCTTTATGTTCATAACCGGACCACAAGTCGTTAAGGCAGTCACGGGCGTTGAAGTTACCCCCGTCCAGCTCGGCGGAGCGATGGTTCACGCTCAGAAGGCCGGGCAGGCCCACCTCATAGGCAAGAGCGACGAGGAGGTTCTTGCCCTCATAAGGAGACTTCTGAGTTACTTGCCGTCGAACAACATGGAGAAGCCCCCGCGCGTCAAGAGGAACGACCCACCCTTCAGGAAGAGCGAGAGGCTTTATGAAATCGTTCCGGACGATCCAAATAAGCCCTACGACGTCAGGGATGTCATCTACGAGATAGTTGACCGCGACGAGAACGGCAACCCTGACTTCCTTGAGATACTGCCCTACTTCGCCCCGAACGCAGTTGTTGGCTTTGGAAGGATGAACGGCCAGACCGTTGGAATAGTCGCCAACAACCCGAAGTACCTCGCTGGTGTTCTCGACATAGACAGCTCAGACAAGATAGCGCGCTTTGTAAGAACCTGCGATGCATTCAACATCCCGATAGTTACCCTCGTGGACGTTCCTGGCTACCTGCCCGGTGTTGACCAGGAGAGCAGGGGAATCATCAGGCACGGAGCGAAGGTTCTCTACGCCTACTCCGAAGCGACGGTTCCAATGGTGACAGTCATCCTCAGGAAAGCCTATGGTGGTGCCTACCTCGCGATGGGAAGCAAGCACCTCGGTGCTGACTTCGTCTTCGCCTGGCCAACTGCTGAGATAGCCGTTATGGGCCCAGAAGGAGCGGCAAACATCATCTTCAGGAAGGAGATAGCCGAGGCAGAGAACCCCGAAGAAGTCCGCCAGCAGAAGATAGCAGAGTACCGCGAGAAGTTCGCCAATCCTTATGTGGCAGCGGCGAGGGGCTACATCGATGACGTCATAGACCCTGCGGAGACGAGGGGCAAGGTCATAATGGCGCTCGAAGCCCTTGAGAGCAAGCGCGTCAAGCTCCCGCCGAAGAAGCACGGCAACATACCGCTGTGAGGTGAAAGCATGAGCCAGATCGCTGAAGGTGGATGGATCACTGTAATCGGCGTCACGATAGTCTTCGCGATACTGGGCATACTCGCTCTAGTCATGTACGCCATAGGAGCCTTTGAGCGCGGAATGACGAAGGCCGAAGGCAAGGCCGGAAAAGAGGATAAGGAAGCACCCGTTGAGGGGAAGAAAGAGGTCGCGGCTGAGAAGCAAGAAATCCCGCCGAGGGATTTGGCAATTATCACCGCTTCAATTTTAGCATACCTGGCGAAGAAGGCCGAAGTTGCCAGGCCCTTGCCGTTTAGGAAGAAAGTTTCTGATACCTGGCGTCTCTATGGCCTCCAGACGGGTATGAATGAAGTTGAGAACTTCAACTATGAACTCGGGAAGTGGTGAAGATGAGGGTTAAGGTCATCGTTGATGGTAGAGAATACGAAGTCGAGGTTGAGGAGTTGAGTGGCGGAAAGTTTAGAGTCAGCTTTGAAGGAAAAACATACGATGTCATGGCCGAAGGGCTTGGGATACCGCTTCCGGCTGTTCCCCAGAGCGTTCCAGAGACCCCTGCCGTTAGTGCCCCCACTCCGGCTCCTGTTCCTGCACCTGCTCCTTCGTTGGCTTCGGTTCCGGCTTCGAGTTCAGGGGGTGCTTCCCTTAATACAGTCACCGCTCCCATGCCTGGGAAGGTTTTGAGGGTTCTTGTTAGGGAGGGTGATCAAGTTAGGGTTGGTCAAGGATTGCTCGTGCTTGAGGCTATGAAGATGGAGAATGAAATTCCAGCGCCTAAAGATGGAGTCGTAAAGAAAATCTACGTAAAAGAAGGCGACACCGTAAACACCGGCGACCCACTAATCGAGCTAGGGTGATGGAACATGACAAGCTTTATGGACTTCTTCAACACCATTGGCCTGCTCCACCTCACCGTGGGAAACATCATAATGATCGCAGTGGGCCTGACGCTGGTTTACCTGGCAATACGCTACGAGATGGAGCCCCTGCTCCTCCTCCCGATAGGCATTACAGCCGTGCTCGTCAACCTCCCCCTGAGCGGCATTGCCAACTGGCCGGTCGCAGTGAACCTTCCAGAGGATGTGAGTCACAACATCTTCAAGACCCTCTCCTACATGACCGAACACTACGGCGAACCGGGTTTCTTGGATCTCGTCTACTACCTTCTCATCAAAACCGAGGTAGTGCCGCTCCTAATATTCCTTGGCCTCGGCGCAATGACGGACTTTGGCCCGCTCATCGCTGACCCTAAGACAGCACTCCTTGGCGCGGCGGCGCAGATCGGTGTGTTCATTGCAATGCTCACCGCCCTTGCCCTTGGCTTCAACATCCACCAGGCGGCTTCGATAGGAATCATTGGCGGTGCAGACGGGCCCACGACGATATATCTCACCACCAAGCTCGCCCCAGAAATCCTCGGTGCTACGGCCGTTGCCGCTTACAGTTATATGAGCCTTGTCCCACTAATCCAGCCACCGATAATCAAGGCCCTAACAACCCCTGAGGAGAGGAAAATCAGGATGGAACAGCTCAGGCCGGTGTCAAAGAGGGAGAAGATACTCTTCCCGATAGTCACCATGATCGTCGTCGGCCTGCTCGTTCCGAGCGCGGCACCACTTATCGGAATGCTCATGATTGGCAATCTCTTCAGGGAGAGCGGCGTCGTGCAGAGGCTAAGCAAAGCTGCCCAAGAGGAGCTCATGAACATCGTGACAATATTCCTCGGCCTTGGAGTGGGTTCAACGATGCGCGCCGAGTACTTTTTGAAGCCCCAGACCCTTGAGATACTCGCCCTCGGTGTCGTCGCCTTTGCCAGCGCAACAGCTGGAGGAGTGCTCTTCGGAAAGCTCATGTGCAAGCTCTCCGGAGGCAGAATAAACCCGATGATTGGCGCTGCTGGAGTTTCAGCCGTTCCGATGTCGGCCAGGGTCGTTCAGAGACTAGCTGCCCAAGAGGATCCTGGCAACTTCATCCTCATGCACGCGATGGGGCCGAACGTGGCCGGAGTCATTGGAACGGCAGTTGTTGCTGGCGTTTTCCTAGCACTCCTTGGCTGACGTTTCTTTTCTATCCCTTTTCTAAAAAACCTTAAATAGGTGAAAGTCCCCTTAGGTTAAGCGGTGATTAGAATGAAAGTCAAGACCATAATGACAAAGGATCCAGTGGTTATCGAACTCCCCGCGACGAGAAGTTACGCGCTTGACCTCTTCAAAAAATACAAGGTTAGGTCATTTCCCGTTGTCAGTAATAAAACTGGCCAGTTAGCTGGAATAATAAGCATCAAACGCGTCCTCCTCCACCCTGATGAAGATCAGCTTGCCATGCTCATAAGAAGGGAAGTCCCCGTCGTCAAGCCGGACGATGACCTGAAGAAGGCAGTTAGAAAGATGCTTGAAATGGACTACCGCCGCGTTGTTGTCGTTGACGATGAAGGGAAAGTTGTCGGCATACTAACCGTTGGAGACATCGTGAGGCGCTATCTCGCGAAAAACGAGAAGCTCAAGGAGATAACGATCGAGCCTTACTACCAGAGAAACGTCGGTGTTGTGTGGCAGGGAACGCCCCTAAAAGCCACACTCAAAGCGCTCCTTCTCTCCAACTCGATGGCGATTCCCGTTATAGACGACGACGGAAACCTCGTCGGTATGGTGGACGAAACAGACCTGCTTAAAGACAGTGAAGTCGTAAGGGTTATGAAAAGCACTGCCCTGGCGGTGTCCAGCGAGGAAGACTGGATTCTTGAGAGCAACCCTACGCTACTCTTCGAGAAGGCCGAGCTCCAACTTCCCAAGAAGGCTGTCAAGGATATAATGAACACGGACCTCATAGTTGCAACACCCCACATGAGCGTCTACGATGTTGCCCAAAAGATGGTTCAGTACCACATCGAGCAGCTGCCGGTTATAAAGGGGGAAGGAGACCTCGTTGGCATCGTAAGGGACATGGACATAATCAAGGTTATTCTCAACAAGTGATTTAAGGCCTTCTTTCTCTTTTCTTGTCGGTGATAATATGAGAAAGGTCAAGGTTCAGCTTTTCGGCTTTGGCAACGTCGGGAAGGCTGTTGCCCGCGTCCTCCTCGAAAAGGAGCACTTCTTCAGGGAGAGATACGGGATAGAATTCAGGGTCGTGAGCATAGCAGACACAAGCGGAACCCTTTGGCTTCCCGAGGGAATCGATTTGAGCGAGGCCCTCCTCGTCAAGGAGAACTTTGGAAAGCTCTCCGCCTGGACGAACGACTACGAGGTTTACAGCTTTTCCCCCGCTGAAGCCGTAAAGGAAATTGAAGCCGACGTCGTGATAGACGTAACGAACGATAAGACAGCCCACGAGTGGCATATGGAAGCTCTCAAGGAGGAAAAGGCAGTCGTTACGAGCAACAAGCCGCCGCTGGCATTTCACTACGCAGAGCTTACCAGTGAAGCTGAGAGGAGAGGCCTTCCATACCTCTTTGAGGCAACAGTAATGGCAGGAACGCCGATCATTGGGCTCCTCCGCGAGAACCTGCTCGGCGACTCCGTGAAGCGGATTAAGGCGGTGTTGAACGCAACGACGACTTTCATACTCAGCAGGATGGAGCAGGGGGTTGACTTCGAGGATGCTGTGAGGCAGGCCCAGAGGCTGGGGATAGCCGAGAGGGATCCGAG
>Ga0256842_1002501_pt1 | contig 13125 bp, 15 predicted proteins | sample 4559240metaG_FD_185973 | JGI IMG/M metagenome (GOLD analysis project Ga0256842, IMG submission 185973) | Hydrothermal vent microbial communities from Guaymas Basin, Mexico - 4559-240 | ecosystem: Environmental > Aquatic > Marine > Hydrothermal vents | place: Mexico: Guaymas Basin | collected...
TATATCTTCCAAGATGGATAAAAATGTAATCACATCATCTTTAAAAGCTTTAGGTATTGTGACTTTTATTGAACTTGGGTCAATAGCTTTTGCTATCTTGGAGTTGAACTTTACATTTATAGCGTTGGCAGCTCGTGCCGCTGTTGTTATATCGGGGTTATTCAATAATATTGTGACTGTGTCTTTATCTATGATGCTTGCAGGAATCTCGTTTTCCACTATAGCACCCGAAGGTATGTAACCTACAACTTTATATCTTTTTTGGAGATTCGCACTTGACTTTACTTCTTGCCCTCCAACGCTGATAGAACCTTGCGCAACAGCGTAAACCTTACCATCTGCACCGTACAAAGGCGTTTGGATTAGGAATCCTCCTTCAAGAGATTTTGCATCTCCTATAGAAGCTACAACAATGTCTAACCTCATTCCTTCTTTGTAAAAGGGTGGGATATCGGCAAGTACCATGACAAGAGCTGTGTTTTTAGTTTTAAGCTCTTTAGGATCTATATTTACTCCAAAATGGGATATCATATTGGCAAGGAGGGTGGAGTTCACCTTGTTGGAATCTCCACTACCATTAAGTCCTACTACCACGCCTATGCCAAATAACTGATTATCTCTTGCACCTCTGAATGTTGCTATGTCTTTTAGCCTTACTATAGTCTGTGAAAGTCCGGCGGTTAAAACTGCGATAATCAAAATCAGGGTTAAAGCTCTTTTCATCATATCACCTCACATGAAAATGTTGGATATAAGGGACAAAAAGTATGCCAGCCAAGAATCTGGTTCATCAGGACTCTTTTTGAATACGACTTCATCGTCTATCCATATTTCCGCTTCGGCCATATCACGAGAATCCACCGTGTTGTCAGCAGTTATATCTTCAGGCCTCACTTTCCCTCTAATTATTATTTCCTTCATCGCTCCACCTATTTTTATTCTCTTTTTTCCTTTCACGATCAGATTCCCATATTCGTCCTTTCCTATTACAACGGAAGAAATTTCTAAAACAACTTTCGCAGATACTTGGTTTTCCCTTTTATAAGTATCACTTATATTCCCCGTTGGTATATAACTTGATGCTTTTACACCAGTAAAAGCGTTCAAGATGTAATCCAGAAAGTCAGAAATGGTTTTAAACGGGTTGAAACCATTGGATTTCGTGGATGCAGTTGGTATCTCATAAACAAGTACTTTAACTATATCACCAACATTGGAAGCTTTCTTTACTTTGATTAAGTTCATTTCTCCCTTTTTCCAAAGCGATTCCCCATAAAGGGAAGTGTTTAAAAAGAAAAATATCATCACAAAAAATCCTATTAATATTATCCATGAAAGAATTTTTCTCATCTTTCCACCTCCAGGATTTTTACCCGCTTATCCTTCTGGAGAACTCCCTTTAATATTTTTCCACTTGTGAGGTTCTTTACCCTAATGGTATCTCCTATATAACCATCTTGAAGTGCTTCTACCATTACTGTTACGTATATCCCTGGCAGTGCGGCGTATGCTACTAGTATTTCTCCTTTCACAGCATCAGGTTTTCTTTTTATCGAATCAAGCGTGAGTATCTCACCTATTTTTAAAGTTCTTTTGGCTTTGGAATAGTATGCGTCCTGGGTAGAGGCCGGTGTCCCTAGAATCTCTAGCACATCTATCTTCTTAAATTCAAGATCATCCGGATAAATGGTTTCTCCATAAAATACGGATTTTTTAAGGACAAGCACGGTTTTGTAACACATCACCTTTAACTTCAGGGATAAAAAAGAACGCTCTTTTCCATTTTCGTAAGTTATGAAAGCGCTAAAAATCCCTTTCCCAATTTTTATGTATCTCACTTTTCTCTTACCCTCAGAGATTTTTCCACTGTAACTAAGGATACTCCACGAAGAAGGTGTTGAACATAGAGCAACCTCTGAAGCTATTTTAAATGCAACATAAGAGGCTTCGTTTAAAACATCTTTCGGAATCTCTTGACTTTTTAAAACAACGTTTGTTGCCGCTTTCTTAACCTTTATGGTAATTTTTGAAGATTCGAAGGTTAATTGAAGGCCTTTTCTTTTTGCAAGGTTTTCAATGTAAGAAGAGAGAATAGTATAGGTTCCTTCTTGATAGTAATATCCAACAACTATTGAGGACAGAATGCCCTCGAGATCCTTTGAGGGGTTTCGGACAATGTTAAACAAAGTGACCCGCCCTGGGGTCACTTCTATTTTTTGTGGAACAAATATATTTGAGAGTACAAGTACGCTGACTATCAGGATGAAAATTGCTACATATTTACTCGTTCATCCTCACCTCTTGAGTCCAGTTAAAGTTCTTAACATATCATCTGCAGTCATTATCGCTCTTGAATTGAGCTCATATGCTCTTTGAGCGGTTATCATACCTACCATCTCTTTCACTACATCGACATTCGACTTTTCAAGGTAATTTTGGCGAATTGCTCCAAAGCCGTCCTGACCCGGAGTACCTTCAATAGGTGCACCTGATGCTCCCGTTTGGACGAAGAGATTGTTACCAATAGCTTTTAGACCTGACGGATTCACGAATCTAACAAGGGTAATAGTACCTACAGTTTGCGTTGTTCCATCAGAAAGCTCGGCCACTACATTTCCGTCCTCTGTTATCGTGATTGATGTGGTATTTTGTGGGATGGTTATGTTGGGGACAAGGAAGTACCCATTGGACGTGACAAGCCTTCCTTCTGAGTCCATTTTGAAGGAGCCATCTCTTGTGTAAGCTATTCTTCCATCGGGAAGTTGCACTTGGAAGAAACCATCTCCGGTTATAGCCATGTCAAGGGCGTTTCCTGTGTATTCTAATGTTCCCATTGTAAATAACCTTGTACTTGCGGAAACCCTTGTTCCAAGACCAACGTATAGCCCTGTAGGCGTAACAGAACCTCCTGCTATTGGGGCACCTGAGCTCTTTGCATGTTGATATATCAAGTCCTCGAACTCTGCTCTGACCTTTTTATAGCCAGAGGTATCTACGTTGGCAAGGTTGTTGGAGATTGTATCAAGTTTGAATTGTTGAGCAAGCATTCCTGTTGCCGCTGAGTAAAGAGAAATCATCATGTTATCCTCTCCTTTCATCTAAGTGTTCCAACACTGTTGAAAAGTTTTCCCAAGAGCTCATCAGATGTTGTGATAGACCTTTGTGCAATTTCAAAATGCCTCAAAGCTTTTATCATGTTAACCATTTCTCTTAAAGCATTCACATTTGATTTTTCGATATACCCTACCTTGAGTCCTATTTTTTCAAAGATAGCTTTACCAGATTCTTTTGTCTCCTCGAAATAGTTGTATCCTATCTTCTTTAATTTATCAGGATTTTTAAATATAACTGTTGCTATTCTTGCAACTTTTTGATTGTTTTTGTCATAAACAATCCCATCTTCTGATATAAAAGCACCATTGGGAATCTTTATTTTGTTTCCATTTTCATCGAGAACGTAATCTCCTTCATTAGTAACTAGAAAGCCTTCTGCATTTCTTTTGAAATTACCGGCTCTCGTGTAAAGGTTTTTCCCGTTTCGATCAACGACAAAAAACCCCTCTCCATCAATGGCGACATCATAGGGATTTCCGGTGTACTCAATTGGCCCTTGTGTGAATACGGACTTTACCTCGTCAAGAACTACGGCACCTTCCAAATTTCCTATGGGTGTTAATTTATCATAGGGGTTACTATTGGCATTCGAATACATCAATCCGTTCATGTAGGTTCTAAAGGCAGCTACGTCTTCTTTATAACCTGCCGTATCGACATTTGCTAAATTGTTGGCGACGAGGTCAAGTTTGTACATATCGTTGAGCATCCCCATAGCAGACATATACATACCTCTAATCACTTTAAATCACCTCTCATAAGTCTCAGCTACAGTTTGAAGGAGTTCCCTGTTATCGAGGAGCACACCCGTTCCTCTTGCGACACTCATTATAGGGTCATCAGTCACCATGGCCCTCACACCTATTTCTTCTTCAATAGCCCTGTCAATTCCTCTTATGAGCGAGCCCCCACCTGTCAGAATTATCCCATTCCCTATTATGTCGGAGGCAAGTTCTGGAGGAGTTCTTTCAAGAATTGATTTGATCTTGGAAATTATGGTGTTAACCAAAGGTTTAATCGCCTCCATGACATCATCTGAATTTATAACGTCTGTTCTTGGAAGACCTGACACGGCATCTCTTCCTCTTATTTCCATCTCGAAGGTGTCATAGTCTGGATGAACCTTTCCTATATTCTTCTTAACTTCCTCGGCTGTGGTTTCTCCAATAACCAAACCATACTTTTTCTTTACGTATTTGACAATTGCTTCATTCATCAAAGAACCTGCAACTTTTATGGAATCTCCAACAACAATTCCTCCTAAGCTTATAACCGCTATGTCAGTGGTTCCGCCCCCAATATCTATCACCATACTACCTTCAGATTTTGTAACCTCAATGCCCGCACCAATGGCTGCTGCTAATGGTTCTGAAACGATGTGCACCTTTCTCGCTCCGGCACTTATGGAAGCTTCAAAGACCGCTCTTTTTTCAACACTGGTTATTTTTGTAGGAACACCAATAACTACCTCAGGTTTGAAGAATTTAAATTTTCCTATTGTTCTTTTGAAAAATTCCCTTAATACAGCTTCTATAACTTTGTAATTAGCAATTACACCATCTTTCATAGGTTTTATGGCAACAAGATCCTTATGGGTTTTGCCAATCATTTTCCTGGCTTCTTCCCCAATAGCAACAATTGCACCAGTTTTCCTGGATATCGTAACAACTGAGGGCTCATAAAGCACTATTCCTTTTCCCTTTTGGTAAACAATGAAGCTAGCTGTTCCCAAGTCAATTCCAAGATCACCTTTCGCCACGGTATACCCCCTTCCTCATATCAATCTTTCTATCTCCTTATGAACTTTTCCTTATTTTCTTCCCTATTCATTAAGAAGACAAAAACGCGGGGAAATACCCCGCGTACATTCTATTTTTCTTTGTAGCTTCTTTTAAGATATGTTTTCCATTATCTTCCCTAGCTCCAACTTTTCTTCAGCACTAAGGATCTTATCAATATCCAAAATGATCATCATTGTATCTTCTAATTTAGCTATGCCAAGTATGTATCCTCTTCCGACTCCACCAACTTCCGATGGGGGTTCCTCAAGCTGATCCTGATTTATAGTGAGGACTTCCTTGACATCATCAACTAAGAGTCCTACTTGCCTGTTGTCAAGGTTAACGACAATTACTTTGGCCTTTTTCTTCTGTTCATCATCTAGGTCTTCTATATAAAATTTTTTTCTTAGGTTTATTATGGGAACAACCTTTCCTCTTATGTTCATGACTCCTTCTACATAATCGGCGGACTCCGGTATTTTAATTATCTTTCCAAATTCAACTATGCTGTCTATTTTCATGATGTCTATCCCAAAATCTTCGTTTCCCAACATGAAACTGACTACTTTAAATTCCAACGGCTCCACCTCCCCCACGACTTATTCTATCACAATTAAATCTTGTCCGGTCTCTATAGCATCTCCTTCCTTAACTAATACCTTAGAAACCCTCCCGGAAAATTCACTTCTTAATTCATTCTCCATTTTCATTGCCTCAAATACGAGAACAGGATCACCTGCGTTTATCTTCTGTCCTTCGCTAACAAGAACCTTTACAACCACCCCTGCCATAGGTGATTTTATCACTTTTCCGCCTGTTGTGCTCGGCTTTTGTTCTATTTTTGGCGCTGGAGATGGAGCTGATTGAGCGGGTACCGACCGGTTTACTACAGGTTCTTCAGCCTTTTTGGTTTGAGGTGCTACAGCTTCAGCCTTCAATGTTTGGGAAATTTCCTTTAACTCTTCTACTTCCACCATATACTCCTTTCCGTTCACCTTTACTCTATATTTCTTGACCATTTTTTAACCCCTTTCCATCCTGTTTTTCTCCAATATACCCAGCCACGTTCATCAAGTCTTTTGATTTTTCTAATTTTAAAGCTCTTTCCACCTATAAATGAAGATATAGCTCCCATAATAGCTGCGACAATTTCATCATCCTCTTCAACTTCTACTTCGGTACTTTCAAAAACCTTCTTTTCTTTTTTCAAAATAGAAGAGAAAAGCTCAAAAGATTTGAATATTACAAGCAATATAACAAAGACACTAAAAACCATGAAAAGGCCTACAACCGTTATGTCCCATACGCTGTATTCCATCACTTCACCTCACAATGGTATATTTCCATGTTTTTTCTTCGGTCTTGCTTCAACTTTGGTTGAAGATATATCAAGCACCTTAGCAATCCATTCTCTGGTTTTTATTGGATCTATAACCTCATCTACGTAGCCCCTAGCTGCTGCCATATATGGATTTGCAAATTTCTCTTTATACTCTTCTATATACTTCTTTCTTGCTTCCTCTGGATTCTCTGCAGCCTTTATCTGCTTTCTAAAGACTATATTAACAGCACCCTCTGGTCCCATAACTGCTATCTCCGCAGATGGCCATGCAGCAACAAAGTCAGCTCCAAGATGTTTACTTCCCATAGCTATATATGCCCCACCATAGGCCTTCCTAAGGATTATAGTTACCTTAGGTGAAGTAGCTTCACTGTAGGCATAGAGTATCTTAGCACCATGTCTTATGATTCCACCGTGCTCTTGAGCAACACCCGGCAAAAAGCCCGGGGTATCAACAAAAGTCACTATTGGTATATTGAAAGCATCTAGAAATCTTATGAATCTTGCTGCTTTATCAGATGAATCTATATCCATTGAACCTGCCAAATACGCAGGTTGATTGGCAACTATTCCGACGGTTCTTCCACTTATCCTCGCAAAACCAATCACCATACTTTTTCCGAAATGTTCATGGACTTCAAAGAACGTCCCTTCATCAACCACAAGATTTATAACGTCCTTAACATTATAACCTCTCTTGGGATCAGTTGGAACAATGTCGTAAACGCTTTCTGGCATGGAGAGGTCATAATCTCCTTCAACAATTGGTGGCTCTTCCATATTGTTTTGAGGAATGTAAGATATCAGCTTCCTCACAAGAAGCATAGCATTTTCATCGTCGGCGGCTATGAAGTGTGCGTTACCGCTCTTTGTATTATGTATAAAGGCTCCTCCTAAACTTTCGAAGTCTACATCTTCACCGGTAACTGCCTTAATAACTTGAGGACCAGTTATAAACATGTAGGACTTCTTATCTACCATAACAATAAAATCCGTTATAGCTGGAGAATACACAGCACCTCCAGCACACGGCCCTGCTATAACGCTTATCTGTGGAATAACACCAGAAGCAAGGGTATTCCTTCTGAATATTTCCCCATATCCGAATAATGAGTCAACTCCTTCTTGTATCCTTGCACCACCTGAATCGTTTATGCCAATAAATGGCATACCCATCTTCATTGCAACATCCATTACTTTTGCTATCTTCTTTGCATGCATTTCACCTAAAGAGCCGCCCATTACAGTAAAGTCCTGAGCATATACCGCAACAGGTCTTCCATCTATTTCACCGATACCAGTTACAACTCCATCTGCAGGAAGTTCTGCTTTATCAAGCCCAAAGAATGTGTTTCTGTGTTTTACAAACTTATCAAGCTCTACAAAAGTTCCTTGATCTAAAAGTATCTCAAGCCTCTCTCTTGCTGTCAACTTTCCTTTCTCGTGCTGCTTTTGTATCTTATCTTCTCCCCCACCTAGTTTTATCTTCTCCTCCATCTCTTTGAGCTTTTTAACAAGATTCCGCATATCCATCACTCTTCTCCTCCTTCTACAAGTTCTATCAAAAGTCCTCCCGTTGTCTTAGGATGTAAAAAAACTACTTTTGTTCCGTGCGCCCCCTTCTGTGGCTGATCTGAGAGAGGTTTTATACCAAGTTCCTTGGCTTTTTTTATATATTCCTCAATATTTTCAACCTTCAGTGCGATATGGTGAAAACCTTCTCCTCTTTTCTCAAGGAAGGAATGAATTTCGCTATTTTCAGATATCTCTTCTAAAAGTTCAAAACGGCTTTCACCAATTTTTACGAAGTGCACCCTTAACCCTCTTTCCGGAAGTTCTTCTGTATAATAAACATCAAGTCCTAAAAGATCTCTATAAAGTTTAAGCCTCTCTTCCGCACTTTTCACAGCGATCCCGATATGATCTATCTTCAATGTCTTCAAAAAAGACCACCCCCTTGTGGCCAATTATACAAAAAATGCTGTCAAAATAATATAATTTTTCAAAAAAGCTGGAGTGATTAAAATGAAAAGAAATTTTGCTCTTACTATTCTTTTGATACCAATTTTGCTGCTCAGCATCAATGTTAAAATATATCATGTAGGTGAATTCTCCTTAAGGATCAAAAAAACGGTCAAGGGAATATTCATCATAGATTCCTTAAAAGGATCCATTTATTTCCTTCATGAAGAAAATGAAGGGGTAATACGTGGATTTTTATTTCCCCTTTGGGTTGATACGCTAGGTAATTATCTGTATGTTACAGATGTGAAAAGAGGATATGTATATAAAATTGATCTTTTTTCTTTCAATATGGTCAGCAAAGTCTATGTGAAAAGACCTGAGATGATTAAAATTTACAAAGGTAGAATCTATGTATCGTCAAATAATGAAGTCTACGAATTGGATAAAGACTTGAGAATATTAAGAAAATGGAAATTCTGCGCAAAATCCGTTTATTTTTATTTTTATGAAGATTTTCTTTTGCACATGAACTATTGGAAAAGCAAAGATTGCCCCGATGTTACCATAATTGATTTAAAAAGCGGCAAAGTTGTTAAGAACCTATATTTAGGGTTTGAAAGACCTTTTAGATTTTTGTCAATGTATGACAAATGGGTATTCCTCGACTATAAAACAGGCGATATTGCTTTTGTAAGAAATTTTCACATTATAAAGAGGATCAATCTTCCTGCCTATTCATATGACATTGTTTACTATGAAAGCAAGATTGTAGTTAGTAACCTGTTTGAAAAATCCTTATACATAGTGGATCCAATTTTATATAGGATATCTAAAGTACAGCTAAACTGTCAAGTTGGGGATTTGGAAGTATTCAACGATCATTTATTTCTTTCCTGTATATTTGATAACTATGTTTGTAGTATGAAAAATTGGAAGTTAGAATGGAAAATATCGTGTGAATATCCTGTCATGATGGCAAAGGATGATAAAGGAATCTATCTGCTATGTGCCGATGAAGGAAAAGTGAAATTTATCAATATGGGTGGTAAAATTAAGGGAAAGGAGGGATCGTAAGATGGATATCGTTGAAAGGGTAATAAGGAGTTTGATAAAAGAGGGGAAACTCAGCAGAGCTAGGACCCTTCTTTCTATTTTTATCGAAGATTACCCTCATTTGGTGTTGGAACTTGAAATCGCCGCAGGAAATTATGAATTAGCACTTGAGATATACGAAAAGCTTTCAGATGAGCTTAAAATGGAGTACAGAAGTACAATGGAAGATGTCAAAAAAGCTGTTGAAACTCGGGGCTATAAAGGAGATTTTAAAGATGCGCTAGCAGAATATGCCAAGGGTAACTACCAAGGCACAATAGCCCTTCTTGAAGGTATAACAAAAGATTATCCAGAGCTTGTTGAAGCGATAGCGTTGAAGTACGAAACCTATATAAAAAGGGGAGATACATCTAAAGCTAAAGAGATAGAAGAAATCCTCAAAAGATTCGACGCTTCTCACCCCGCATTGATTGAAGGTAAGTCTCCAAAATCTTCGGCTAAGAATCTTTCTCTTTGGGCGGTACTGGTTTCGATAGTAGTGTTAATCATTATGATGGGTGTGTTGATTTTCAAAATGCAAAACCTGATTGACATAAAAGCTGCGATAGCTTCTGAGGTTAAGTCCGAGGTGAAGAGGGAATTATCCCTACAGACTTCTGCTTTGTACAACAGGATTGAAACTGTAAAAAAGGATTTAGAAGTAAGATTAGAAGAAAATATTGATAAAATAGACAAGGTATATGAAAAATTGAGTTTGCTTGAAAAACTTCAAAAAGATTTAAGAAACTCTGTTGAAACAGGCCTTAGTAACCTGGGCGAAAGAGAAGAAGTGAAAGTTCCGAATATGGATATGGTGATTTCTAAAGTAGATAGAGTTTTGAAAAACATGGATTTAACGTTAAGGGGGCTCGATTCGCTGGAGAAAAAGGTTTTAACTGTTCAAGGCTCCATAACAGAACTTTATTCTTATGTAGAAAACCATCCAAAAGGTTCTCCTTCCTTGAGAAACGTGTTGGTTCCTGGAGAGATGGTCTACAAGCCTTCATCTGAACTTGATAGAGCAAAGATATACTGGCTGGCAGGATATATAATGTATCTAAGATATCAGTATGATGATGCTATAGATCTTTTCAAAAAATCCTTGGACATAATTGAAGTTCTGTATCCACGTGTGTATTTCCATGATGACTGTGTTTATTATTTGGGATTATCTTATTACATGAAGATGAATTATAACTTGGCTAAAAAGTACTTTGAAATTCTCAAAAGGGAATTTCCGAAAAGTCAATACATAGACGATGCAGAATTTTTCATGAAGGGTATTCCAGGAGGTGAATGAGTTGTTGGAGGATTTCATGGGATACAAAAAGGATCAGATAAAGGATTTTGCGGAAGAAATAAAAGAAAAAGACAAAGATATAAAGGCTTTTATAACGATTGTGGATGATCCTGAGGTTCCAGAATCTGGCGAGTACAAAGGAGTTCCAATTGCCATCAAAGACAACATAATTACTGAGGGAATAAAAACTACCTGTGCATCAAAAATATTGGAAAACTACATACCACCTTTTGATGCGACAGTTGTTAAGAAACTCAAAGAAGCTGGTTTTGTAATAATAGGTAAAACGAATCTTGATGAGTTTGCAATGGGTTCAAGTACAGAAAGATCTGCTTTTTTCCCAACAAGAAATCCCATTGATCTTGAAAGAATTCCCGGAGGGAGCAGTGGAGGTTCGGCTGCGGCTGTGGCGGCTGACATGGTGCCTGTGGCTCTTGGTAGTGATACAGGAGGCTCTATAAGGCAACCGTCAGCTTTTACAGGAATTTATGGTTTTAAACCAACATACGGTCTTGTATCAAGATATGGTCTTGTAGCCTTTGCATCATCTTTGGATCAGATTGGCCCAATGGCAAAGACTGTTGATGATATTGCTAAAGTCATGAGTGTTATAGCTGGCAAAGACGAAATGGATTCAACAACAGTCGATGTTAATATAGACTTTCTTAAGGATTTGAATAAAGGAATAAAAGGAATGAAAATAGGGGCTATAAAAACTGTATTTGATGAACAGGGGCTACACGAAGATGTTGCGAATGCGTTTGAAGAGTTTGTTAAAGTTATAGAGGAACTTGGAGCGGAGGTTGAGTGGGTTGATGTTCCGAGCATAAAGTACTCTGTTGCTGTTTATTACATTATAGCTCCATCTGAGGTTAGCTCTAACCTTTCGCGGTTTGATGGAGTAAGATACGGATTAAGAATAAAAGGAGAGAATATAAAAGAAATGTACATGAAAACGAGAAATGCGGGATTTGGCGAAGAGGTCAAAAGAAGGATACTTCTTGGAACCTTCACTTTAAGTGCTACATATTACGAAGCTTACTTTAGCAAAGCACAAAAGGTTAGAAGAAAAATAAGTGATGAGCTTTATAATAGTCTAAAAGAGTTTGACGCTCTTATACTTCCAACAGTTCCAACCCCAGCACCAAAAATCGGAGAGATAAAAGATCCACTTACATACTATTTGATGGATATATTCACGATCCCTGCGAATCTTGCAGGACTTCCAGCAATAAATGTTCCATTTGGGAAAAGCGGCAATCTTCCGTTGGGAATGCAAATAATGGGAAGGCGGTTTGAAGATGCCAAGGTTTTGAGAATAGCTAAAGCAATTCAGGAATCAACCACGAAAAATAAAGATGGAAAAACTCATGGGTGTTATAGGGAAATCAAGTCGTAGTGATTGAAATACTAAAACCTGCTAAAAAAACAATAGCTCATTCGGGAGCAGAAGAGGGGCTTCAGCAAACCATATGCTCAGTAGCGAAGAATATCTACATAGTGATAAAGGAGTGAGTATGTGAAATCTTTTGACAAAGCATTCAAAAAACTCTTTGAGGACACATTCATCTTATACGAATTCATCAAAATGTTCCTGCCCGCTCTTGTCGACGAATACGGCGTAACTCAAGAGTCAATCGAGATACAAAACACAGAGTTTCTCTCAGCTGACCTTAAAACAAAACTTGCTGATGTATTAGCCTATGTTAAAACAGAAAAAACAGAGAAGTTCATCTACATCCTAATAGAGCATCAATCATACAAAGACCAAAACATGGCATTTAGAATGTATGACTACACAGCAAAGATATGGTCAAAATACATAAAAGACAACTACCCACGCTCAAGGAGGAAAGACTTCAAATACCCGCAGGTGATACCGATAGTCTTCTACACAGGAGAAGGAAGATGGACACCAGCGAAGAACATAAGTGATAAAGTAGACTATGCAAAAGGCTTTGAAAAGTACACGCCAAAATATGAATACTTTGTGGTGGAGTTATCCCAGCTTGATAAAGACTGGCTGCTTAAAGTAAAGACGATCTTGTCAAAACTTCTTTATGTGGTAAAAGTAGAGGATATAGAGGAAATATTCAAAGAGCTAAAGGCAGAGGTAGATGAGCTTGATAAGGATAAAAAGAGAAATTCTACAGCTATTTAAAGAGCCTGCTGATAGGAAGTGGCTTAAGCGCAAAAGAAGCGACAGAAACGGTTCAAGAGCTTGAAGGGGAAAAGGAGGTGGGAGGAATGTTATCGAGGCTTTTAGGATCAATACTCGAAGAGGGAAAGCTTGAAGCGAAAAGGCAGGATATATACGAAATCCTCGAAGCTCGATTTTGCGATGTTCCGGAGGATATAAAGGAAGCTGTTGAGAAAATAACTGACCTTAAAAAGCTCAGTGAGCTGCACAAAAAGAGTGTTTTTGTTAAGGATTTTGGTGAGTTTAGAGAATGTCTATAGTGAATAAGGTGATTTATCAAAATAGTCCACCCCTGATAAAATGAAGAAAGGCATAAAGTGGTAACGAACAC
>Ga0256842_1002502_pt1 | contig 13119 bp, 6 predicted proteins | sample 4559240metaG_FD_185973 | JGI IMG/M metagenome (GOLD analysis project Ga0256842, IMG submission 185973) | Hydrothermal vent microbial communities from Guaymas Basin, Mexico - 4559-240 | ecosystem: Environmental > Aquatic > Marine > Hydrothermal vents | place: Mexico: Guaymas Basin | collected...
TAAAACTAACAAAATTATTCTTATTATAGAGGCACTTCACCATAAAGATATGAACCGCTCGAAGTTTATGAAAACCGTATTCAAGAGAGTGCAAAACAAGTAAAAGCTTTCCCGATACTTTGATATGTTTTTGTTCAGCACCTTAAATCGAGGGAACACATTTCCCTCGAAACTCCTATTGAAATACAAACAATGAGATGCTGAAACAAGTTCAGCAAGACAAAAAAGAGGTCTTAAAACGAGTGCTCGCCTTCGGCGAGGAAAAGAGCTCAGAGTGACAAATACGAGATTCTTCGTCACTCACTTTGTTCGTTCCTCCGGAATGACTTCCACTCCGCCATCCTGAGGTGTCTTTACAATCCATACATTGCTTGATAAAACAACAAGAGAAAAAGAAGTTACATAGTTATATGGAAGAAGGATTTTGCAGTTTTAACGCAATTCATTCCGAATTAATCCGTAACGGTTTTCGCACGGCATACCCCAAAATAGTAAATGAGTTTCTCTCTCCATATTTTTTGTAATGCAATAAACGACATTTGCTATTTCTTGTTCAAAGATTCCCCGTTGATTTTTTGTTGATTTCAAAGTTTAGAATTTAATCGATGAAAAAGCGTGAAACATTCGAATCCTTTCTTATCCGGATAAGAAAGGAAAAAGGCAAATGGGTGGGAACGATAATCTGCATTAAAAACGGTTTTAGTTTTCCGATCGCCAAATTGTCGGATATTTCCGTAATTATTAAAAAATTCGTAAAGGAGGGTGAAGAAAAATGAGAAAAAGAATTTTGGCAGTGATGGTGTTAATCCTCGTTGCGGTCTCTGTGATATGGGTTCCCGGAGGAGCATTCGCCGCAAAAGGAGGACAAAAAGAACTTAGCCCCAACGAGATCATAATGCTTTCCGAACCCGCCGTCGTGTTCATACAGACAATAATAGAGGGCGACGTTACCGCACCTGCCGCTGTGTACGACGACAATTTCAGGTTCAGTAGGGATCCGAAAGGCGGAGTATGGAAAGAACATGCGCAGACAGGAGTTGCAGGCACCGGGTTTATAGTTACTCCCGACGGATACATAGTGACAAACGCACACAACGTAAAATTCACACAACAGTTCAAACTGTTTATGATCCTGAAAACCGTAGCGATAAAAGAAGCGGAAAGCCAACTAAAAAGCGGTGCGTTGAACCAAATGGAGGTGGATAAATTTGTTGAAGGATTTCTAATGTACCTCTTGCAAAACGCCAATGTTTCCAACATAACGGAATCCGTATACGCGGTGCTTGGGAAATCAATTCCCGGAATTCTCATTACACAAAAAGGAATGCAGGCTGAAATAAAAAAAGCGGGAGATCCGTCCGGAACAGGAACCGGTAAAGACGTGGCAATTCTGAAAGTCGAAACGAACACTCAACTTCCCACCGTGGAAATAGGAGATTCTTCCAAACTTCAGGTAGGAGACAAAATTTACTGTGTGGGATATCCGGGCGTTGCCACATTTCATCCGTACCTCAAAGGAGAAAGTTCCACGCTTCCCACGGTAACATCCGGAATAGTCAGCGCGATAAAACAGATGCCCGGAGGCTGGAACGTAATACAAACGGATGCAGCGATATACCACGGAAATTCCGGAGGGCCTGCGCTGGACACAAACGGAAAAGTGATCGGAATTGCCACGTTCGGCTCGATAGATTACAATACGGGGCAAACAATAGAAGGATTCAACTTTCTCGTTCCGATAAACATAGCGTTGGAATTTCTCAAAGAAGTCGGGGTTACACCGCATCAGGGGAACTTTGACATTCATTACAAAAAAGCGATAACGTACATGTGGAACGGATATTACTCCAAAGCGTTAAAGGAATTCACAATTCTGAATCAAATTTCTCCGGGCAATCCTTATGTTCAGCAATTAATAACGAAATGCCGCTCCGAGATCGAAGCGGGACACGATAAAAAGGAGGTGCCAATGAGCTTAATTATCGGAATTATCGTGGGAGTTATTGTGATCGTCGCGGTTGTTCTCATATTGAAGAAGAACAAGCCGGTACCCGGTGCGCAAAAAGCAAGAATGGAAGCAAGAAGAGAAAAAGTCCGACCGCAACCTTCCGTAAACTCGGGGGAAACCGTAATACTCGGAGGAGGAGGCACACCGCTTGCCTATCTTATAGATAAAAAAACGGGCAACAGTTATAAAGTTTTCGACAATACAAACATAGGAAGAGACGAGAGTAATGAAATCGTTCTCCGGGATCCGGCGGTTTCTTCCAAGCATGCAAAGATCAAATTCGAAAACGGGAACTTCGTTCTTTACGACCTTGCAAGCACAAACGGAACTTATGTAAACGGAAACAAAATAACAAAAGAAGTGCTGAAAGACGGCGACATAGTGACATTTGCGAGAGTGCAGCTGGAATTTAAGAAACTATGAGACGAAAGGATACGTTGGTTTTATCGCAGGTGTCCAAAAAAAGGGAAGAGGGCGAGAGGGAGGAGCTCGCTCTCTCCTGTTACGGAGAAACGAATATCGGAAGAAAGAGGAACAGAAACGAAGATAGCATCATACTTATCAAAAAAAGAAGGTGTGTGCTTGCCGGAGTTTTTGATGGCATGGGAGGAATGAAAAAGGGCGACGTTGCAAGCAAACTTGCGGTAAAAAGCGTTAATAGGGAGTTCAAATTGCACCGGAACAATGCAAACTTTATAGAAACTGCGTTGAAAACGGCGAATAAAGAAATTTACGAATATGCAAAGAGAAATTCGGTCGAGGGCGCTATGGGTACGACGGGAGTTTTGGCATTTGTTTCAAACGGGAAAGTGCAGTTCGGGAACGTGGGAGACAGCAGGCTTTACGTATTGCATAACGGGAAACTTGTTCAGAAAACACACGACCACACACTTGTTGCGTTCCAACTTGCAAACGGAATAATAACAGAGGAGGAAGCGGAGAAAAGCAATCAAAAAAACGTATTAGTGAAAGCGCTGGGAGTAAAAAAAACGGTGGAGCCGGAAATATACCCGGAAGAGATTTTGCAACCCGGAGATTCTGTTCTGCTGTGCAGCGACGGCCTTTATAATATGGCGGGCAAAAAGACGATGGAAACAATCCTGAACAGTAAATCAAGCACAAAAGAGAAAGTAAAAATATTAATCAAAACCGCAAACGAAAACGGAGGGGAAGACAACATCTCCGCTGTTTTAATCGAAGCAAAAAACTTTCGCAAAAAAGGACTCTTCGCAGTATTCCGGAGAAGATGACGCAGAGAGGTGATGTGCAATGAAATACATAGGAAAAATAATTAGAAATCGATACAAACTTTACGATAAAGTGGGTTCCGGGGGAATGGCAACCGTTTACCTTGCAAGAGACCTCAGGACAAATGAGGTAGTTGCCGTTAAAATCCTGCACGAAGGCTTTGCGAACAACCAAAAGTACGTGGACAGATTCCTGAAAGAAGCGGAACTCGTATTGGGAATGAAGCAGGAAAACATTGTGGAAGTTAAGGACTTCGGGAAATTCGAAAATACGTACTTCATAGTAATGGAATACATTCAAGGAAAAACACTGGAAGAGGTCATAGGAGAAAAAGGGAAACTCTCCCCGGAGGAAACGGTGAAAGTCGCAATAGGTGTCGCAAGAGCATTGGAATATGCCCACGATCACGGACTGATTGCGCATAGGGATATAAAACCACAGAACATTATGATCACGACAGACGGGAAGATCAAAGTGACGGATTTCGGAATAGCAAAAGCAACGGGAAAGGAAGGGCTAACGGCAAGCGGTGCAATTTTGGGAACTCCGTATTACATTTCTCCGGAACAGGCGAAAGGTCAAGCTCCCGACATAAGAAGCGATTTGTACTCGCTCGGAATTACGATGTATCAGGCACTAACGGGAAAACTTCCTTACACCGGGGATACGCCCTGGTCGATAATAAATATGCACATTACCTCACCGATACCGAAAATAGAGGATGAAAATATTCCGGACAGTTTGAAAAATATCGTATTTAAACTTTTGCAAAAAGAACCGGAGGAAAGATACCAAACTCCGAAGGAACTATTGAAAGACTTGGAAAATTTCCGAAATAAGGAAGAGCAGTTCGATAAAACCGTGATTATCGACATAAGCAAGACGGAAAAAGCGGAAGAAGTTAGCAATAAATCGGGACGAAGGGAAGAAATTTCCGCAGAGACAGAGAAAAAGTCCGGAAAGAACGAAGAATTTGAAGAAAAAAGAGAAAAAACGGTAATCATAAGCACGGCGCCATTAAAAGAGTCCGGAATAACGCCGAAAAGAAAAATCTCGTTTCCTGTCCTGAAAGAATCTCCCCCCGAAAAAGCGAAAAACTTTTTCTCCCTACTTAAAAGAAACAAATATTTCGTTGCGGCGCTGATCGGAATTATTGCCGTATCGGTAGCTATCATATTTATTGCGGCAAGAAGGCCCGTGAGAACTGCCAATAATGACACCTCTTTGCAAATAAATACGGGAACGGAAACTACGTCTCAAACGGAACAGGGCAATCCTTGGAGCTCAAACTCGGAAACGAATGCGGGAAACTCGACAGTAGCGGAAAAGACAACGGGAAATTTAACGGTGAACACGACTCCCCCCGGTGCAAAAATAATTTTGGATAATCAGGATATCGGTTTTACAACTCCTTGCACGATAAAGAACCTCAAGCCCGGGAAGTACACCGTTACATTGAAGAAGGAAAACTATGAAACCGTATCGAAAGAGGTGGAAATAAAGGAAGGCAAAACGGCGACAATATCGGTTAATCTTCGAAAAAGAGAGAAATTCGGATACATAAGTGTGGTTACGAATCCTGCCGGAGCGGAAATAATAATCGACGGAACGGACAAGGGAGTCAAAACTCCCAATATGGTGAAAATAAAACCGGGAGAACATACGTTAACGTTAAGGAAAACAGGGTATCACTCACATTCCGTGAAAGTGAACGTGGAAGCCGGAAAAACGCTGAAACTTGTGGTGTCCTTGCAGAAAGTTATCAGCGGAAAGATTGCGGTTAATTCGACACCTCAAAATGCGGAGATCTTCATAGACAATAAAGATACGTCTTACAAAACTCCCCACACGTTTGAACTGAAACCGGGAAAACACACCGTAACGCTTAAATTAAAAGGATATAAAGAATATAGGAGAACGGTAAATGTCAAAGAGGGCGGATCAATAACTTTAGAGGTAAAACTTGAGAGAACCGAAACTCCGGATACGAAAACTTTCCGGACGGATGACTATTCGTTCTCTTACCCTGCGGATTGGACATTGGAAGAGCATCCCGACGAATATACCGATTTGAGAATAGATAGCAAGGCATATCCGGACGACTATGTGGCAACCTGCTTCGTGTATAAGGATAACCTCAAAGAAGAAGATCTTGATTTCGAAGAGGTTCTTAATGAGACGAAAACGGAATACCTGAAAGATTGCAAAGTGATAAGCGAAAATTACGTAACCGTAAATGGCAACAAATATTACAAATTGGTTATGCAGGGGACCGGAGAGGACGAAGACGGAAATCCGATGCCGCTAAAAGTTGCCGTATTCTTTCTGCGAAAAGGAGATATGCTTTACACAATCGAATTCGACGCAACTCCCCAAGATTTTCCGAAGGCATGGAAAGGTTTTGAAATTATAATAAACAGTTTTTCGTTGAAACCGTGAAGATTTTACAGGTTTCGGTAATTGAATTTGTATGGGGTTGTCTTATCCTAAGTCGGTTAATTATGCAAAATTCGTTCGTAAAGTTCTTTTAATTTTTCGTCCGGTTCCAGATTGTAGTCTGATTCGAGTTTGTTTTTAATCTTGTTATACAAGGATAATGCCTTTTTCTTTTCCTGAAGTGCGATATAGCATTTCATTAATTCATAGGCAGCTCTTTCGTTTATTTCATCTTTTTCCAATATCTTTTCAAGATAACCCTTCTTCTCCTTCTCATCCTTTGTAATTTCCGAAAGTCGGAAAAGGGTGTCGAGATAAAGAGAAAAAAGTCGTTCCCTCCTCACTGTGCTCCAATCGTCGTAAATCGCTTCGGGAAGAAAATCCCCTTTATAAAGGTCAATCGCTTTTTTCAATGCCTCTTTGTTTTTTGTAAAAAGGTTCTTATTCGTAATTTCCTCGAATAAAAGAAAATCCGCTTTGACGTTTTCGAGATTAAGCCCGTAACCTTCCGACGATTTGGTGATAACTTCTTTGCCGCACAACACAAATAAAGATTTTTTAACTCGTGATATAAGAACACTTAAATTGTGCTTTGCTTTTTGTGTATCTGTTTTTCTGAAAAATGTGTCAATGAGAGTGTCCTGACTGATAAACTTCGGGTATTCGGAAAGCAACATTTGAAAAATTTTTCTTTCCTTTTCCCTTTTGAATATTTTTTTTGTAACATCCGTTCCGGAGCATAACAGGCGCAAACCCCCGAATGTTTTTACCGAAAAATCAACTCCTCCGAACAACGAAGAAACCATATTTAAAAAATCCTTTTCCCCTATTCTTCTGAGAAAAGGATAAGTTAACAATTTTTCGGAATATATTATGTGATAAAATTTGTTCTCTGTTATGATTTTCTTTGCGGTTTCAAAATGCTTCTCGTAATCTTTGCCGTAAGTTTCAAGCGCAACGGAAAGTATCAATTCGGATCTTGCAATTTCGTAAATATTCCCGCTTTTTCTTGCGTATTCCACAGCTTTTGTTAAAGATAGGCACGCAAGTTCCTTTTTGCCTTGGCCGAGATAGATCATTCCGAGCTGGAAATATGATTGAGCCATAATCAGTGCATTATTCATTTTCTTTGCTATGTCAAGATCCTTTAATTCGTAATATTTCGCTTTATCGTATAGCCCTTTTTTCCTCAACGCCTCCGCGATCCCGAACAATGCGGACGATGAGAGATAAGGATCTTCGACGCTTATATACTTTTTAAAAATCGATTCCGCTTTATCGTATTCCCCCGTAGATAATAAATAATGTCCCAATGCGATTTCCGAAGATTGTATTCTCGGCTCCCATTTCAACTCATTCGCAATTTTCAGTGCCTTTTTTACGTGTTTGAGCGATTCCTCGCTTTCACCCAAATCATTTTCACAAAAGGAAAGGTTTGTGAGTATCATAGGATCCGTTATGATTCCGTGTTCTTCCGAGAACGCAATTATCTTTTTATATAGATCTTTTGCCTCTCCGTACTTCCCTTTATCATGCAAATTCACAACACAGTATGCGGTTAAAATCTTTATTCTCAATCTGTAATCTTTGATAACACCGATTTTTTCATACAAATTTCTCAGGATTGCGGAAGAATTATCCTCTTTTCCGCTGAAAAAGTACGCTCGCGAGAGTTCGTAAAGAATGCCGGCTTTAAAATCATCGGTTCCTTTATCTATTTCTCTCTTGTTTTCCTTGAACAGATTAATCGTTTTTTCGAAAATTCCGAGTGAATTTAAGATTTTCATTTTAACGAGCAAATATCTCGAAAATATCCTAAGATCTTTACACGGAAAATTTCCTTCAAGCAGGGCAAGTGCATTTTCGGGTCTGCCTTTGACGTACAGTGCCTCCGCGCGTGCGAGTCTTATGAGTGGCAAACGCAAAAGATCTTCTCTTTTTATTTTATCGGTTATTCTGATTATACTTTCCGCATATTTTATGACATCCTGCTCCGTCGAGTTTTTAAACAGATACTCGAGATCCGAAAAATCTCCCGTATGGGAATACAATTCGAGTGCGAGGCCGAACTCCTTATTTTTAAGGTATATATTCGAAAGTTTTTTAATCGCCTTATCAAAATCCGAAGATTTACGGAATTCGTTTAACAAAAACTCCCTGAATATTTCGTGATAAAAGAAATATCTACCGGCTTTGCTTACAAAAATTCCTCTCTTACTTAAATCTTCAAGAATTTCCCGGGATTTTTCAATTCCGAGATACTCATTAATCAGTTCCGGAATCAAAAAATGCATAATCGAGGTTTTAAGAAGAAATTCTTTTACAGGTCCGTTTTCTTTTCTGAAAATCTCTTCGGTCAAATATGAAAACACGTAATCCTTTACAATTCTACCCGAGTCCTTGTATGATCTTAGCAGTAGCAAGGAACCGAGCGGCCATCCTTTTGTGAGACCGTATATTTTTTCGGCCAAATAATCCGCATTTTTAATTCCGAGTTTCCTTGCAACGTAAGAAGTTTCGTTCTTTGAAAATCTCAATTCTTTGCTCTGTATGAAAACTCCTCTGTCGGCTTCCTTCAGTAAAAAAGAAGGCGGATTTTTTCTTGAAACGAAAATAAAAAACAAATTCCTTGAAGCGTAACGAAAAAGGTCTTTTATAAAAAGAAACATTTCGCTGTTTTCCGGAAGATTGTGGAGATCGTCCACGATAATTTTTACTTTTCTTCTCTTATGAATAAGTTTGTTTAGAATATATTGTAAAACAATCTCTCTTTTGAATTCGTAAAAAGGTTCCTCAAAAAACTTATCTTCGTTTAACAATTCCGAAGAAAGAAAATAGGAATAAATAAAAGAGATGTCTTGCATTTTTGTTTCCGGGATTTTTATATATACCGGATGTTTACCCGAAACAGACAAAGCAAAAGTCGTCTTGCCGGAACCCGCTTCGCCATAGATATAAGCGAACTTCGAAGCGGAAAAAACCTTCTCTTTTACCGAATCTTTCCGGATTAAAATCTCCGGCAAACTCGGCACAGGAAATCCGGTATCGAACTTTTTACCTTCCTCCATACAAATATTTTACGGATATCGCAATAAAAGAACAAACGGATTGGCAAAACCCCGTAAATTAAAGAAACTTGGAAAAAGTCGATAACAAATCTATAATTTCGTATGATAAAACTAATTGATGCATCAGGAGGCTTATAGATGGGATTTACTCACTTGCATTTGCATACTGAATACAGTTTGTTGGACGGGCTCAACAGAATACCGCTCCTCGTGGAGAGAATAAAAGAGTTGAAAATGGATGCCGTTGCGATAACGGACCACGGGAATATGTACGGAGCAATCGATTTTTACGAAACAATGAAAAAGAACGGCATAAAGCCGATAATAGGAGTGGAAGTTTACGTAGCGGAGCAGGGAAGAAAGATAAAAGCAAAAGGCGGGCATAGATTTCACCTCATACTGCTTGCGGAAAATAACGAAGGGTACAAAAATTTGTTAAAAATAGTCTCCGACAGTTTCATAAACGGGTTTTACTATAAGCCGAGAACGGATTACGAAGTGCTGAAAAAATACCACAAAGGAATAATCGCTTTGAGCGCCTGTTTGCAAGGAGAAATCCCTTACAGGATTTTACACGAAGGAAAGGAAGCGGCAAAAAAAGCGGTTCAAAAATATATCGATATTTTCGGAAAAGAAAACTTCTTTTTGGAAGTGCAGAACCACAGGATTCCGGAGGAGGAAAGAGTTATCCCGATTATGGCGGAACTTTCCAAAGAAACGGGAATCCCGCTTGTTGCCACAAACGACGCCCATTATTTGAGGAGGGAGGATGCAAAAGCGCACGACATCCTACTGTGCGTTCAAACGCTCTCAAAAGTGGACGACCCGGAAAGGATGCGGTTTCAAACGGAGGAATTTTACGTAAAGTCCGAAGAAGAAATGAAAGCAATGTTCCCCGGGCTTGAAGAAGCTGTGGAAAACACGGAGATAATAAAAGAGCGGTGCAACGTAAATTTCGAATTCAACACGTACCACTTGCCGCATTTTACGGAAGACGGAAAAGAATGGAACGAAGAAGAAAATAAAAAACTTTTGAGAAGCCTTGTTCGTAAAGGCATAGAGAAACTTTACCCCGCCGAAGATCTGCCCAAAGCAAAGGAACGTGCGGAAATGGAACTCGAAATCATTGAACAGATGGGGTTTACCGATTACTTCCTCATAGTGCAGGACTTCATAAATTGGGCGAAAAAGCATAAAATTCCGGTGGGTCCGGGAAGAGGCTCGGCTGCGGGAAGTATCGTTTCATACGCGCTCGGAATTACAGAGATCGACCCGCTGAGGTATAACCTATTTTTCGAAAGATTTCTAAATCCCGCAAGGATTTCAATGCCGGATATCGACGTGGACATCGGGGACAGGGAAAGGGACAAGGTAATCGAATACGTGAGGGAAAAATACGGGAGAGACCACGTGGCGCAGGTCGCAACGTTCGGTAAAATGGAAGCACGGGCCGTTATAAGAGATGTCGGAAGGGCGCTTGACTTCACGTATGCGGAAATAGACAAAATCGCAAAACTCATACCATTCGGTTTCTCTTTGCAGGAAGCGATAAACACTGTTCCGGAACTGAACGAAAAGGCGCGCGACGAAAAATACAAAGTGCTGTTCGAAACGGCGTTAAAATTAGAAGGAGTCGCAAGAAACTTCTCCACGCACGCCGCGGGAATCGTAATCGGCGACGCACCTCTCACGGACTATGTCCCGCTTGCAATCGATAAAAACAACTCCGTTATCACGCAGTTCGACAAAGACGTGATAGAGCACATCGGATTGCTCAAAATGGACTTTTTGGGCTTGAAAAACCTCACCGTGATTCAAGATACGATAGAAATGCTCAAAAAGAAAGGTATAGAAGTCGATTTTGACAAAATCCCGACGGACGACCCTGAAACGTATAAGATGCTTCAAAGAGGGGACTCTTCCGGAGTGTTCCAATTGGAAAGCAGCGGGATGCGTAAAGTCCTCAAAGGGATAAAACCCGAAAGCATAGAAGACTTGACTGCGGTTGTCGCACTTTACAGGCCCGGAACGATAAGGGCGGGCGGCATAGAGGAATACATAAACAGAAAAAGCGGGAAAACACCCGTCACGTATCCGCATCCGAAACTGGAACCTATCTTAAAAGGAACATACGGAATCATCGTGTATCAGGAACAGGTGATGCAGATTGCAAACGTGCTTGCAGGGTACACAATGGCAGAGGCGGACCTTTTGAGAAAAGCAATCGGGAAAAAGAAGCCGGAAATCCTGAAAGAGCAGAGGAATATTTTCATAAACAAGGCGGTAAAACAAGGTGTAAGCAAGGAAGTTGCAACAAAAGTGTTCGACCTCATCGAATACTTCGCAGGATACGGGTTCAACAAGTCTCATGCGGTGTGCTACGCAACAATTGCGTTCAGGACGGCATATCTCAAAGCGCACTATCCGAAAGAATACTTTACCGCACTTTTGAACGGATATATCGGAAACGAAAATAAAACAAAAGAACTTATATTTGAAATAAAGAAAAACGGAATTGAAGTCCTGCCCCCGGACATAAACAAATCCGACGTGTATTTCAAAACGGAAGGCGATGCAATCAGGTTCGGAATGCTTGCAATAAAGGGAAGCGGAGAGAAAGCACTCGCGGAAATTGTAAAAGAGCGTGAAAAAAACGGAGAGTTTACAAGTTTTACAAATTTCAAAAAAAGAGTTCAAAGCACAAAAGTGAACAAAAGAGTTATAGAAAGTTTGATAAAAGCAGGATGTTTCGATTCTCTCGGAGAAGACAGGAAAGCGCTCCTCACAAACGGAGGCGAAAAACAGATTGAATCGCTTTCTCTGTTCGGAGGGGAATCCGCGGTAAAAATACCCAAAAGAAAAACGCGCGCAACTCGAATGGAAATCCTCCAATACGAAAAAGAAGCGTTCGGATTTTATATAACGGACCATCCGATAAATGCATACACGATGCTCCTTAAAGACAGGAACGTGAAAACGGTTTCCGATTTAACCGACGAAGACGACGGAAAAACCGTAAAGATAGCGGGGATAAAAGGAAAGTTCAAGCGCTCGAAAACAAGGAAAGGGCAATCAATGTACAAATTCGAAATAGAGGATAACGACGCAAAAGCAACGGTTGTCGTTTTTCCGATGGCGTACGACGCGTTTTCGAAATATGCCGATTCCGACGGTGTAATTGTTGTTGAAGGCAGGGCGAAGAGAGAAGGGAACGGATTTACCATAATCGCCGACAAGGTGGACGAGTTCATAACGGAAAAAGACATAAAAGCAAGAGAGGAATATCTTTCTCTGCACGTTTACGCAAAATACGGCGACGGAACGGTTGAGAAATTCGAAAAACTGAAAGAGGAAATCAAAAATTTCAAGGGACGTGCGCCCTTGTTTATCCACCTGCTTATGGACGGCAAAGAGATTAAAATAAATACATCCTCGAGGTATTACATAAGGCCTGTAAGCGAACTTGTCGGCAGAGTGGAAGACATATTCGGAAAAGGTTCGGCGAAACTTTCCGATTGGAGAAGCGAAAGAACATAATTAGGCTTTAACATCGAAACGCTCCGCAAGATTCAATGCGGAACTTGCCGCTACGTCCGTATTTATATATTTAAAATTTGCGAGTTTGCCCGTAGGGAAGATTTTTCCGAATTTTCCGGCTTCAGTTTTGTATTTCCAATTTCCAGTAAAGGTTCTTGCTATTTATATTCACCACAGGGCAAGGCACTCCCTCTGCTTTCGGATCCTTCGGGAATTCTTTTGCTATTACCGTTCCGCTTGCTGAGTTTTTGTAAAAAAGTTTGAATTCCGTAATGCGGGTGAATTCAAAGTCGTTCGGGTAATTTACGACAGCGGTATCCTGATAAAACTTCAAAGGAAGTTTTACGAATTTGAAATTGAAAAGTTCGTCCGGGTAACCTGTGTAAAAAAGCGTACCCTTAAACTCTTCGCCGTTTTTCAAAAAAATCCTGCGCTGTGCGATTCGGTGTCAAGTCCTTTACTTTAAGGCCCTGAGTTAATACACCTCAGGGTGACAGGGCAGAGTCATTCCGGACTTGATCCGGAATCTCGTCTTTCTTCTCTTTCGGAATGCACTCTGATAAAGGAATTGAAAACGGGACCCTGAGTAAAAACGCCTCAGGGCGACAGAAAAAAATAGGAGCTTCGAGGGGAATGTGTTCTCTCGATTTAAGAAAATCCTTGCAGAAGCGGTAAGAAATTAAACTAAATCGAGATTATCTTTTGTATTTGCCGTTTCTTCTTTCTTTGCTTTGAGCGTGCAAAGAGAAAATGCGAAAACGAGCAGGTATGTTACGAGAAGGAATGCTGCTGCGTCCCAAAAAGTATTCAGATGCGCAAGCG
>Ga0256842_1002503_pt1 | contig 13118 bp, 8 predicted proteins | sample 4559240metaG_FD_185973 | JGI IMG/M metagenome (GOLD analysis project Ga0256842, IMG submission 185973) | Hydrothermal vent microbial communities from Guaymas Basin, Mexico - 4559-240 | ecosystem: Environmental > Aquatic > Marine > Hydrothermal vents | place: Mexico: Guaymas Basin | collected...
TGGCTGCATGACTTTGTGAAAAATAAACTTAATGAAAAGCTAATAAAATCAATTACTCATTATGATTTATATTGCAAAGATTTTAAAAGTCATATCAATGTGTAATTGGTATTATTATGAAACCAATTCTTTTTTTATTATTGAGCTTTTCTTTCTTCATTTCATTTTCTCAGGTTAATTTAGAAACTGAAGATTCGAAACACAATCAAATAATTCTTGTCGGACAAATCGATAGATTTGGCTTAGAGATGGATAATTATAAAGATTGGTTCAATATGGAATACGACTCGTATAATGTGGATAGTATTACTATTGCATCAATATTAAAAAAGAAACTAAAAAAAATTAAAATAGTAGTTTTTATGGCTACATGGTGTGGTGATAGTCATGAACAAGTTCCTCGATTTTATAAAATTCTAGAAAAAATAAACTCTAATTTTGTTTTAAAAGTGTATGCTTTAGACGAGCATAAATCTTGTCCAGAGATCGATGTAGCATCCTATAATATCGAGAGGGTTCCTACTTTTATTTTTTATAAAAAAAATAAAGAAATAGGGCGAATAACAGAAATGCCTAATGTTTCTTTGGAAAAAGATATGCTCAAAATATTACTTTAAATCATAGTTTTTCTTAATATGATAACGAATTCTTTATTTGTTTAGTGTTCTTATTATGGAAAGCGTTCCCTGTTTAGGTTCGTCACCATTGTTTAAATCTAATATATATATATAACTTCCAATGGGTAAATTACTGCCGTTGAATGTCCCATTAAATTGATTAGAAATATCGCCGTAAGCCATTCCTGTTCCCTTGTATAAGAAGATTGTGTTTCCCCAACGATTGAAAATTTGAATAGTAATATTATCAAACGTTTCAATATTCCCAATCTTCCATGTATCATTCAAACCGTCACCATTTGGTGTGATTAAACTAGGGATAATGAAAGGTATTTTTATATGGTAACTAGCTATAGTTTGACATTGATTATCATCGGTTACTGTTACGGTATATGTTCCGCTAATAAGATTATTTCTTTGGCTCGAAGATCCTGAATTTTCAATATTATCATCCCATTTATAATAATTTGTGGATAGGTCTCCTATCGTTGTTAAGTTAATATTTGCTCTATTTCCAATTATACTAATTGTATCTTTCAGGATTATAGGTTCGTATTCTACTATATTAATAATGGTGTCTTTAAGTAGACAATTATTACTGTCGGTTAATAATAAATGATAATTACCAGATTTTAGATTTGAAATAGGATTATCAGTAAAGATTTCATTACCATTTGTCCATTTAAACGAATAAGGTTGGGTGGCTCCAGTTACATTAATATTGATACTTGCTATTGAATCGTTAACACATTGGGTTGTGTTATAGCTGTTTATTGTAATATTTGGTATGCTTGGCTGATTTAAAGTTGTATTAAATTCAATAGTACAATTAAAAGAGTCTTGTGCCGTTAGATAGTAATTGCCACTTCCCAAATTATTTATATTTTGGCTTGTCGATGTAAAACCATTGTCAGCAGACCACGAAAAGGAATATGGTGTGTGCCCACCATTTAAGGTTATATCTATAGATCCTGAATTTTCACCAAAACAGATAGGATTGTTAGTATTGATATTGCTTGTAATTTCTGTAGAAGAACCGATATCAATAGGAATAATAGATTCGCAGCCTGCTCCTTCGTATGCCGTAATAATATAGTTTCCTGAAGGAAGTGTTTGAACGGTGTAGGCTGAATCCGTTGATCCTTTTAAAGAATCTATGATATTTCCATTTTGAGATAAATAGAAATCGAATGCAGAGATACCATTTCTAACGGAAACGCTTATTCTACCTGTAGAATCGCCAAAGCATCTAACATTAAAAATACTATCAATTTCTAAATGTCCTTCACCAATATTTAGGATGTTAAAGTCTTGGTTTTCAGAACAGTTATGAGCATCTATAATGCTTACAGAATAGTTTCCTGTATTTAGAGAATCGCTCAAGGTTCCGTTGTCTCCATTGCTCCAAATGTATTGATAAGGTGCAGTTCCTCCGCTAGCTGTAATATTAATACTTCCATTATTATTTCTGCAAGTTTCGTTATTTATAATATTGGTATTAATACTTAGTATATCTGGTTGTGAAATATCTACGGTATCTCCAAAAGAAATACATCCGAAAGGAGTTTGTACAGCTGTAATAAAATCTGTTCCAATTCCCATATTTTCGAAATTACCATTATTAGACAGGAATGTTATTCCACCATCTATTGAGTAGTTTAGTGGATCTGGCTGAGCCGAAATATGAATAGCTCCCAAATTATCTCCATTACATTGTAAACTGTCGATAATAATATTATTAATTGTTGCTAAAGGCATTATTGTAATAGTGATGGTATCGTATGCGTAATTTACTCCTCCTTCAATAACTTCTAAATAGTAAGTTGTTGTTATTAGAACGGTATCTAATTGTAGAGAATTAGAGTGTGGATATATTGCTGTAGGATTTGAAGACCAGTTGTAAGTGTAATTAGAACTCCCTCCGCCAGATACCAGCGATGTGATGGAATGAGCTTCTCCCATGCAAACAGAGTCGTTGTTGTTAGCAAATGTTTGAACACTTAATGGACCACCGTTTATATAAATAATTACGGAATCGGTATTGGAACAATTGGTAGTGGGGTCTGTTGCGTCTAATATAAAGATATTTGGGATGTGTAATGGAATGGTTTGAGGATTCTGAATATTGGCATCGATTAAAGAGTCTGAAGGAGTCCAATTATATATATATCCAGCAGGGCTGGCATCACTAATTGTTGTATTGGTCCCGTATGGTATAGTTTGATCTGCACCTGCAAAAACGGTTGGTAATGGATCTACTGTAATGTTAACAATGATTGAGTCTTTACAAGAATTGTTATCTTCTCCAATTAGAGTGTAGCTATCAGAATTGCTTGGCGTAAAAGCAACACCATCATTAATTCCGTTGTTCCATGTAAATGTGCTTGCGTTACCTGAACCTGTTAGGCTAATAGATTCTCCGATACAAATTTCTAAATTGGCATCACTACATACATAAGAAACGGTAGGTAAAGGATTGATATTTAGAGTCATATTCCCAGATGCTGTTCCACATGGCCCCGTTGGGTTATTTGTCGTAAAAGTAATTGTTACTTGGCCAGCAGAAACATCTGTAGAAGAGGGCGTATAACTTGTTGATAATGAGTTTGGATAATCAAATGTACCAGAGCCTGACGAAATCCAAGTTCCGCTAGTAGCACTGCCTCCTACTGTTGCTGATAAATTAAAAGACTCGTTAGCACAAACAGAGCCATTTATAGGCGAAACATTTACTGTAGCAGGATCATAGACTTGTGTTGTTTGTATAGCCGTACTTGTGCAACTACCTCCATTTTGTACCCCTGTTATTTTAACATCGTCAATATTCCATCCAGAATAAGTTTGTGAGTTATCGCTATTAGAACGCCAACGGATATAAACTGAAGATTGTCCATCTGCGATATTTGAAATATTGATGCTTTTAAAAATCCAATGATCATTTTGCGGATATAGCTCTTGGTTTAAATCAGTCCAATTTGAACCGTCAGTACTAATTTCGACATAGGCCTTATCCCAATTATTTTCGAAATTAGCAAACTGCCAATAACTTAAAGTTGCGTTTGAAATACTAGAACAATTTATTGCAGGACTCATTAACCATTCGTTTGAATTATCGTTGTATCCTCCGATTCCATCACCTATGTTTTCGGATAAACCTTGACCAAAAACAATATTATCTGTATTGCTAGAGGTATGGTCAATAAGAGGGTCTATATTTGAATCTGAGTTTGTATTTTCTCCATTACCTCCTTTGGGGATGTTATACGACCACGAGTCTATACCTGAAATTGCACCATGAGTCCAACCCGTAGAAGGGTTTGGATCAAAATTATCTTCGAAAGCAGTAATTACAGAATAATCGTATGAGTAGGTAATATTGTAGTTGCCAACTACTACAGAAGATGGGCTAAAATAGTTGCCACTAATTCCTGTTCCTGAGAAAATTCCGGAACTGTAATTTCCTGTTAATAGAGCAGAGTTATCGTTTTTACAATATTCAGAGTTTAATCCTGTAAATGAAGCATTGGCTTCATTTACATATACGACTACATCGACTAAGCTACTGGGGCAGTTTGTATTAAGTCCATCGACGGTGGCTGTGTAAATAGTAGTTTGAGATGGTGAGATATTGATACTTGTGTGATCTTCTTGGCCTGCTAAAGAATTATCGGTAGGTGATGCGACCCAAGAATATGTATTTCCGCCAGAAGCGTCTAAAGTCACTACTTGACCTTCGCAAATGGTTTGGTCTGGACCGGCACTTGCAATAATAATTCCAGAACTAGCAGATGCTGCAAAGGAATATTTGCAATCGTCAGCACCCCAACCATCAATCATAATATAATAAGTTTGGCCAGGAGTTAGTCCTGTTGCTTTAATTCTTCCGTTGGCTTCTTTGTTAGGACTCCAGCAATTTGAGACTGTTGAAAAATTATTACAGTCACCAGAAAATATTTCTATTTGAATACCATGAATTCTACCTAATGGAGCAATCCCTTGGCAGTCATAAACCCAAACATCAATAAATGCAGTAGCCGAATCGGCAACAAATGTTAACCAAGAATTATTGTCAATAGTTCCACAGAAAGGGCCTCCGTTATCTATATTTAATTCAGTATGATCGGCGGTATAAGAAGATCCTGTATTACCACAATAACCATTTAAGTTGCAAATTGGAGTTGGTGCTCCACAATCATCAGCAGCCGTAATATTATCTGAACAAGCTGGTGCAACACAATTATCTGGGCAATCAATATTAAAGGACCAACCTAAATCGTTTGTCGAAATATCGGAATAAAAGTAGAATGTAAGACTTCCTGTTAAACCATAAAATGCTGTTCCATTATCGTCTAAAGTTGAGCTAGTATTAGTATTGGTAGAGGATCCAGTAAAAACTTGAAGTAAGTCTCCTGTTAAATCATTACCATCATAAATATATAAATAATCAAAATCATTTTCTATTTCGTAATAGTCCACAACAGCTCTAATACAACTGTTGTTATCCGATTTATAAGTAACTATATAATTTTGGTTATCGGAGTAATTAGCCGAATTTCCTCCATCATCTACAAAAGTATCTTCACATGTAAATACATCGGATAATCGTGTTATTTGATTTAGACTGATATCATCTATACAAACTCCATATCCATATTCAGCTTCTCCTTCAAAAGCAATATTTGTTGCAGAATTGGGAATAGGTAACATTTTCTTTCTCCATGAGGCTTGACTAACGTCGTATGTTTCAATTAAATGCCACTGTCCACTAGCTTTATAATAAACTTTTAAAGTGTCTTGATCGGAATTCCAGTGTTCGTTGGCATAGTAAAAAGTTAAGTAATAATCATTTCCATTTAATAATGAGAAAGATGGCGAGATTAGTTTTGTTTTTGCTCCATCATTGGCGTGATCGCTAATAGAAAAAATGGCGTTATAGCTACCTCCATGGGCGTTTGCTGGGTGATAAACAATTGGAGAACCACTCCCTTGGCCTCCGTTCTGAAATCCCCAATCGATGGTTTTGTTAATGTATTCTTGAGTCCATCCAGAAGGGATAGATCCGCTATTTTCAAAATCTTCGGTAAATATTTGAGAGAATGATAACGAGCTAATTAATATTAGCCCAAGTAAATATAAATTTTTCATAGTTTATTATTTAATATTTTTGTAGGCTTGTTTTAATTCGTCTATAGATAGTAAATAAATATAATAATCTGTGGTGCTTTCTGATTCTCGGCTTGCTTTTGGATTAATTAAATTGACTTTAACTTGTTGATCTACGAGGCGCATTTTGCTGTAATTACTAATATCAATTGAAGTAGCGTTAATCTTGTCTTTAAACTCGGTAGGAATGATAAACGAATGCTGATAAAGGAAGTTAATTTGTCTAATTTTCCTTTCTGGCATTTTTTGAATTTGCTCTTGAGAGTATTTTTGTAGAGCGCGTTGGTCTAATTGTGTTTTTTGAGCATAAATACTACTAATAGTAAATGTCAGTAAAATAATAAATATAGATTTTTTCATGGTGTGGTAGTGTCTTATGAATACGATAATTCCCCTAATAATTTCGGGCATGACAAGTTAGGTTTTTTTTAAATAAATAACAAATTTTTTGTATTCTATATCAAAGAGGGTGAGTATGCTTTTTTGTTTGTTTCCAAAAGACTAAATTTGTAGGCTCTTACTTAATAGTAAGTCTTTATGTATTGAAAACGAAATATCCTGAAAGGGAATAAAATAAAAGATTTGAAATTACCAGATAATAAAATAAAAAGCTTTGTAGAAAATATCCAAAGTCAAAGAGAAAAGAATGTTGTAATTGTACCACATGTCAATCCTGATGGTGATGCAATAGGTGCTTCTATGGCCTTGTATCATTATTTTTCGGCAACTAATAAATGCAGTGTTATTGCACCTTCGAGTTCCCCCGAGTTTCTAAAGTGGATGCCTCAGTCTGAAATAGTTTTAGATTATCAGGAAAATAAAGAAAGTTGTGAAGCTATTTTTTCCAAAGCAGATTTAATAATCATTGCTGATCACAATGCCGCTAATAGAAGTGGTGATTTAGAATTGTTGATAGCTAATAATTCTGCTATAAAATTAATGATTGATCATCATCCTGAACCCAGTTATCCTGTCGATTATCAGATTTCGTGTACTAAAGTGAGTTCGACTGCCGAGTTGGTTTTTAATTTCATCAATACTATAAATCCTCAGTCCTTTACAATAGACATTGCGTCAGCCATTTATGTTGGGATAATGACTGATACTGGTAACTTTATGCACAATGTTCAACCCGATACGTTTAAAATTGTTTCGCAATTAATAGCTTTAAATATTGATAGAGAACAGATTTATGACAAAGTTTTTAATAATTATTCTGTTGATAGAATGCGTTTGATGGGCTATGCTTTGAGTAAAAAAATGATGATTCTAAAAGATTTAGGAACTGCAATTCTGTATTTAGATAAAAATGAACTTGAAGAATTTAATTATAAAATTGGTGATACAGAAGGTTTTGTGAATATGCCTTTGGCTATTAAAGGTATAAATATTTCGATATTAATTATGGAAAGAGATGGCGTTGTAAAAATGTCTTTTAGGTCGAAAGGAGCTGTTGCTATTAATACTATTGCCAAAAAATATTTTAACGGAGGAGGACATATGAATGCTGCTGGTGGAATGGAGCCAGATTTGTCTGTTGATCAAACTCTTGTGAAATTAATAGAGATACTTAAGCAGAATGCGAACTTATTGGATGAGCTTAAATAATTATAATACAGTTGTTTACGATGATAAAGAGTAAGATAATATTTTTATTTCTAGTGTTACTAGGATTAGTAAGTGCTTGTAATTCAGACAAAAGGCCAAAGACACTGAGCGAAGTTCAAGCATATGAGAAACCTCTCGAAGATGTCAATCGCTATTTATTGAATCAGGATGAACAAGACATTCGTAATTATTGTAAGCGACATGGATGGAAAATGAATATGACTAAGTCGGGTTTGTGGTATGGGGATTTAAAACCAAGTAAACTAGATTTTGTGCAGTTAGGTGATGTAGTCAAGATAAAATATCAAGTAAAATTATTGGACGGAAAGTTATTATATGACTCAGATTCTTTGGGAACCAAGACTTTCGAAGTTGGACACGGTGGTGTCGAGAATGGGTTAGAAGAGGGTATTTTATTGATGAAGGATCAAGAGAAATATAGATTTATTATGCCTCCACATAAAGCTCATGGTTTATTGGGCGATTTGAATAAAATTCCGGCACGATCTACTATTGTGTATTATGTTGAGATTATTAAACTGTCACATAAAGAGTGAAAATTAAATTACTAAATATTGGTAAATTTAGAAATAGGATTTTAGTTATTTCTTTTTTGATAAGTGTTACTCTGTTTCTCGTATCTTGTCAAAATAAATTTCCTAATTATCAAGAAACAGAGTCGGGTATTTATTACCGTTATTATAAGATTGGTGAAAGCAAAGAACAGGCTGTTTTTCAGGATTATGTGACTGTTAATATTAAATATAAGACCCTTCAAGATTCTGTCTTTTTTTCTGCAAAACGACGGTTTCAAATCCAAAATCCCGATTATGAAGGGGCTATTGACGAATGTTTTACTTTGCTCTCTGTTGGGGATAGTGCTTCATTTATACTTTTGGCAACACCATTTTTCGAAAAAACACTTCAGAATAATTTACCTTCTTTTTTAGATTCTGCGGGTTATTTTAAAGTTGATATAGAGATGCTCAATTTTATTAGTCAAGAGCAATTTGTTAAAGAAAAGCAAGAATTTCTGGCTTGGATAGAAGATTTTTCAATCTACGAAAAAACTAAATTAACGAATTATTTAAGCGATTGTACGAACGATTATCAGATGGAACAACAAGGCTTGTATAAACAAATTGTGAAACAGGGACGGGGTGATTTGGTAAAAGTTGGAGATACTTTAGTTCTCGATTATGAAGGGAGATTTTTAAATGGTAAAATATTTGATTCTACAATTAAGCGTGGGCGAACATTTGAGTATATTTATGGTACAGAATGGCAGGTTATTAGAGGTATGGAACTGGCTGTTGCTGATATGAAGGAAGGTGAAAAGTCGGTATTTATTCTACCTTCGGAATTAGCTTTTGGACAGTCAGGAAATTCTAATGGAGCCATTCCTCCTTATAGCACATTGATTTACGAAATACACCTAATACAAATACGAAGATAATTTAACCTCATTAGGGATATTTATTTCTCCTATATTCGCATCGAATTAATAAAATTTTAGTTTTTATCGTACTTCAAGGATATGGATTATTGCTCTGTTATTAAAGGAGCTTTTTGTTTTCTAAATGTCTAGTTTTATCTCTTTTTGTTTTTTTGTCGATATTCTTTTGGAAAGCTTCTGTTAGGTCGACCCCCGTTTGGTTGGCTAGGCAGATGAGTACCCATAATACATCAGCCATTTCATCGGCCAAATGTTCTTTTGTGTTTAAATATTCTTCCGATTTCTTAAAAGACTGATCTCCATATTGACGAGCCATTATTCTGGCAAGTTCCCCAACTTCTTCTGATAAAATAGCTGTGTTTGTTAGTTCCGAAAAATATCGAACGCCATATTTTTTTATCCAGTTATCTACTAACTTTTGAGCTTCTTTAATCTCCATTACTCAATAATTATTTGTTGTTGATAGTTGATTGTTTTTGAATTAATTTTAAGAATGTAAATCCCTTTTTCAAAATTAGAGCTATTAATTTGATTATTATCTGAAATAGAAGATGTGTAAATCTCTTTACCCATTAAATCAAAAATCTTAATATTTAATATTTCATCTAATTTATTACTCTTGATAAAAATGATATTGTGAGCAGGATTAGGATAAACTTCAATTTGAGGTGTATTAATGGCATTAATTTGATCTGTTAAATCGCAAGAAATATTTGCAACCCATCCACTTCCAACAACGCCTCCGTCGGAGTGAAACTTAAAAGTAAGCGAACGATTACTTGCGGCAATTTCACCATTTAAATTATTTCCACAATATTTCCCAATAAGTGGTGAATCGGTACTTGCTCCATCATAAATGCTTAAATAATCGTAATTGCAATTATTCTCAGCTTCAACATCAAAGCTAGTGAAATTTAGTTTGATAAATGAATTTGGCTCGTTAGGTGTAAAAGTCATGGTATAATCTTCTCCGTTGGAATAATCGTCTGTATAACCGTTGTCGTAAAATACACCACTACAAGTAAAGATAGTATCGTTGTTCATCGGGTAGTGACAGTCATCATTTACAATAATGTAATTAGTTTTATTTAGACTACCAGAGCCTTCGTTATTTGTAGCTGTTAGAGCAACCGTATAGTTCCCTGAATTTTGGAATTGAACGATAGGATTCTGTGAATTTTGATCAGTTCCATTTAGAAAAGTTATAGTATTAGGTGTAAAAGTCCAAGTCCATTGGTTTGGGTTTTTAGTTGAATGGTCGGTGAATATTACGGTGTCGTTGGGGCAAGTAACAGTTTTATTTGCCTCAAAGTTTGCTGCAGGTTCTGGATCTGCAAAAACATCTGAAGTAAATAATCCTCTTCCGTAAGTAGCAACAGCCACTGTTTTGTCAGAATTTCTATATTTAAGTTGGTCGCAACGAACATTGGCTAATCCGGAATTTGTTGGTTCCCAATTTGTTTCGGTAGAAATATCGTTCATCGACCAGACTCCTGTTTCTGTAGCCAATAATATTTGGTTGTTATTGGTTGGGTTATAAAGACAGCCTCTAATTGGCATATCGGGTAAGTTATACTCAATATTTGTCCAATTATCTCCTCCATCTAATGTTTGCCAAACTGATTGTAATCCATAATTTGAATAACAAATAAGAATAGAGTTTTCAGTTTCTCCAATATCTATAGATTTTATGGTTCCACTAGGTAAACTTCCTAAAGGATCTATGTTGTTCGAAATTGGGTTGGTTCTGGCATTAGAAATTTTGTATATTCCACCACTATAAGTTCCGACATAAATGATATCTGTAGAATAATCAGATACTTTAATCGAGGATATACTGCTGTTGTTTAAGCCGTTTTCAATATCTAAATAATGACCATTTGCACCGTCGTTGAATAAGTCGGAAACAAAAAGGGTATCGTGTGTAGATGAGGCATAAAGTGTATTTGCTTGACTATCGTAATCGGCAGGGTTAATAAATGAACCGTTGCTTGTTGAAGGGTAGTAAGCAAACGAATTTCCTCCATTATCGGAAACCCTCCAATTGTTATATACATAAGAGGTTATTTGAATCTGAGAATTATCTTGATCAATAAAGCATAGCCCACCGTCACCCCCTGTTGCTTGAGTGGTGGTCCCGAATCCATTTTGTGTGAATTTCTGAGTTCCGTTATCTTGCGCACCTGCTAACATGTAGTTAGACCCCGCAATGTTTTCCATGGCAGAACCATAAAATTGAGTAACGTTATAATTATTGTTAATGTGATCTGTTACTGTAAAATCATCAATCATATCGTTGATAAGGAAAATACCGCCATCACAACCGACAAGTGCTTTTGAGTTATTGTTGGGGAAGAAAATCATGGCGTGCTGGTCGGCATGAACATAATCTTGACAGCCTCCTGTCCAATATGAAACACCTTCCCAAGTTGAGCCTCCGTCAGTTGTTTTATGCCAATCGATTCCCCCGACATAGACCATATTTTCATCTGTAGGATTAACCATCATAATCAAATCATACCAAGCTTGTCCTCTTGTGAAATCGCTTGATGAGGCAGAGCAGTCTTGGTCAAGGTACATAGGGATGGCAACATCTACCCATGAATCACCTCCATCTGTAGATTTCTTGAACCAACTAATATTTCTACCAACAGAGGATACTGCATAAATAATATCAGGGTTGTTTGGTGCGGATGCTAATTCTGTCCTTTCTGTGGCCTCGGTTGTAATGGCTAAGTCTGTCCAATTTTCTCCATTATCGGTTGATCGGTATACTGTGCCTGCCGAATATCTATAGCCTTGGGAGGCAAATATCTTTCCGTTAGCTGTAATTTCAATATCGCCAAAGAAACCATCAAGAAGTTTAATCCAACTATCCCCATTATTGTCAGAATAATAAAGGCCAGAATTGGTTGATGCAAAAACTCTACCTGTTGAGCTTATTACTATTTTTTGAGTGTTGTAAAAGTCGGAATTATTGGTGCTGTTTAATTGAGTCCAAGTGCTTCCTGAGTCTGTACTTTTCCATATCCCTGCTCCACGAACAGAGCTCGATGTCCATCCTTCTCCTGTTCCTGCATAGAATATTTGAGTTTGGTTAGGATCGTAGGCTAAACACGAAACGGCAATATTATCCCAAAAACTTCCAATATTATGCCAGATACCATTATTTTCTACATCTGTATTGTACCACAATCCTCCAGTTATTCCTGCAGCCCAGACTTTCTGATTGGTATTGTAATTGGGGTCGAACATAATGGCTCTAGTTCTGCCACTGACATTTCTTGGCCCTCTTTCTGTCCAATTAATGTTACTGATAGCGGTCTTATTATTTTTAAGTATCCTTTGAGTTTGTTCGAACGCTTTTATTCTTTGTCTGTAAGGAATTTCTCCTGTTGCGGGATTCTTTGTTATTTCAAATTCGTATTCAGCAGCTAAATCGGGTCTGTCAAAAAATGATTTTTGCCAATCAAATTGTTGTTTATTTCTTTTTGATGAAGTTTTTGGTGTCCACTGTCCATAACTTGCAATTACAAATAGTAAAAGACCTATGCTTAATATATTTCTCATGTTGTGTTTGTTTAAAGGTTGACGTTTTTAGTTTTTTCTAGTTATTTAGATATTCTAATATTTTCATTAATTCGTGGTTCGAATTTATTATTTTTTCAACCTGTTTCGTTGTCATCTCTTTTTCCCATGAATTTGATTTCCCTCTTCTAAAAAATGTTTTTGCATTAAGTGGTTTTTCTCTAAAGGGAGTTTGATGTTCTTGCTTTTTTAATTTTTCAAAAGATGATAGTTTTACAGCTTTCTTTATTTGTTCTTTATCTGCTTGTCCGTATAGAAATAATATTAATTTTTCAAATGTTGATTCGGGATGGTTTAGTAAATCTTCATATTTAACAAGATGATAGGGTAAGTCAGCGTTTTTCCATGATCTGTAATGTTCGGACCATGATAGCAATTTTTGTCTCAATTGTTTATTTAGAGCATTTTTGTTTTTGGCTAGACATTTATCACTATTATTAAGAGCTTCGATACTTTTGTCGATTGATATATCTGAATGATAAGCAAAAGATACCGCAACATCTAAAGGGTTTCTTACAATGTGGATGACGGCTTTACTAATAGCAGGTGGAAAGATGGCTTCTTTATTTTTATTTAATGTAAACGCATCGTGTGTTTTTATGTATTGAAGTTCTTCGGTTTCTTTTGAAATTTCTTGATACAATAATGGTCTAATATTGTCAATTTCTTCGAAAGATAAATCTGAG
>Ga0256842_1002504_pt1 | contig 13116 bp, 24 predicted proteins | sample 4559240metaG_FD_185973 | JGI IMG/M metagenome (GOLD analysis project Ga0256842, IMG submission 185973) | Hydrothermal vent microbial communities from Guaymas Basin, Mexico - 4559-240 | ecosystem: Environmental > Aquatic > Marine > Hydrothermal vents | place: Mexico: Guaymas Basin | collected...
CATCATTCAGCCAAGCGGTCTGAAAGTCGGAGACAAGGTTATGGCTGCAGAAGCTGGTCTGGATATCAAACCGGGCAACGCGATGAAGCTGAAAAACATCCCGGTGGGTACGCTGGTGCACAATCTGGAGCTCAAAGTGGGCAAGGGTGCACAGCTGGTGCGAAGCGCCGGAGGCTATGCACAGATCATGGGTCGCGAAGGCAAATATGTCATCGTTCGTATGCCAAGCTCGGAGATGCGTAAGATTCTCGGAGAGTGCATGGCCACTATCGGCACAGTCGGAAACGAAGAGTTCGCGAACATCGTAATCGGTAAAGCGGGCCGCAGCCGTCACCTTGGAATCCGTCCGCAGACACGCGGTTCGGCGATGAACCCTATCGATCACCCGCACGGTGGTGGTGAAGGTAAAACCAACTCCGGACGTCATCCGGTAACTCCATGGGGTATGCCGACCAAAGGCTTTAAAACACGTCGTAAAAAAGCCAGCGATAAGCTGATCATTTCACGACGTAAGAAAAAATAAGAGGGTAAGACATGGCAAGATCGATTAAAAAGGGTCCTTTTATCGACGAGCATCTGATGAAAAAAGTGCTCAAAGCGAAAGAGACCGGTGATACAAAACCAATCAAAACGTGGTCACGCCGAAGCACCATCTTCCCGGAGATGATCGGTTTGACCATTACCGTCCATAATGGACGCCAGTTCGTTCCTGTATATATTACAGAGAACCACGTCGGTTACAAACTCGGTGAGTTCGCTCCGACACGTACGTTCCGCGGCCATAAAGGCTCGGTACAGAAAAAGATCGGGAAGTAAGGGGTAGCATATGAGTAAAGCAACACTGAAATTCATTCGCCTCAGCCCGACGAAAGCGCGCCTGATCGCACGCGAAGTACAGGGAATGAACGCGGAACTCGCGCTCGCGAGCCTTGAGTTCATGCCAAACAAAGCGGCGAAAGTGATCTCGAAAGTGATCGCGTCCGCTGTCTCCAATGGTGGATACGAGCCCGAAGAGGTCGTCGTCTCTTCGTGTCGCGTAGACAAAGGGCCGGTTCTCAAGCGATGGAAACCGCGTGCACGTGGCCGAGCGTCGCGTATCATGAAACCAACATCTCACGTGATCGTCGAAGTCACAGAAGCGAAGGATAAGTAATGGGTCAAAAAGTCAATCCGATTGGTTTGCGCCTTGGTATCAACCGTAACTGGTCGTCACGCTGGTATCCCAACTGGCAGCGAGTCCCTGCATTTGTCGCAGAAGATGACAAAATACGCAAGTTCCTGAAAAAAGAGCTCTACTACGCAGGAGTCGCGGACATCATCATCGAAAGAACGGCGAAACGCCTTCGTGTCACGATCGTGGCTGCACGCCCCGGTATCATCATCGGTAAAAAAGGTGCGGATATCGAGAAGCTCAAAGCCCGCCTCCAGAGGATGGTCGGCAAGCCGGTAGCTTTGAATATTCGCGAAGAGAAGCGACCACAGGCTTCAGCGCAGCTGGCGGCTGAAAATATCGCTACGCAGCTCGAGCGCCGTATCGCGTTCAGACGTGCGATGAAAAAGGTTATCCAGGCTGCACAAAAGTCCGGCGCCAAGGGTATCAAGGTTCAGGTAGCAGGTCGCCTTGGCGGCGCTGAAATGGCGCGTACCGAGTGGTATCTCGAAGGTCGTGTGCCGCTGCATACGCTTCGTGCGAAAATCGATTACGGTTTCGCCACAGCATATACAACATACGGAATCATCGGCGTAAAAGTGTGGATCTTCAAAGGCGAAGTTCTCCAAAAGGGAATCCAGCCCGAGCCTGCAGAAGAGAAGCGTGAGCGCCGTGGGCCAAGACGTGGGAGGAGATAAGCATGTTGATGCCTAAAAGAACGAAATATCGTAAACAGCAAAAAGGTCGTAACCGCGGTAAAGCCTATCGCGGCAACCAGCTTGCATTTGGAAATATCGGTATCAAAGCCACCGAAGCCGGTCGAATCGACAGCCGCCAGATCGAATCTGCGCGTGTTGCGATGACCCGCCACGTCAAGCGTACCGGTAAAGTCTGGATCAGAGTATTCCCTGACAAGCCTATCACGGCCAAGCCTCTCGAAACCCGTATGGGTAAAGGTAAAGGTGCAGTAGACAAGTGGGTCATGAATATCAAACCGGGCCGTATCATTTATGAAATGGCTGGTGTCGAAGACAAGCTTGCGCGTGAAGCGCTGACGCTTGCAATGCACAAGTTGCCGTTCAAAACAAAAATTGTCACGCAAGAGGCCAGCAATGAAATATACTGAGATTAGCGACAAGAGCCGCGAAGAGCTCGAGAAGTTGTTGAAAGAGAAGAAGATGGAGCTGTTTGAGATGAAGCTGAAGCTCAGAACAATGCAGCTTACCAACCCGAACGAAATTCGTGCATGCCGCAAGGATATCGCTCGAATCAAGACTGCCATCAATGCGCAGAAGAATGCTTAAGGATTAGATTATGGCGTCTCATAAACGTACAATTCAAGGAACCGTGATCAAAAAAGCCGGAGAAAAGACTGCGACCGTTCTCGTTGAACGTCGCGTCATGCATCCGCGTTATCACAAAACGGTAAAACGTTTCAAAAAATATCTTATTCACGATGAGAACAACTCGACCAAGGTTGGCGATATCGTAACGGCGATCGAGTGCCGTCCGCTCTCTAAAACCAAGTCGTACCGTCTCAAAGAGATCGTTAGTTCAGGAGTCGCATCATGATTCAAAGTTTTACAAGACTCAACGTTGCCGACAACAGTGGAGCGAAGCAGATCATGTGTATCAAGGTACTCGGCGGCAGCAAGCGTCGATATGCCAGTGTTGGCGACGTGATCGTAGCTTCCGTGAAAAAAGCGCTTCCTAACGGGAAAGTCAAAAAAGGCCAGGTCGTAAAAGCCGTCGTCGTTCGCACGAAAAAAGAGGTGCAGCGCGAAAATGGCTCACTGATTCGTTTCGATGACAATGCAGCTGTAATTCTCGATGCGAAAAGAGAGCCGATCGGTACACGTATTTTTGGACCTGTCAGCCGTGAAGTGAGATATGCGAACTTCATGAAAATCGTATCTCTTGCACCGGAGGTTCTGTAATGGCCAAGAAATTCAAGATCAAAAAAGGCGATACCGTAGAAATTATCGCGGGTGACGACAAGGGCAAGAAAGCGGAAGTTCTTCAGGTGCTTCCGGCAAAAGATGCCGTAATAGTCGCAGGATGCAAAATCGCTAAAAAAGCCGTCAAGCCGACCGAGCAGAATCCGGAAGGCGGTTTCGTCAACAAAGAGATGCCTATTCACATCTCCAACGTTCGCAAAGTGGAAGGTGCATAATATGTTGAGACTCAAAGAGAAATTCAATGAATTGAAGCCGGTCCTCAAAGAGGAGCTCGAAATCGGTAACCCGATGCTTATTCCTGCTCTCGAGAAGATCGTGATCAGCGTAGGATGCGGCCACGATGCGAAAGATACGAAAGTCGTACAGAATATCGCCGACACGATCTCTTTGATCGCGGGTCAAAAAGCGATGATCGTTCCTGCAAAGAAATCCGTCGCCGGTTTCAAAGTGCGTGAAGGTATGCCGATCGGTGTCAAAGTTACGCTTCGTGGTGATATGATGTATAACTTTCTCGACAAACTGATCAGTATCGCTTTGCCAAGAGTGAAGGATTTCCGTGGCGTTCCGCGCAACGGTTTCGACGGACACGGAAACTACAATTTCGGCCTGCAAGAGCAGCTGATGTTTCCCGAAGTCGATTATGACAACATTATCAAGACACACGGTATGAACATCACAATCGTGACAACTACAGACAACGACAAAGCGGCATTCGCACTTCTACAGAAGCTGGGTATGCCTTTTGCGAAAGGACGACAAAATGGCTAAGAAATCGATGATCGCAAAGCAGCAGCGAAAACCGAAATTCAAGGTACGTGCGTATTCACGCTGCAGTATTTGCGGCCGCCCGCACTCAGTTTACCGCGATTTCGGTCTTTGCCGCATCTGCTTGCGAAAGATGGCGAGCGAAGGCCTGCTTCCAGGCATAAAAAAAGCGAGCTGGTAATTTTTGGCGCTTGTCGCCAAAAATATACAACAGTTGCACAACGTTAACGTTTTAAATGGAAAATAATTTTTTAAAGGCATGAAGAGACTTGTATCTTGGATAGTGTCTGTGAAATACGAATTTATTTTTCAGAGAGGTGGAGTGATTCTCCATACCGCGCCCACCAAAGCGCAACGAAATTAAAATAAAAGGATTAGGCATGGTGAACGATCTGATTGCAGATTCTCTGACACGCATCAGAAACGCATCGATGCGACGACTTGAAGTCACGACACTGATGTATAGCAAAATCGTAGAAGCGATCGTAAAGATTCTTCAGGAAAAAGGTTATATCGAGAACTATAAAGTTATCGATAACAACGGCAAAAAGAGTATCAATGTCGTACTCAAGTATGACGACAACGGCCATTCGGTCATCAACGAAATCAAACGTATTTCAAAGCCTGGCCGACGAGTGTATAAGGGCAAAGAAGATATCAAGCGTTTCAAAAACGGATATGGCACGATCGTTGTCTCTACTTCACAAGGCGTTCTGCCCAACGACGAAGCGTTCAAGCGCGGCATCGGTGGCGAAGTGCTTTGCAGCATCTGGTAAGGAAAGAATATGTCACGTATAGGAAAGAAACCGATTGATATCCCAGCCGGCATCGAGGTGAAGGTTGAGGGTACAGAAGTTGTCGTTTCCAAAGGAAAAGATGTCAAGAGACTTGATACACACGGACGTGTGGATGTGGAGCTCGAGGATAATCAGATTATCTTCCATCGCAAAGGTGAAGATAAAGCGTCGAGCGCTTTTTGGGGAACCTACCGAGCATTGACTCAGAATATGATTTTGGGACTTACGCAAGGGTTCGAAAAGAAACTCGAGATCAACGGCGTCGGTTATCGTGCCGCCGTCAAGGGAAAAACTCTCGAACTGCAACTGGGATACTCTCATCCGATCAACTATCCGATTCCGGACGGGATCGAAATCAAGGTCGAAAAGAATATCATATCCGTAAAAGGAACCGATAAGCAAAAAGTGGGTCAGGTTGCAGCGGAAATCCGTTCATTCCGTCCGCCGGAGCCTTACAAAGGCAAAGGTGTCAAGTATGTGGACGAAGTGATTCTCCGCAAAGCCGGTAAAACTGGTAAGTAAGGGTTGAACAATGAATAGAACACTACTTTTGAAAAAAAATATACAACGTGCAAAGAGAAAAGCACGTGTACGCGGTAAAGTTTTCGGCACTGCAGAAAAACCTCGCGTCACGATTTTCCGCTCCAACAAGCACATCTACGCTCAGGCAATAGATGATGCCAGCGGCGCAACACTGGCAGCGGCCGACGGTCGGAAAATGGGTCTCAATGCAAACAAAGAGGCGGCAGCGAAGGTAGCCGAAGCATTGGCGGCCAATCTGAAAGCCAAAGGTCTTGAGACTGTGGTTTTCGATCGTAACGGCTACATCTATCATGGTGTCGTCGCGGCATTTGCCGACGCACTGCGCGAAAACGGAATAAAGGTCTAAGGGTATATTATGGAAAATATCAACAGAGAAGATTTCGAAGAGGTCATCGTAAACATCGGCCGTGTCACCAAAGTCGTCAAGGGCGGTCGTCGTTTCAGATTTACGGCACTTGTTGTCGTTGGTGACCGCAATGGAACTGTAGGTTTCGGTATGGGTAAAGCCAAAGAGGTGCCGGATGCAATTCGAAAAGGTATCGACGAAGCGTTCAAGAACCTTGTAAAGGTGAATATCAAAGGCTCTACGATAGCACACGATATAGAACACAAATACAATGCGAGCAAAATCGTGCTCAAGCCGGCCAGCGAAGGTACGGGTGTCATCGCCGGTGGGGCTGCGCGTCCCGTCATCGAGCTCGCCGGTATCAAAGATATCCTGACCAAATCACTGGGCTCCAACAATCCGAACAACCTCGTTCGCGCCACTGTTGAAGCACTAAGCCGAATCAAAGGATAAGAGATGTCACTGCACAACCTCACAAAAGCACCGGGTAGCACCAAAAATTCCAAGCGTGTTGGCCGCGGTCAAGGAAGCGGCATGGGCAAAACTGCAACCCGTGGAAACAAGGGTCAAAAAGCCCGCACCGGATACAAGCAAAAGCGCGGCTTCGAGGGTGGCCAGCAGCCACTCCAGCGCCGCCTTCCAAAAGTCGGTTTCACGAGCCGGGTCGAAAAGCCGTATGTGATCAACATCGAGCGTATCCCGGCGATCGCCGAGCTCGAAGAGATCACAATGGAGACACTTACCAGTGTTCATACCATTAAAGGTAAATACAAGCGCGTGAAATTGATCGGCAAAGCTGCACGCGAGCTCGCCGCCAAAATCAAAGACGAGCGTATCACGACCAGCGGAAAATAACAATGAATAAATCATTGGTCAATAAAATCCTGATTACATTGGGATTTTTGCTGGCATACCGGATACTGGCCTATGTGCCGGTTCCCGGTGTTAACGTAGATGTGATCAAAGAGTTCTTTGATTCAAACTCCAACAACGCCCTGGGTATGTTCAACATGTTCAGCGGTAAAGCCATAAGCCGACTCAGCATCATCTCCCTCGGTATCATGCCCTACATCACAGCATCTATTATCATGGAGCTTCTTGCCGCAACCTTTCCCGAGCTTGGAAAGATGAAAAAAGAGCGTGACGGGATGACGAAGTATATGCAGATAATTCGTTACGCGACGATCGCCATCACGATCGTACAGGCCATCGGAGTTTCTATAGGGCTTCAGAATTTGACCGGCAAAGGCGGAGAAAGCGCAGTCATGGTTGACCCGACTACATTCGTTACGATGGCCGTATTTTCGATGCTGACCGGAACGATGCTTCTGATGTGGATAGGCGAGCAGATTACCCAAAGAGGTGTCGGAAACGGTATATCCTTGATCATTTTTGCAGGTATTGTCTCCTCGATCCCGACAGCGGTTGCCGGAACGATCAACCTGGTCAACACGGGAGAACTCAATTTCCTGATCGTACTTGCGATCTTGGCGATCATACTGGCTACAGTCGGTTTCATTATATATGTCGAACTTGGCGAAAGGCGCGTACCGGTAAGCTATTCTCGTAAAGTGATGATGCAAAACCAGAAAAAGCGAGTGATGAACTATATTCCGATCAAAGTCAATTTGAGCGGCGTCATTCCACCGATTTTCGCATCGGCGATACTGATGTTTCCATCGACGATCTTGCAGGCATCGACCAATCCGATCATCCAGAAGATTTCGGATTTTCTCAATCCAAACAGCTATACATTCAACTTTATGATGTTTCTATTGGTGATCTTCTTCGCATATTTCTATGCATCGATCGTATTCAATGCCAAGGATATCGCCGACAACCTCAAACGTCAGGGAGGTTTCATTCCGGGCGTGCGGCCAGGTGAGCATACGGCGTTGTTTCTAAACGAAGTCGCAAGCCGGTTGACATTCTGGGGAGCCATCTATCTGGCGCTCATCTCTACGTTGCCGTGGATACTGGTCAAGAGTATGGGGGTTCCATTCTATTTTGGCGGTACAGCCGTACTTATTGTCGTACAGGTGGCTCTCGATACGATGAGAAAAATCGAAGCGCAAATCTATATGAGCAAGTACGAAACGCTCAGTGCGGTAGGTTTGTAGATGGCGATCGCTATTCGCAAATCTGACGAAATAGAAAAACTTCGAAAAGCCAACCAGATCGTCGGGCAGACACTCCAGTATCTTCAAAACAGTGTCGAGCCCGGTATGACACTCAAAGAGATCGACGCGATGGGGGAGGAGTTTATCCTCTCCAAAAAGGCAAGGCCCTCTTTCAAAGGATTGTATGGGTTTCCCGCGGCTGTCTGCACCTCTCTCAATGAAGTGATAATTCACGGGATCCCCGACGACACGAAAGTGAAGGAAGGGGATATCCTCGGTCTCGATATCGGTACCGAACTGGAGGGTTGGTATGGTGACGCGGCGATCACGATGCCCGTGGGTAAAGTATCGCAAAAAGATGAAGAGCTGATAGCCTGTGCCAAAGATGCGCTCTATCACGCTATCGATATCATACGTCCGGGACTGAGATTCAAAGAGCTCAGCTTTGAACTCGAGCGTTTCATAAAATCGCGCGGATTTGTGCCTTTGTTGAACTTCTGCGGGCATGGTATCGGTAAAAAACCTCATGAAGACCCCGAAATTCCCAATTATCTGGAGCATGGCTCGCCCAAGAGCGGCCCGAAAATAAAAAACGGCATGGTCTTTTGTCTTGAGCCAATGATCTGTCAGAAGTTGGGAATACCGAAAATTTTGGAAGACAAATGGTCGGTCGTCAGCCAAGACGGCCTTCGCGGCAGCCATTACGAACATACGGTTGCCGTTGTCGGAAACAGAGCCGAAATACTCTCGCAACCTTAAGGAGAAACCATGGCAAAAGATGATGTCATCGAGATTGACGGGAAAGTCATAGAAGCGCTTCCCAATGCAACGTTCCGTGTGGAACTCGAAAACGGGCATGTCGTGCTTTGCCACATAGCTGGCAAAATGCGTATGCACTATATCCGAATCCTTCCAGGGGACAAGGTGAAAGTGGAGCTGACGCCCTACAGTCTGGATAAAGGCCGCATAACTTACAGGTATAAGTAACCTGTAAGTTGCCTTAAGCTATCATTCCATCCCCTTTTCCATCTACGTGAAGGAGTTTTGCATAAATTGCACTGTTTATGCAAGGGTCGGTTAGGCAGTGACTCGCCAAACCTGAGTGGGGGCTTTTCCGTATTTTATCGGATCGATTGTTCAGTGCTGAGCAGTAACGTAGTCGGGTTTGTCAGCTATAAAAAGCGGACGGACCCAAAAGCCGGTATATGCCGGTCAGTGGAGTTTCACGGCAAAGCCGTCGAAACAAAATAAGGAGAAAATGATGAAAGTCAGACCTTCGGTAAAAAAGATGTGCGACAAATGCAAGATCATCAAACGAAAAGGCATCGTTCGCGTCATCTGTGTAAACCCAAAACATAAACAGAGACAAGGATAAAAGATGGCACGTATCGCAGGTGTTGATCTACCTAAAAAGAAACGCTTGGAGTATGCTCTGACATACATCTATGGCATTGGGCTGACCACGTCGAGAAAAATTCTCGATGCTACGGGAATCAGTTACGACAAGCGTGTTCACGAGCTTACTGAGGATGAGGCAGCGGCTATCCGTAACGAGATTCAAAACAACTATATGGTTGAAGGGGATCTTCGCAAGAAAGTCGCTATGGATATAAAATCGCTGATGGATATTGGCAGCTACCGTGGCCTTCGCCATCGTCGTGGCCTTCCGGTTCGTGGGCAGAAGACGAAAACCAATGCGCGTACACGCAAGGGTAAACGTAAAACTGTCGGCGCGGCAGCCAAGTAAGGAGTAATCAGTGGCAAAACGTAAAGTAAGCAGAAAAAAAGTTGTCAAAAAGAATATTGCACGCGGTGTAGTTTATATCGCTGCGACATACAACAATACCGTCATCACCGTTACAGATGAAGCCGGTAATGTAATTTCTTGGAGCAGTGCCGGATCACTTGGCTTCAAAGGAAGCAAGAAATCCACTCCATATGCCGCACAACAAGCGGTGGAAGACGCCATGAACAAGGCGATGGAGCACGGAGTAAAAGAGGTCGGCATCAAGGTGCAAGGACCTGGCAGCGGGCGTGAGACCGCAGTAAAGAGTGTCGGCGCAATCGAGGGAATCCGTGTAATGTGGCTCAAAGACATCACACCGCTTCCACACAATGGTTGTAGACCGCCAAAACGACGACGAGTATAAGGGGACGAGATGGCACGATATACAGGACCAGTAGAAAAGATCGAACGTCGCCTTGGCGTGAGTCTCGGACTCAAAGGTGAACGTAGGCTAGCAGGAAAGAGTGCGCTTGACAAGCGACCATACCCTCCGGGGCAGCATGGGCAGCGACGCACGAAGATCAGCCAATACGGCTTGCAGCTTCGTGAAAAGCAGAAAGCCAAATATATGTACGGCGTTATGGAGAAGCAGTTTAGAAGGCTTTTCAAAGATGCGAACCGAATGGAAGGCAACACAGGTGAAAACCTGATCGCCCTTCTTGAAAGACGCCTCGACAATGTCGTTTACAGAATGGGCTTTGCCTCGACTCGCGCTTTTGCAAGACAGCTCGTTACCCACGGGCATATTCTCGTCGATGGACAGCGCGTAAACATCCCATCTTTCCGCGTCAAACCCGGACAGAAGGTGCAAGTGCGCGAAAAGAGCCGCAACAATCCACAGATTCAGCGCGCAATGGAGTTGACCAGACAAACAGGAATAGCTCCATGGGTAGATGTGGACCATGAAAAAGCTTTCGGTATCTTCACACGCGTTCCTGAGCGCGAAGAGGTCGTAATTCCTGTCGAAGAGCGACTCATTGTCGAGCTTTACAGCAAGTAATAGTGAAGCGGACGCTTTTTGTACGGGTAACTCGTCTGTATGCACGCTCTTGAGTGTGCATACAGAGAGCTTCAAACCGTATGGATCCACGAAGCGTTCGCAAAGTAAGGAGATTTTATAGTGAAACGAATCAAAACAGCCCCATTTATGCCGAGCGAAGTCGAGATCGAACAGACCGGTGATAACAGTGTGCGCATTACCGCCTATCCTTTCGAGACAGGCTATGCGGTCTCTTTGGCGCACCCGATTCGGCGGCTCCTTCTTGGCAGCACCATCGGCTATGCGCCTATCGGTGTCAAGATCGAGGGCGCTTCGCACGAATTCGATTCTGTAAGAGGAATGCTCGAAGATGTCGCAGTCTTTATCATCAATCTCAAAAATCTCCGTTTTAAAATAAAAGGCGACGAGAAAAAAGTCGAGGTCAACTACAGTTTCACGGGACCGATAGAGATCACTGGCGCCGACTTGAACAACGATCAGGTCGAAGTGGTGAATCCCGAAGGATTCCTGGCGACATTGAACGAGGATGCGGAATTGAACTTCTCGCTTCTCATACACCAGGGGATTGGATATGTTCCAAGCGAAGAGATTCGAGAGGATATACCGGAAGGCTATATAACTCTCGATGCGTTTTTCACACCTGTCAGAGCCGCGAACTATACGATTGAAAATATGCTCGTCGAAGACAATCCCAACTATGAAAAGATTGTATTCAATATCGAAACGGACGGGCAGATCGATCCTGTAACGGCATTCAAGAACACGATCGAAGTTATGTATAGACAGATGTCTATCTTCAACAATATTCTCGATATCAACGTATCCGAAGAGACGCCCGCCATTGTGGCTGAAAATCCTCTTGTCAAGACTTTAATGCAGGGTCTCGATACGCTGGGTCTCAGTGCGCGAAGCTACAATTCGCTCGAGCGTGCAGGCCTCAAATATATCGGAGAGCTTGCATTGATGAGTGAAAACGAACTCAAAGAGATCAAGAACCTTGGGAAAAAATCTCTAGAAGAGATCAAAGAGAAGCTCGCAGAGGTCGGTTTTCCTGTAGGAACCGAGATCGAAGAAGAGACAGCCAAAGAGCTGAAGAAAAAAATAGACGCAACAAAAAAATAAAAGATAAGGATCAACGATGAGACATAGACACGGATATCGCAAACTTAGCCGCACATCTTCTCATCGCGCTGCTTTGCTTAAAAACCTTTCGATCGCTCTGATCGAAAACGGTCGCATCGAAACGACACTCGCGAAAGCCAAGACTCTTCGCAGTGTTTTTGAAAAGATGGTTACCCGCGCCAAAGCAGGCGATTTCAATGCACACCGTGCAGTGTTCGCAAAACTTCAGGACAAGAATTCGACAAAAAAACTTGTCGAAGAGATAGCTCCCAAATACGCCGAACGAAACGGTGGATATACGCGTATCATAAAAACGCGACAACGCCGCGGCGACTCTGCCGAGATGGCGATTATAGAACTCGTATAATTTATTTCAGGGCATCGCCCTGAAATACTTCAAAAACTCCCAATTACAACTTTTTCTGTTGCACAAGATCGAAATTTTTGATATCATAAATTCAGTTACCAAAAATTTCAGAGGAACAGACATATGATTCCATTCAGTGACGAAGACCTCTACCCTGCTGTAGAGAAGGTGATCGAAAAGATACGGCCATCTCTTGCGTTGGACGGTGGCGATGTGAAACTGCTCGGCGTTAAAAATGGTAAAGTTTATGTCCAGTTGCAGGGAGCCTGCATAGGGTGCGCTAGTAGCAGCTCCACTCTCAAATATGGAATAGAACGCCAGATGCGAATCGATATCCATCCTGAAATAGAGGTTGTCAATGTGCCAGTTGGTATGGAAAACGAATGGGAAAAAATGGCATGAGGAGAAAATGATCAGCAAAAAAACCAAAAAGGCACTACAGCGTGCCGAGAACTATTTTTATAGTGGAGATTATGATGAAGCTATGCGCCAATACGCCATCTTGCTCAAGGATCATCCACAGCTGAAAGAGGCACGGATCGGTGCAATTTTAACAGACATAGCGATCGAGAATGATGAAGAGGCGCAGGCGCTGTTCGAATACTACCAGGTACTCAAGAATGAGAACGACGAAAACGCCGAAGCAATCATCGAAGGGATGATCGGAACGTTCGACAATGCACTCGAAAAGATTTCGGATATCCTAGATAGCGCGTTGCTGCCGAAAGAGACGCAAGAGCCAGTCGATGGAATAGGCTATTGCGACTTCAAAGAGCTTGTCGGATTGCGTGGCAGTTTCAAGAGAGCTTTCGAAGATATCATGTTTTCTACCAAAGTGGTGATTTCCGAAAAAGAGGACCTGCTCGATTTTATCCAGCAACTTGTCGAAAACGGTTTTAACGAAATGGCGATGCGATATATAGAAGGAGCCGCCATAGCGTATCCCGGTGAATCTCGTATCCAAGAGATCATCGATAAGATAAAAGGGTAGATGTGACGGTTGATTTCGGCGGCGATATAGGCCTGGTGTGCGACAACAGCAAAGAAGCGGATGCAAAGACGAAATTTCTACTTACGCGACTCAACGCTCCTTATGAAAAGGATGCCAAAGAGAGGGGTGCCGAGGTACTCTCTCCTTCAAGGCTGATAGAGGCTTTGAATC
>Ga0256842_1002507_pt1 | contig 13102 bp, 11 predicted proteins | sample 4559240metaG_FD_185973 | JGI IMG/M metagenome (GOLD analysis project Ga0256842, IMG submission 185973) | Hydrothermal vent microbial communities from Guaymas Basin, Mexico - 4559-240 | ecosystem: Environmental > Aquatic > Marine > Hydrothermal vents | place: Mexico: Guaymas Basin | collected...
TAATACCATCAAAAGAAATCCTGACAATATAAATTTTTTCTTTAAGCGCATAAGTCCTGTTACATATCCATTTCAACACGGGTGTTTGAACCCTTCCCGCCGAGAGATGCGGAAAATGAAGAATATTTTGAAGGTATAAGGATATTTTAAATCCCACCCATCTGTCCGTAATTCTTCTGAAAAGTTGGGATTTTACAAGATTTAAATTTAAATTTCTCGGATTTTCAATGGCTTTGTTAAATGCATGTTTGGTAATTTCGTGAAATTCTATCCTTTTAACGTTTTTATTATACGGCTTTGTGTTTAACATCAAATCAAAAGCTATTTTTTCCCCTTCTCTGTCCGGGTCCGTAGCTACATAAACCTCATCGGCCTCACTTGCGTTTAAATTTAATGATTTTAAAATTTTATCTTTGTTTTCAATTACATGAAAAACAGGCACCATATTTTTAACACCCCAAATCCCTTCATCTTTTACCAAATCAAAATCATGCCCTATACTCGCGCTTATCAGCAAAACCCTGTTTTCAAGTAAAACTTCATATACCGTTATACCTTCTATTATTCTTTTTGAAGGATTGCCAAAAAACGAAGAGATGGTTTTTGCTTTTGTAGGAGATTCCACTACCACAAAAGTGGTTTTAAATTCCGTTTTGTACCCAATCTTTCTGGACCTATCTATCTCATATAAAATTTTCTCAATGTCCGATTCATTAATATTTTTAAAATCGATGCCTCCAAACCATTTTAGTTTTTTATTAAGCGAATAAAAAGCTTTTTCATCGTCTATTAAAACAACACTGAGCCCCTTGGTTAAATGTCCTTTATAAAATCTGCTGCTTCTTCCGCTTGCCTGAATATACCCGGTTACATCTGCTATTATAAATTTTTCGCCGTCAAAACCGATTTCTTTGGAATTTTTTATCAAATCCGAATTGTCATTAATAATTTTTTTAAATTTTTTTAATATTTCAGTTATTTTTTTTTCAGCTTTTTCATTTAAATTTACTGTAAAAAGATATTTTTTTAATATTTTTAAATCATTTTGAAGTTCGGCAATATTCAGCGAAGAAACATTTTTTGCCAAATATGGCAGTAATGAAAGCATAAGAAAATAAAACATTCTGAAATTATTTGCTTTTATATTAATTTCAAGTTTCGGCACGCCGACAAAAAGCGTGTATCTGATATATCCCGGCAAATCTATACCTCTTGCCAAGGGGTTTTTATAACTTGCAAAACCTACAAAAAAACATTTGCCGTTTTTAAATTCATCCAAATGCGTTTCAAACTCTTCATATGTATATGCACTGATGCCTTTAGATTTTAAAAACTTAACATATTCATAAAGATGTTCTTTGCTTTCATTGCCCGGTAAAAATAAAAGTCCCCCCTCTCCCAGCTTCTTAATGCAATATATTGAATGTTCCCAAGAGTATTTATTATCATATAAATCTTCAATATTTCTAAGGTTGAAATTCGGACGGCTTACTTCAAAACCCAAAAGGTATTTAAAAAGAAGCACTCTTTTTGATTTGGGATTCGCCGTAGCCGATGAAACGATTAAATTACCTTTTTTTGATACGGATTTTATTTCAGAATATTTTTTATTTTTAATTAAATTATATGTTTTCTCTATTGTATCCCCATCAAATCCCAATAAAGTTAAAATATCAACTATTTTTTTCCCGCTTTTCAGCACCGAATCCACATCGTCAACAAATATCAAATCAAACGTTTTGTTTATTAAATTTCTGTTCTTATATAAAAACTGTGTTGTTGTTATTAAAATACTGTAACTGCCTGATTCGATTTTTTCTTTTTCTTTCTTTTTACCTGTATAAGCGGTAAAATCCACTCCCCACTCTTTATATTTCTCACTAGCCTGTTTTACCAGCAGCTTTGTAGGAAAAACAATATAAGAATTATTTACAAAAGCACAAAGTAAGAGCCCAAATGTAGTTTTTCCTATTCCGGTAGGTGCCAAAAGGGCAAAAGAGTTATCTAAAAAATACCTTTTCGCCCACATTTTTTGAATGGAACTTAATTCGTTTCCGGTTTTGTTTTTAAAATATTCGTTAAATTCATTAAGTTTTTTTTGAGCAATGCAGTATTTTTCATAATTCAGCAGATTTTCACAATTTTCTAAGTTCCATTCCTTTCTTTCGGTTTTCATACATTCATTGCAAAAAAGCCCTTGTTCAAGATTAAAAGAATTGATATCGCCTCCACATCTTGGACATCTGTTTTTATAAACGGCCTGAATCATTTACTGCCTTTTTTTTATCTGATAATAACATATTTATTATCACATCTGGCAATTGTTAAAAATTCTATATAACTATAAAGTTTATATAATTTTTTAAATTTAACAATGTATTGACCGCAGTCAATGCATTAAAATATATAAAAGACTAAAATACTCCTGTAACAAAATTTTAAGGAGTACAAATGTTTGGATTATTTGGAAAAAACGAAGAAAAGACTAATAATAAATGTGATTTAAAATTCCTATGCTGGCAGTGTGAGATGAGCGCGCCAGGAGGGTGCGGAAGTCATGGTGAAAACAAAGGTGTCTGTGGTAAAACATCTACAAAATCAAGACTTCAGGATATGATGATTTACGGTCTTAAAGGTCTTAGCGCCTACAGAGAACACGCTGACGAATTAATTAATGATTTAGGTGATGAAGAAGCTAAAAAAATATTAAAAGAAATTGATGATGTTATTGCAAAAACCCTGTATTTCACGCTTACAAACGTAAACTTTAATTTTGACGAGCATATCGCTCAGCTTATGAAAGTCGGGAATGCGGGTGTAAAAGTTATGAACTTATTAAGTGAAGCCCATACAAAGGCGCTTGGTATCCCTACACCAATTGAAGTGACTCAAAACAAAGCGGAAGGTAAATGTATTTTAATTTCAGGGCACAACCTTGATATGCTTGAAAAACTTCTAAAAAGAATAGAAGAAAGAGGCTTGTCTGATAAAATCAATGTATATACCCACTCAGAAATGCTGCCTGCCCACGGATATCCTCATTTGAAAAAATTCAAAAACCTAAAAGGTAACATCGGTAAAGCATGGTTTGACCAGACTGATGTTTTCAGCAAATGGAACGGAACATGTGTGGTAAACACCAACTGTATCGTACCGCCTGAAAAATCTAAAAAAGTGCAAAACTATATCGACAGACTTTATACTTATAAAATTACAGGTATTGAAGGAGCTAAAAAAATCGAAAACGACAATTTCGATCCGTTAATTGACCATACTCTTGAGCTTCCTGATATTGAAGGATTTGACAGCGATGAAAAATTGGTTACAGGGCATCACTATAAAACCGTTCTTGACGCATACGGAGCAAAAGTTCTTGATGCAATTAAAGAAGGAAAACTAAAAAGGGTATGGGTAATTGCCGGATGTGACGCTCCCGGTAAAAAAAGAGACTATTTCAGAGAATTAGCTCTTGCCATTCCAAAAAACCATATTATTATCACCAGCAGCTGCGGTAAATTCAGATTCAACGATGTAGATTTCGGAACGGTACCTGGTACCGACATTCCAAGATATATCGACCTTGGACAGTGTAACGATTCCAACGGCGCAGTTCATATCGCACTTGCTGTTGCAAACGCTTTAGGAGTAGAAGATGTAAATGATCTTCCTGTGTCAATCGCACTTATGTGGATGGAACAAAAAGCGATTATTATACTTTTAGCACTGCTTAGCCTTGGAATAAAAGATATTATAATCGGACCTAACGCTCCTCAGTTTGCTGATGATGCAATGGTTGACTTTTTGGTTGAAAACTTCAACTTCGGTGTAATCAGCGGAGACATTCACAAAGATTTCGGTAAAGAACTTGCTTCTTAATTCTCTTTTTTCGGGGCTTTTATGCCTCTTTTTGTATATTATTTCAAACAAAAGGTATAAATATGCTAATAGAAAAAGTAACCACGGTCACATTTGAACCGATGAATCAAATTCATAATAACGAACTTAAATATATAAACAATCTTTACAGTGCAATTGAAAATAACGGTGACGTTAAAAAAGCATATGAAGAATTTTTAAACGATGTAAAAGAACACTTCTCTTTTGAAGAAAAACTTATGGAAAAGTACAATTTTTTTGCCATTGTTCCACACAAAATGGAACACAACAGAATTATAAACGAACTTGAAGAGTTAAAAAACAAACTTAATGATACAGAATATTTAAAAGATTACCTGACAAAAGCATTTATTCCATGGCTTGAAAATCATATCAATACGATAGACACGGTAACAGCCGGTTTTTTTAAAATGGTAAACGCTACCATTTAAAAATTTCTTTAATCTTTTCTTTGTTTTTGACAACCAGCTTACTGCCTGTATTTTCAATAATACCTAGTTGTTTAAATTTTTTAAGTTTGCGGCTTAATGTTTCGGGCTTAATGTTAAGCAGACTTGCAATACTGTGTTGTTTAAGCTCACTAAACATTTTCTCGTGGTCATAAATAAATTTTGCTATTTTAGTCTCCGTATCAAGTATAAGGTTATCCTGAATAATCCCGTCAAGATATTTCATTTTTGTAAGAAGAGAGCTCATAATCGAAAAACACACATCACCGCTTTTCATAAACTTCTTAAAAGGCTCAAATTCTATTTTCAAAATCACCCCCTCCTCGTCCATCGCACAACTAGCAGGATAAGGCATATTTTCAAAATTAGCAAGCTCGGCAATTAATGAAGGGGGTGTGAATTTATGTATAACCAATTCATTACCTTTATTATCCACTTTATACACCCTTGCACTGCCGCTTACAAGAAGATGTAAATATGCCGGATTTTCTTTTTCATAAAATACAATTTCATTTTTTTTAAGATTTTTAACAATTGTGAATTTTTCTATTTCTTTTAATTCTTTTTCATTCAACCCTTGAAATAAAAAAATTTTACTTAAATCCATTTTTACCCTTTTTTATACAACCTGATACTTTTCAAGATTTTCTTCGCTTATTCCTTCTATTAGCCCGAGTTTTTTTAATTTCTCAATAATTTCAGGCGTGGAATCCACATCGGGCGGCCATTCGCGGCTGAATCCGTCGATTTTACTTTTGTTGGTTCCGTCAATTCCTATGATTTCTTCAATCCAGACATCCCTCAGGGCATCAATGTTATTTGTTACCCTCCATACCAGCATATAAGGATTAAACGTCTCGGGCGTATTAATAAACACTACAATTTTTAAATGTTCTTTTAACTCTTTTAATTTATTAAAAATAACGCGGGCAGGTTTTTCTTTTTTAAATTTAATAACACATACAGGATTTTTCGTATCGGTCATATACTGCTTGATCTCCTCAACACTTCTCTCAAGTGCTTTTATTTTCTCAAACAGCTCTTCATCACTTAATACCTGAAAGCCGGAACTTTGAACTTGGTTACCCTCAGTTGCATCAACCCCCAGCTTGCCGCCTACTAATTCTTCAGCGCTTGAATGGTCAAGTTCATCCACCACACCTTTAGAGATTAATACTTTTTCCGGGTCAAAATTATTTAATATGTATCTTGTAATATTTTCATAATCCCTAAGAGGAGGCGCATCCTCCCCTACAAAAAAAGCGTGTTTTACAAAACTCATCTGTCCCACACCCCAAAGAGAATGCATTATCTGCATACTGTGCCCCGGATATCTGGGAGCTATTTTACAAAGTATAAGATTATGAAACACTCCGTTTTCCGGCATAGCATAATCAATAAGATCCGGTGAAGTAGTCTTAAGCAGCGGTAAAAAAATCCTTTCGGTCGCATATCCCATATATTTGTCTTCCAGAGGCGGCTTACCTACAACGGTAGCATAAAACACAGGGTCTTTTTTAGTGGTAATGGTTTCAACATGCATGAGGGGAAACGGTTTTTTTAGCGTATAATATCCTGTATGGTCGCCAAACATTCCTTCAATTTCCATTTCAGCAGGGTCACACCATCCTTCAATTACTATATCGGCATCGGCAGGCACTTCCAAGTCGTTGCTTATACATTTTACAAGTTTTGGATTTTGTTTTCTTATAAACCCGTAAAGCATTACTTCAAATATTCCGGGAGGCATCGGGGCCGTGGCACACCAAGTCCAAAGAGGGTCTCCTCCGATTGCCACGGATACGGGCATTTTACGTCCAGCTTTTTGATACTCCCAAAACAGATGTGCGCTGTCTTTGTGTATCTGCCAGTGAAGTCCAAGTCTTTTGTCGTCATACACCTGAAGTCTGTACATTCCTACATTTCTGATTGAACCGTCCAGACTTTTGGTATAAACCTGTCCCATTGTAATAAATTTGCCGCCGTCAAGCTCCCATGTTTTAAGAATGGGAAGATTGGATAATTTTGCGGCTTCCCCCTGATAAATATGATATTGACATTCACCTGTTTTTACCCTTTTAGGAACAGTGTTTTTTATTGCAAAAAGTTTTCCGAAAGTTTTTAGTTTTTCGCTAAGGGTTTTTGGAGGTTTCATTTTAATAAGGGATTCTATTTCGTTTGCAATTTCCTCTAAATCTCTTCCGAAAATAGCCCTTACAACCTCATCGTTTGCAAATATATTCATAACCACCGGAATGTCGAATTTTTTATCCCCTTCTTTCACGTTTGTAAACATTAATATTTTGGGATTTTCCTTTTTGGCTTCAATATATGCAAGATGCGGTATTTCAAGATTTATATCAAGGGGGGTATCAATTATTTCAATATACTTTTGCAAATCGTTTAAATTCATTTCAACCCTTTAATAACTTTAAAATTTTACTCAGAAGCACCATTATTTTTAACACTTCTTTTAATAAATATTTCTTTTCCTGTAATTCTTTAGGATATGAAAGCATACTTAAAATCTCAAGCGCTTTAATTATTGCATCGCCGATTTCCTCTCCGTATACGCCGGCAAGTTTGTGTCTTAATCTCTCAAGGTCTTTGCTGATTACAAAATCTTCCGGCAAAAACGGGGCGAAAAAGAGTGCCAAATCTTTTGCCAGTTTTTCGTAATTTCCGTCAAAATACTCTAAAAGTTCATTTTCATTTAGTTCTAGTGAAGCAATTTCATCGTAATATTTTATTAAGTCGTCTAATTCATACTCTTTCAAAAACTCCTCTAAACTTTTTTTATCGTAAGAATAGAATAAAAAATATGTGCCGATAAGTGTGAATTTATCGTTTTTTAATTTCTCAAGCATGTTCGTCCTTAAAATGTCTGTATTGAAAAAGAGCCCTCATAACCCCCTCTTCCATCTCCGCCAAAGAGGGCTTTGTCAGTTTTAGTTTAAGATTCGGGGCATACATAAGCTCTTTTACAAAATTACTTAAATCCGGCTCATGGCCTATAACGGCAACGACTCCTTTTTTATTCTCTACAGCCTGTTTTAAATCGCTAATTCCCGCACCCGGATATAAAAGGGCGGTTTCTTCATATATAGTTTCTGGATAAAACATTTTTAAAATTTCCGCCGTTTGTTTTGCCCTCTTTGCTTTTGAAGTTATTATATAATCAATCTCAGGATATATCCTTTTTATATGTTTAAAAAATTTTTTGGCTCTTTTGATACCTTTTTGTGTCAAAGGCCTTTTTAAATCATGCCCCTTGTACTTTTCCCTTTCCACTGCAAGAGAATGCCTTATAAACAAAAATTTCATTTTTCCTTCCTTAACAAAACTCCGGTCAGATAAAGGGAATTTGGTATATTTAAAACATAAGGGTGGTCAATATCCTGCTTTAAAAATTCTATTACGGACAGATAAGAATTATCAATTATACTGCTGCTAAGGGCCAAATCCAAAAGGTCTTTTGAAGTAATGGAATGCGAACAGCTAAAAAGTGCCAAATACCCGCCTTCTTCCAATAGTTTCAACGCATTGACTATTAAATATTTCCACCCTTTTATAGCTCCGCTTCTTGCCTTTTTGTTTTTAGCAAACGCCGGAGGATCGATAATTATCAAATCGTAAGTTTCTTTTTCTTTTTCCAAAAACTTAAAAACATCAGCTTTGATAATATCGTAATTTTCAAGCCCGTTAAGAGAGCAGTTTTTTTCAATCTGGGAACAGGCAAGTGCGGAAATTTCAACAAATTTAGTATATTCAGCCCCTGCGTATATTCCAAAACCCCCGGCGTTTGAAAACAGGTCAAGCGTTTTTTTATTCCCGTATTTCCCGACTATAAACCTGTTTTTTCTCTGGTCTAAAAAAAATCCGGTTTTCTGCCCTTCTTTTAAAGAAGTTAAAAATTTTTTGCCGTTTTCTTCTATAATAAACTCATTATCAACATCTCCCCATAACGTATAAGAAACTGCATCAAGCCCCTCTTTTATTCTGATTTTATCGCCTTTTTCATAAATCCCTTTAGGATTTAACATATCTATCAGTATTTCAACGATAACACCTTTAAAATTATCCATCCCCGCGGTTGTAAAACTTACCACAAGGTTATCCCCGTATTTATCTACAATCAGCCCGGGCAGAAAATCGGCCTCGGAATGTATAACCCTTAAAGAGTTCGTATTGTTTATATCTCTTTTATCAACCGCTTTTTTAATTCTTTTTTCAAAAAACCCCCTCTCAATTTTTATCTTTTCAAAACTCAAAACCCTTGCGGTAATCTTACTTACAGGATTTATAAAAGCGGTTGCTGCGTATTCGCCTTTATATACCAAATCCGCAATACTTCCCCCGTCACATTCGGGGATGGATACCAATTCGTTTTTGTAAAGCCAGGGAATTCTTTTTTTCAGCTTGTTAAAAGCTTCTTTTGTAATTTCAATTTTCATAATTTTTCACTCCATTTAAAAATATCAAGTATTATGATTTTATCGTTTTCTATTTTATAAATCACCGTATAGCCTTCATGTATTAAATCTCTATAATTTTCATCATTTTAGGAAAAGTTTTGAGATTTTTAATTTTTGAATTTAATGTAGAAACAAAATTTTTCGCCGCAATGGGCTTGTCTTTTTTGATATATTTATATATAAACTCAATTTTTTTTAAAAACTCCCTGTCTTTAATTATTTTCATTCACTAACTTTTTAATAAAATTATCAAATTCTTTTTCATCAACATATTCGCCGTTTTTTATCCTGTGTTCTGCTTCATAAACTCTTTTTCTGACTTCATCGTAATTTCCGACAACAATCTCATCAGGATATAAATTTAAAATTTCAGCATTCATATCTTTTATTATATTTTTAAATTCGTTAAACTTTGCTTTATCGATTTTAACTACCACTTCCATTTCAAATCCTTTACAATTGCACCTTCTTCTTAGCTCAATTTTTTAAAAACCCCGTTTTCTCTTACATATTCTATCAAATTTTTATACGTTTTATTAATACCAAGCGTTTTGGCGTCCCCTATAATTACAAGCTTTCTTTTTGCCCTTGTAATCGCAACATTCAGCCGTCTTATATCGCTCAAAAAACCGATTTCTTCTTTTTCATTGGCCCTTACAAGGCTTAATATGATTATCTCCTTTTCCCTCCCCTGAAAACCGTCAACACTTTTAATTTCAATACTTGAAACCTGAAACTTGGAACTTAATAATTTCTTAATGTATTCCTCATGGTCTTTATACGGCGTTATTACGCCTATATCTTCTTCTTTTGCCCCGTTTTTGAGTAATTCTTTCACCAATAATATTACAAACTCGGCTTCTTTGGGATTATATTTTGAAGGAGAGTCCTTTTTGTTTTTTTCCATAAATTTACCACAGGTGTCTATAAAGACAACAGGCTCGTTTTTACCGTATATTTCGCTTGGTTTTATATCCAAATCTTTAATCGTAATATCTTTAATCTTTTCGTAAGTTTTTACTTTACATTCATAAAATTCACAGCTTGGAAACTTGTTTATTTTTTCATTCATTCTGTATTGTATTTCAAGGGTATGCATAGCGTTTGGATAAAGAGCGGAAAACCTCTCAAACATACTGATTTTAAGCCTTTCGTCTTGGCTTAAAATGGTCGGTGGCAGCTGCTTATGGTCTCCTGCGAAAATTACCTGTCCTCCTTTTATAAACGGTATCAGGGTTGAGGGTTCCATAGCCTGTGCGGCTTCGTCTATGAATACGACATCAAACTCCCTCTCTTCTAAAAATTCTCCGCCGCATGCGGAATTAGTTGCAAAAACTATCTCTGCGTTTTCAAGTATGTCATTCATAATTTCTTCGGTTTTTTTGTTTTTTTCTTCATACAGCTTATTTATGTTTTTTTGAATTTTAAGCCACTCTGCCATTTCCCTCATCCACTCTTTCATAACACCCCGGGCACCTTTTCCTTCTTTTGCGTATTTTAAAATCTCTTCATCACTAAGTCCCCTTCTTCTTCCGGGAGTCGGCTTTTTGTATTTTTTATCCTGAAGGTATTTTAAATCATCTATTTTTTTAATTATTTTTTCGATTTCTTTATATCTTTTATCCCTTCTTATTCTTACATCAAGAGAATATTTCATAAGCTTAGAATCCATTTTGGCGGGATGGCCTATTCTTACCACGTTGTAGTCTTTTAGTTTATCGAGCAGATTATCAACCGCGACGTTACTGTCGGCACTTACAAGCAGTTTTTTGCCGATGTGTTTTTTAATCACTTCCGCCAATGTCGTTGTCTTACCCGTCCCCGGAGGTCCATGGATTAGAAAAACATCAGAATTTACGGATTTACTAAGGGCGATATTTTGAGATTCGTTTAAATTTTCGCTTTTTTCACCCGTCACCGCAACTCTGGGCTCTTTTTTTCCAATTAACAACTCCTCTGCATTCTCAATTTTTAATTCACCGTTCTCAACTTTTTCAAGTGCCTTTTGCATCCTCTTAAACGTAATATCATTGACAAACAAATCAAGCCTGTAAAGTTTCGAACGGAAAATCGGCTCTTTTGAATACACTTCAATAAAATTTTTACCGACTCCGCTGACAGTCGCTTCCTGGTTGAATTTTAGAGGTTCTCCTTTGCTTATTAAAACAATATCCCCGACTTTTATCTGATGGTCCGGCATATTGTTCCTATTGAACCTGTAAATTTTAAAATCGAGAAATTCCCCCACATATTTCATCCTAAGCCCCAAAACGCAACGCCCTCTTTTTTGTCTTTCACTGCCGCTTAGTCTTTTAATTTCATTCAAATGGAAATCTTTTTCCGCTTTTCTTTCTTTTTCAATAAGTGCGTTAAAATATTCCACATATTCTTTTATATTTTTAAATTTATACAATATACGCTCCTGTTACATAAATTATTACAGCTAATGATAACAGATTTATACCATAAAATACTCTTTTTGAAAAAAATGCCCAAGCACTTATACATAAAAACAAAATTCCAAACCAAAAAGGAATCTTCACAATTTCAAAATCATTTCCAAAATTCAGATACTTTAAAATCATTCCGTCCAATAATCCCCCAAATCCGAGCATATGCAAAAAAATCTCCAAAGGATAAAACAGAGTAAAAACGATATTGACAAAAGGTGAAAAAAGCTGATAAACATTGAAATTTCCGAAAAACGAATGTGAAATTATAAACATCACCCCGAACATATAAAAGCTCAAAACAACCGAATTAACCAATGTCGGCTTGTAATACCTGAAAAAAAGATAAATATAAAAAACGCCCGTAATACTTAAAAAATATCCGATACTGAAAACCTTTTCACCGAAAATCACTAAAGAGAGAAAAAACACGACACCGAGCACTTTCAGGGAGAAAGGGTTTTGAAAATTATACGCATACAAAAACACTACAATTTCCAACACATAAGCCCTAATTAAAGAAGGCGGAAAACCAGTAATATAAAGATAACAAAATTCAATAACAAAAATACCCCCTGCCAAATCAACAAACCTGTTGCGGTATGGAAATTTTCTTTGAAAAAGCTTATAAAAAGGCGTTAAAATCAGATACAAAAAAAGTGACACAAACCCCAAATGCAGTCCGCTTAAGGCTATAAGATGCGAAATCCCTAAAGTGCTTAACTGCTGCCTTGTGTTATAATCAATGCTTTCGCCTAAAAAAAGGGCTTTGAAAATATTACTGATTTTTCTTTTGCTGTGCTGTTTTTCTATATACTCGTCCGTAACTGAAACCGGTATTAGTCTAATATTAAAACTCGGTGCATAAAACGTAAAAAGATAATCCTTAAAAGAAACGTTTGAAGTAATGATTGTAAGTTTAACATTTTCGTTAAGCAGGTTTTTAAGATTTTCTTTTGAAGTGGTGTAAAATGATAAGTTCCGATTTTTCAGCTTAAGCACGTAATAATCGCCTCTTTTACCGTGTTTAACATACTGATTTACAACTTTAGCTTCAGTTTCTTTATATTTTTTAAACTTAAAATCAAGGTAATTTAAAAAAGCAACCTGTATTTTTACAATAAGCAATAAAAAGATAATTATAAATGCCGCTTTATTGTTTTGTATATAAGATCTGCTTTTATAATTAGCCCTGTAAAGTTTACATTTTACACTTTTCATTTTACATTTTTAATTTTTCACTTTTAAATAGAAGGCATTTCTATCTGAGCTTCGCTCATTTGAATTTCCTGAACTTCACTCACCTTGTCGGTAAAAAGCGTGTATTTTTTATGAAAAAGCATTTCAACGGTGCCAGTTGGTCCGTTTCTCTGTTTTCCTATAATAATTTCGGCATCTTCAACCTCTTTTTCCTGAAAATCAATCTGGACGGCTTTACCTTTTTCAAGCGCCTCTTTTTGTTTTTGTTTTGCCTCCATTGCCTTATAAACGTCATCCCTGTATATAAACATTATTATATCAGCATCCTGCTCAATTGCCCCCGACTCCCTGAGGTCACTTAACATAGGTCTTTTGTTCGGCCGGCTCTCAAGTGAACGGTTAAGCTGTGAGAGGGCGATTATAGGAATCTGAAGTTCTCTTGCAAGTAATTTCAAGCTTCTGCTGATTTCCGCAATAGCCAGATGTCTTTCCCTTTGGTCGGAGCTGATAAGCTGTAAATAATCCACAATGGCAAGAGAAAGATCAGGGTTTTGCATTTTAAGCTTTCTTAGCTTCGCCCTAATCGTATGAATATTTACATTACCCTCATCATCCACAAACAAAGGTTTTT
>Ga0256842_1002508_pt1 | contig 13102 bp, 8 predicted proteins | sample 4559240metaG_FD_185973 | JGI IMG/M metagenome (GOLD analysis project Ga0256842, IMG submission 185973) | Hydrothermal vent microbial communities from Guaymas Basin, Mexico - 4559-240 | ecosystem: Environmental > Aquatic > Marine > Hydrothermal vents | place: Mexico: Guaymas Basin | collected...
AGAAACACTACAGAACAGGTAGTCAATAACTTGTGTATTTCTTTTGTCTTATCTATGTACAAATATCTCTTCTCATCTGTCCGTAACTTCTTAAAATCTTGTATCCCTATCGGCATCAATTTATTCATATATGCCTCCTACATCAAGATTATCCTACCACGTAGATATATTTTCATAAAAACCATTCCTAACTTCAACAAAATACAGATATAAACAATCCAAGATAAAGTAATATCAGCTCAAGAAAAGAGACCTCTGTCTCGCGCATCACCATCCAATATAAAGAGAATAGGTATCCAAATAAGTATAAAGAAACCATAAGTACACCCGTAGCCAAGATGTGGCCATTGGTATAGGCCAACCCAATCGGAAGGGATAAGGCTAATATAATCGTTGCTGATCCAATATCTTGGATCCTCCTCAACGCCATACCACACCAAACTCCAGTAAGAGGTAAAATCACAAATGGAACATCTGTCCCTAACAGCACATCTGAAACCGAAATTGCCCTGCCTTCTAAAACATAAAACACAACCCCCGGCCAAAGGAGTAAAGCCAAATCGACTATGTTTACCCCCCTTGCTAATACCCATATCGACAAAAGCAAAATTACCACATTGAGAAAACCTATATGCCATGACACCACAAATGAAGAAAAAAATAATAACATCCCCGACAAACCAAAAAGGCACTCTAATACAACAAAAAATCTATTATTATCTAATCGAACTGACATACCAAATCACTCCACTTATTCCAATCACAAACCATAACCTTACCCAATACCACCGCAGACAATTCCAAACCATTCTTAGCCCCACTCCATATCTAATAAGTAATTCCCTTACTTTTTCAGTAGAAAGCAGATCGCACCGCAAAATACGCGAGGCAACATAACTGATATAGATCTTCGGGCCCCAACCTAATACTGGTAAAGAATTTAAATTGAGCATTAAATTCCACCATATCTCTTGCCAAGAGAATAACATTATCAATGCCAAGATCTCTCCCACACGCAACTTTCCTAATACCCAAACAATTGGAAAATATCTCCCTTCCAACATCAAAAGAGAAACTATCAAACCAATAATCACTCCAGAGGATATAATAACTGCCAACCAACTAACCGGTATCCTTTCGTTTTCCTTATCTATCTTATCTGAGAGAAATAGAGGGAAAAGGACAAACAACAGAATTAACTTCTCCCCTCCGAAGTAAATCGATAACACGCGCAAGGTATTCAAGAAGAGATACTCATTCCATTGCCGATGAGGAGATGACAAAACTTTATAGACCGAAAAAAGTATTAAAAACCAAATTAAAGGCAAACACATTTCTTTCTCCACACCCTGAACAAAGATTCCCGAATGGATCATAACCAAAGACCACCATCCAGAAAATAATCGAGCATACCGAGAATTCTTTTCCTCAGTCCAAATAAGTAAATCTAAAACTCCCAGTATAGATATCCCCAACCACCCTCCATACCAAACAAATACAAACAGCAATATCAGAAATAACCAACGCCTTACATTAGAAGAAAGCAAGAAAACAGAACCAAAACCCAATAATGGGATTGCCCTGACATCTTTCATCAATGCAACCACAAGGCAAGAAAGAATAAACAGCAAGATATACTGCTTTGTAATTCGGCGAGAAATAATATCCATTACCAATACGAGCAATAAAAATCCCGCTAAAGTCCAAATAACCTCTTTCATTTCAACCACCACCAATAAAACCCAAGCAAAGCCATTGCTAACTCAGGCCAGGTCATACCCAATAACCAAAGTGCAAAAAGCACTAATCCCAATAATGCCCAATAAACTCCCCCCACTGATAAGAGTAAGATTAACCCTGCCCAAAACAGTTCTCTAACCCCTTGCCTATAGACCAAGAGACCAACTGCAAACAGAATAAGGCCCACAGGCACATAAACACCCGCCTGCATAACACGAAACAAGACATAAAGCAAGAACAAAGGGACTGGGAGAACACACACTCCAGGCCGAATATCTATTGAACTAAATAAAAGAATGGAAGACAACAGTGCAACTATAAAACCATGATCTACCATCTGTAAGGACCTTGGGCTCTGGGCAACAAGAATTGTATAAAACCTTATCACAAACAAAATCAATAAGATAGAAGCCAAGATAGTCCCAATTCCATCGCGTGGTAAAACTCTTCTCAATCTTACCAAATAAAGGATTAATAATAAAAGCGATACAAGGAGTTGCGGAAAAAGATATGGGCACAACGATAAAAGGCCAAATAGATACTCTAATCTGCGAAACCGTGCTGATAACAACAACGATAGACCTGCTAATGCAATAGAAAGCCCATCAACTACTACCATCATCCTCCACGAGAATTGAGCATCTCATCCATCATATTTAGGTAGTCAATAATTAAACGCGTAATAAGAAATCTTTCCCTTACTACCTCTTTACCTCTTTTCCCTAACTCCCGTCCCATATCTGGATTCTTAATCAAATCTATTATCCTACGGGCAAAGGTCTCATGATCAGTGGGCTCTACCAAAAAACCTGTCTGACCATCTGTAATTTGCAGAGGGATCCCACCCACTCGCGAGGCAACAACTGGTTTTTCCTTCCATAAGGCTTCGGTAACTGTCAACCCAAAACCTTCTTTGAGGGATTTCTGTACTACCACTGTAGCAACCCTTTGTAACACATTTACTAACATATGATTTTCTACCGTAATTAATATAACATCTTTGTTATCAATGTGATTCTTTGCTCGACTAATTACCTTTTGATATATTTGCCAACCCTCAGGGTCGTCTGTGGCCATAGAACCGCAAAGTATGAGGCGACAATCTATCTCCTGTCTTACTCTCTCATAGACATCTAACACACCCAAGGGATCTTTCCACTTATCGAATCGAGAGATCTGCAAGAGAATTGGTTTATCAGATGGTATTTTGAATTTCCTCAGGTGGGATTCAATTATTGATTCGTCTAACTCCCTATTCTTAGGAGAAAGAGGATCTATTACTGGGAAAAATATTCTCTGCTCTACTGGGAGATCATGTTTCTTGTATTGTTCACTTGAGACAATTACTTCTTCATATCTTATGATAAACCTCTTCAAAAAATCCCAAAGTATCGGATTAGGATTTGACAAGTCCACATGGCAACGCCAAACCCAAGGCTCCCTTTTATGATAAAACTTTACTAACGGAAGCGGCTGAGGGTCATGGATTACAACCATATCATGATCAATATGCGTATATGTGGAAAAATCTTCATTGGTTTGTAAGTATAACTTCTTCTTATTTTTACTCAGGTTTATCTCATCTCCCTGCAGTGCGTTATGAAATTTTTTAGTAATCTCAAAAAAATCCGGGCTCCCTTTTAATATCCTCCAACCAGCATCTATGCCAATATCGTTTAATAATGGGACAAGGGAGCTCAACATCTCCGCTACCCCTCCACCGTAATAGGTCGAATTTATATGAACCATAGAACGGTTGTATAGTCTGGCGGCCAATCTATAAATAGAAACTATTACTTCCTCTCCCACGATGTCCACATAATCTACTACGCTTGTTCTCATAGCGCCCCTCCCAACTTTTTAAGCAAATTTCTAACTTCATCTGGATCATCTAATCTATACTTAGCCTTAGAGATACCAAACCCTACCTTTATAGAATAGGCCTCCTGCGGAACGACCTCAAACATATCTTCATCTGTCCAATCGTCACCTATCACCAGTATAAAATCATAATCAGCCTTAGCCAACCAGTGCAGTATTGCACGACCTTTGTTAATACTTGTATTTTTAACCTCCAAAACTTTGTTACCCTCTAAAACCCCAATTTTCAAATTAGCAATTAATTGCAGAAGTGCATCTTTTAATTCTCTCGCCCTAACTGTAGCCAATATTGGATCGCACCTTCGATAATGCCACACCAAAGAAAACTCTTTCTCTTCTACAAAAGAACCCGGTGTTCGATCAGTATAAAGATCCAGAATCGGACGCACCTTTTCTTTCCACTCATTGTCAAACAACTCAATCATTGCCCATTCTTCGTCGACTTCTTTTATCCAGATACCGTGTTCAGCAATAATATTTATACGAAGTTCTCCAAGCCAATTCTGTAACGTATACGGATCCCGACCACTAACTATTACTACATCATTCTTTTCATCTCCTATTAATCTCTGCAATATCTTTATAAGTTCCTCATCTGGTTTGGCCTTCTCTGGTTTGTCTTTGAACCCAACTAATGTTCCATCGTAATCAAGAAATAATACCCTACGTTTTGCCTTTTTATAATCCTCATGGAGTTTTTTCTCCTCTTCCCCGATTAATTTCTTACCTGAAAATACCATCTGCTTTTCCTTTGTATAACGCAGCCTTTCCACAAAATCATTTGCCCACCTCACCACATCATAACGCTCCAACCTTTGCTGCATAGCAATCATCCTCTCGGCTTTCTCCCCCAAAGACATCTCCAATGCCTGCTGTATTGCCTTAGCAACTTGTCCCTTATCCAAGGGATTGACAATTATCGCCTCACCCATTTCTCTGGCCGCTCCTGCCAATTCTCCCAATATAATTACCCCATCTCCGTTTATCTTACTTGCGACATATTCCTTTGCAACTAAATTCATTCCATCACGCAAAGGAGTAATCAGGGCCACATCTCCTACTGCATACAGTGCCGAAAGGACCTCTTTTGGTACTGCCCGATAAAGGTACCATATAGGGATCCAACCAATCGTACCATACTTTCCATTGATGCGTCCCACCATTTCATCCAACTCACGCTTCAATTGAGCATAACGTTCTACACCAATTCGGGAAGGAACTACTAATAAAATGAATGTTACCTTTCCTCTCCAATCAGGATATCTGTTCAAAAAACATTCAAATGCAACTAATCTTTGCAATATTCCCTTGGTATAGTCCAGCCTATCCACAGATATGATCACCTTATTATCCTTAACTCTCTGTTTTATTTTCTCAATTTCTTTCTTAACTTCAGGGGAAGAAACTGCATCGCGAAAGCTTTTATAATCGATACCCATAGGAAAGACATCTGCCTGAATCATTCGACGTTCAGTCAATACCTGATTAAAAGAATTCTCATAGCCAAGAATCCGCCGAACACTACTTAAAAAATGGCCAACGTAATCAGCGGTGTGAAACCCGACTAAATCTGCGCCCAATAATCCTCGCAAGACCTCATCTCGCCAAGGCATAAGCCTAAATATCTCAGAGGAAGGAAAAGGAATATGTAGGAAAAAACCAATAGAAAGATCCGGAATCCTCTTGCGAAGCATCGCAGGAAGCAACATAAGGTGGAAATCGTGAATCCACACAGTATCTCCCGGACGGAGTATATCTTCTAACACGTCTGCAAATAACTGGTTACCACGCTTGTATGCATTCCAGAGGGTATCAGAAAAAACAGCATAAGTAGGAAAATAGTGGAAAAGAGGCCATATAGTCTTATTACAAAACCCATGATAAAATTGCTCCACTACCGATTGAGGCAAAAAAACCGGAACACAATTCTCTCGTTTGAGATGACGCTTAATATTCTGGGCATCATCCTTTACTTTTTCAGCAGCAATCCCCGGCCAACCAACCCAAGTACTATTGTATTCTCTGTAAAACGAGGCAAGCCCAGTAGCAAGCCCTCCAACACTTCGCTGATATTGAAGTTTCCCTCCTTTCCGAGAAAGACTAACAGGTAAGCGGTTGGAAACGATTATTAGTTTGCCTCTACCCTCCATAAATTATATTCTAATGCATATTAAAAGACATGCCAAGATTTCTTAAACAACCGTATCTTAAAAACAAAACAATGATTTTTATTAAGAAGAAATCCCTTCACTTCTTTCCCTCAAGTATGGCCAATGAGTGCAAAGACAATATCAATCCTCCCTTTTCTTGGTAGTCTTCCTCAAAGCGGAGTATCATGTAATTTCTGTCATACCAAATCAAATCATCCATTGCTTTCCTAAGTAGATCTATAGCCTCCTCTGTCCTCTCCTTCTCTGCCTTTTCTACCAATAATCTAAATTTTTCTGCCGCATCCCCAAGCACCCATTTATATAGATCTGGGGCTATCGCGTATACCCTATATCCATGCAACAATGATAAAAATCTAAATACCCGGTCAATAGAACCACTCTCTTTCTTTATCCTCCCCCATCTTGTTATAAATTTTTCTCTAACAATTTCACCCGATTTCCAACGAATAAGCCTGGCTATGTTATCCCTAATATTATCCCATTCTGGTATGGTATACTTATTTTCTTTAGGGACAAGTCTCTTATTCCCATAGAGTTCTCTTAATAGACCTGGAATAGGCCCTTCCTGCCATTTCCCAGAACAAAAATCTCTAATCAACAAAGATCTCAAAACCATAGGGATCTGAGGTAAATCTTTATATTTAACCCTTATATGCTCCCTTCTCAAAAATCCCACGGAGGTCCCTACGTTATTGTTTACATCATATTCAAAAACATTTGGTATTTTAAATCCAGCGCGTTTAAGAACTTCTTTATATCCAAATTTAAAATAGATCTCTCTAATGGTCTCAAAACATCGCCTCCTAAACAAACCTAATACCAATTCCTCAGAAAACCCATTTATTGGGACAAGTTTCCCTTGTGCCACATCAAAAACAATCAACCCTCTCATAGATGTGATATAGACATTGAATGCATGTGAGGGGATATAAACCTGATAACTTTTACCTAAGAGAAAGCCTGCCTCTGACAATCTCTGTAAAATTGCACCTGTCAAAACACTCGTATGGCGGCACACTCCTTTTGCATCTATAAGATTCCCAATAAACATTGAGTTATACTTTTCGACCTTTGGATCTCCATACTTTACTCTCGCAGTCACAACATCATAAAGGTAGTTAATCAAATAACTCTTAACCCTGCCATCTATCTTTGCCATAATCATCTCCACCTCAGTACGATCCAATCGAATCAATGCGGAAACAAGGGCAGAAGATTCTTTGTTTGACAGATTAATCCCCTTTATTTCCCTCAACTTATTTACTAATTCTTTGACAACATCTGTATATAATTTCATCAAGGCCTTGTCATAACCCCAATCAACAATCACATGTTCACCAAACCCTACCACGTATGGGCTGACATCGGGTATGGCAAAGCTATAAAATCGCGATACACCAGGGAATTTTTGTTTCTTACTAGCATAAGCGCTTTCTTTATACACAATATTTCTCATATACATCGAGGGGGACATACTAGTCCATAGACTCCCATTGCATCCCTTACACACCCTCAACACCACCCGCCCATCCCTGAATAGGATCTCTAATTTTGCCTCTGATAGATCAGAGGTAGTATTGAAATTATCATCCAATAATATCTTATTCCCCCTTGGCTGCTTTTCTATAGTTACTCTATAAAAACCTACGTCAGAAATAACAATCTTTGAGGAACTGACAAAACTGACAATACCTAATTTATATTTTCCATCTTTCACATATTTGAATTGCTTTACACTTCCATATGGCACTACTACCGAATTCGTTTGGATAAATTGACCTATGTGCATAGGCCCCAAAGCAGCGAACCGGATGACTCTAATAAAGCCATCCTCTCCCAATTCCAACATCAATTTCGCATCACCAATTGAGTCAACTATCTTCAAATCCTCCCCTAAAAAAACCCGTTCCGAACGCAATATATCTATTTGATAACCCTCCCTCCACTTCAACACTAATTTATCTCCCTCATAGGTAAGGCTCACTCTTCTGCTCCTTACCCACAATTCCACCCCTGTTCCCTTTTCTATCAAAAACTCTGTTCCAACAGAAAATTTCCCTTTACCTGGGAGACTATGTTCCACACGCACATAACCAAAGCGTTCAGGATAATAGGGTATAAACGCCTTCTTTATCGCTCCTATCAACTCTCCAATATTCAATTTTTTCAACCTATTCTTTCCCAGCCCCTTCTTTCTTATCCATTCTATCCTCCCACTTATATGACTAACCCGCATAAGCATCCATCCTCTTTCTTCTTTATCATATACTATCGGTCGATGTGACTGAACTCTCAACACATACCCACTTTCCCCAGGACAAGTCCATATATACAGATCCCTCTCCCCTCTATAACTCAAAATCTTCTCCATCTCATCTCTGAACTCATTTTCACTTACACCCCTCAACCGTATCTCCTCTACCCCATCTATCTTTATACCCTTACAGATATTCTCCTTCTTTCCATAATACCTACTTCGCATCTCTTTATCCAATATCTCCCTCAAAATCGGAAGACTCTCCCATGTTACATCATTGATAGGGAGCAACACATCCTTAACTACACCTTCCTCATCATATATAAATCCTGGCCCTATTCCATTCTGGTCTATCTTGACAATTGAGGCATCAAGACTCAAAACACAACTCTTACCTTCTTCATATGGAGAGACTACTATATCTCCATTCTTATCCCTATCTATAACAAAATAACTATCCTCCTTCACTTCACCATTCAGTGCAGAGATAATCTCATTCAAACTGTCCTCTCTAAATCTTACTTTCCCTCTCTCAGTAGACACCACTTCTTCAGACTCACTGCCACCTTCACTTACAAATCCCTCGCCCTTTTTTCCATAAAAAACTATCTCTGGCCTCTCTCCCTCAAATCTAATCAACCCACAACCTCGAATACTAACATAACGATCTACTTTACCCCTACCACTTACCAGATCTTTCACACTCATCCTCTCACTCACTCTTATAAGTGCTCCCTCTGCCAAGATTAAATCTTGCCCCAACAATGCCAAAGAAGGCAACTCACTAAGTATCGAGCCCACTCCGTCTTTATTGCTTATTTTTCCTTCCCAATCCTGACCTTCCCTCAAGAGTATCACTCGATCTAAGCCTTGTGTGTATAAATCAAACAAAATGTACAATGACTTTGATAACTCAGGCGACTGCCTATAGTTAGAAAGAATATCTTTGTTAAGAAAACAAACTAATTTTACATCTTTTCCTTCCTTTAATTTCTCCTTAAATTCATCAATCACTTTCTCCAAGAGATCCGGATCTCTTAGATCTCTAAGCACTATTAACTCCTCATCCTTATTCCAGGGGATCACCTCAAACCTATTTACAACTTCCTCCCCTTTCCTTTTTCCCCTATATCCCATATGCATAACATTAATCTCTGTATGCAACGCCATTATCTCCTGCACATCTTCTTCTCCCCCAATCTCCTTTATCTGACGGGCATTGACCATCTTATAAGCCTTATTAATTACTCGATTTAACTCCCCAGAATCTATTCCCAACTCCCTTTTTTTATACCAGTTCTGTACTTTCTTAAAATCCTTCCCAATCTCTTTTTCAATCTCTCTGTTTCTATCCGTAACATACAAGTCTGGCCCCTCAGGGATATTGCCCATCATCTCTCTGATCTGCTCCACCCTCCCCTTAATTCCACCTACCACAAAAGAGGACCATATCCCCCTATCCTCACCTCCCCTATAGTACATCCTCACGTACTCTTCCAGATATGAGGCCTTGAACCAAATCTCATCCGAGATTATCCCAGCACCCTTGGCCTTCGTGTCTATATATTCACTAAACACCATACCCGGCTTCTTTCTCCTCTTATACCACTGCGCTAAAATCATTGAATTGTATGCCTGCCGAAGTCTCGCATATCCCTCCCCTTTGTTCACCTTCTCCTCTAAGATTGGAATAAGCTCCCTCTCTATCCATTTCTCTACCTTCTTATTCCCCTTCACCTCCACCTTGACCTCAAGCGGAGCAGATTTAATCCTTGCCTTACCTTCATCAACCTCTATCTTTACCAATCCAGGCTCAATCCAAAATCGCAACCTCCCCCCTCCACCTCCATTGACAACATAATCGCTTATCTCATCTCCATATACATCCAATAATTCCTCTACATCTTCCTTTAACCTCAGGTCATAGGAAAGCAACAACCGCCCCAAATCCGTATTGTTTATCCCTTTTCCAATTATCTCAATATCTGCCAGGTTCGGAGACAGATTTACCCATAACTCATCATTGGGAACCAACAATGTAGTGAAAAAATATTTCAATGGATATGCAGTTGCAGCATCCTTATCTACTCTTGCATTGGAAAACAAAAAACCAATTCGATCATTACTACTCAAATCCAGTCCAATTAGACTCGGTAATCCATATTCTCCCCTCTCCTGGGGGAAACCAAGTGAATTGCACAGGAAGATAAAAGAAAATAAAATTGGATAAACCTTTTGCCAATTCACCTCGTAATCTCTTTTTTATATAGTTTTAAATCCTGCCATTACATTCCGCATATTGAAAAAAGTATATAAGATAAACTACAAAAATCAATTAACCCAAACTATGCATTAGAACTTGTTTTTAGCAGGAGAGAAACAAATAACCTGGATTTAACTAAAAATCCACTTATATGAATTATAGCGCCTACCAAAGTTTTGCTTAAACACAATATCTACCCTTCGTTTTACACTTCAATTAATTATCACACTCCAACAACATAATTTGGGGTTAAACACTACCTTTCGATTTACCATACTCAATCAACTAAATACGACAATCCAATAAGCACAAGGTTAGGCTCTACACAAATAGAAGGGAGGGATAATGATTCTATTACTGGTAGGACGGTATTTGCCCTCCCACCTCCCAAGAGGACCACTTGAGGGGAAAAGACCTTTATAGGGGAAAAAAGAGCCATAATTCCAGACCCAACCGCAGTTTCAGTATCCACTCCCCAAATGGCGTCTTTAGAATATACAGGTGTTATTGTTTTCCCTATCACATCGCTACAACGCCCACAAAAATCCAAAACCGAAGGACATATTATCCCACCTCTATGACGCCCATTCTCTATAAATTCAATCGTGGTTAATGTCCCCGCATCTATCACCACTATCCTCTCCCTTTCTGGGAACATCTTCACTCCTGCCAGTACGGCCAATAACCTATCCACTCCTATTTTATCTATATCATAATCTGTCCGCACTGGGACATCGACAGGCCTGATCTCCCTTCCTCGACTTAAAAGGCTGAATGGAAGGGTTGACTTCATCTCCTGACTCACCGAAGCAATCAGGGCATGATCTACCTGATGCGGAATATCAGAAATGACCTCAATCTCACCGCATCTTATCCAACGAGCAGCCTTTATTCTACTGTGGCCAACATCGATCAAAATAACATCTAAGGCCATAAACTATCCTTATAAAGATATAGCAAGGCCCGAGAAGGGGTCCACACCAGCAAGTTTTCGAATAGAAAAATAAATAAACGGCCACGGATCCTGTATCCTGTGATCCAAAATTGAATGGTAGGTAGATACTAACTCTAACAACCTCAATTCCTGTTCAAATGGATCCATATAATCTGCCTTCACTTCCTTAACTGCCCGTTCAAACTCATCACGATACGGCACTGACACATATTTTAAATAGGCCTTGTTCTCTGACAATAGTGAAGAAAAGAATAAACGTGAGACATCATTTACCTTAACTCCTACTACCCATCCCTTTTCCATACCAGAAGTAAAGACCAAATACCCCAATTTTATGAACCCATAAAGTTTATCTGCTAATTCAGATGGGTTAACAGAATCTGGATCAAACCTGGCCAAAGTCTTTACGGATTTATCCGGAGACAAAGAGGACAAAAAGTCAACGTCTTTTCCTAAATCAGAAAATATTCTCCTTGCCTCCTCAACAAAATATCTCACCAATATATCCTCTCCCAACTTTACCCTTCGAGTAATAGGAAAACCAAAGGCGCATGCCACCAGATTTTGTCCTCGAGTCCTTCGCAATATGGTAAGTATCTTCCAGAAAGGCTCTAAATCCACTTCTCTCTGCCAGTCAGTTATTATAGAATCCGTATTTAAGGAATTGGGCTTTATACGCGGCGGGCGCCCCATACCAAACATACCCAATTTTTCAATTGCATCCTCCACGGAGATATTCACCTCTTCTTCTTCTATCTGAGGCAGTATACCGCTAAAATCAATCGTTCCAGAAATGTTGATCTCATAACCTCGCAAATGGATACTTATCGGTTTTGTCTTAAGAGATAGATAACTCCTAACTAATTTGAGCAACTCACTTCCTCCTCTATTTAACCCCAATAATTTGCGCCTACCAAAGAAAGAGGAAAACTTTATTTTCTTGTTTTTTATCACAGAAAGTTCTTTCAATTTTTGCCCTAAAAGAATTACCCTTGCTATATCTCTCAAGCGTGAAAATTCCTCTGACTCTCTTAGCAGATGTTCTAATCGACTTTTAAGGATGTCGTTTAACCTCTCGTTTTCTGAGCCCACCAACACTTGCAACTCAGCATCTTTTATCAAGATCCCGTCCGATAACACAAACATCTCACCTGGGGCAAACTCCACTCTTACTCTTATCGAAGGAGGCAAAGAAACATCTCCTGAGATCACACCCTGCCAAAAATTCAAAATTTCCTTATCCGTGACGTCTGATAAAATCTTGCGTATTTCTTCTTTTAATCTATAATCGGCTGTCACTAATACATTGCCTATGCGAGAAAAAAACAAACCTCCCGGAATTTGGGACGAAAGAGTTCTATCCCACCGTAGATCAACATAGAGATCCTGATCAGAAAGCATAAGCACAGTAAATAAATCAAGCAAAGACTGATACTGACGCTCAATGGATGGGACCTTATCCCAGACCAAAGTATAATCGGTATATCTAAGCCCCACTACTCCTGCCCACAAACTCATTGAACAAAGAAGAAACAAAAGGAAAACACCCAATCTTCTTAATCTCATCTCCGCCTCCCTACCAAAACCTCCCTCTTATTTCAGGATAAACCTGTAGTAATGCCCGAGCAAGCAATAAATCTTCTTCTCTATCTATATTTACGGACTGAATACTGTCCATTACAACTGGGCCAAATGGCTGGCCAAAGGTGGGCATAGGATCCTTCGCTTGGACATAATAATCCCGTCGAGAAACTGCTATAGCGCCGTTAAAATGATAGGCTGGCGGAAGATCCTGTCTGCGCATCGGTCGTGGAAATGGAAGATCTTCTATATAG
>Ga0256842_1002509_pt1 | contig 13098 bp, 9 predicted proteins | sample 4559240metaG_FD_185973 | JGI IMG/M metagenome (GOLD analysis project Ga0256842, IMG submission 185973) | Hydrothermal vent microbial communities from Guaymas Basin, Mexico - 4559-240 | ecosystem: Environmental > Aquatic > Marine > Hydrothermal vents | place: Mexico: Guaymas Basin | collected...
GGGGGAGCCGATTAAGGCCTACCGCTTCTCCGAGTACTGGTACGACATAGGCAGCGCGGACAGCTACCTCGAGGCGCTCAGAACTCTCATGAAGGAGAGCCATATCGAGGAGATCCAGATAAGCCCCTACTCAAAGATAATCCCGCCTGTGGTGATAAAGCGCGGGGCGAAGATACTCGGACGCTCGATTATAGGGCCGTTCGCCTACATTGGCGAGAAGTGCGTCATCGAGAACTCCGACGTCAGCGACTCAATAATCTTTAGAAAGACGATAATCAGGAACTCGACGATATGGCGCTCCATCATAGACGAGAAGTGTGAGATAAGGAACCTCGAGCTCAGGAAGAGCCTCGTTGGGGGCCACGCGAAGATACAGAGAGGAGAGTGAAAAGCTTTTAGTCCCACTCCTCAATCTCTTCACAATGGAGACGCTGAAGATAGCATTCGTCTACGACGTCGTTTACCCATGGGTCAAGGGAGGCGTTGAGCGGAGAATCTACGAGCTCGCCAAGAGGCTGGCTAGGGATCATGAGGTTCACGTTTATGGCTACAAGCACTGGGAGGGAAAGAACGAGATAGAGCGGGATGGGATTCACTATCACGGTCTTGCCCCCGCGCCAAAACGGCTCTACCTTCTCGGAAAGAGGAACCCCCTGCCCATGCTGCGCCTTGCATCCCGTCTGCGCCGTAGAATCGGGGAGTTTAGGAGGTATGACATCGTTGACGTCCAGAACCTCTTCTATCCGGGGGCCCTAGCGCTGAAAAGTCTTCCCAGCACTGTTATTACATGGCACGAGTTCTGGGGCCCTTACTGGTGGAGGTATCTTGGTCCCGGAGGTCTCCCAGGATGGCTCTCGGAGCGAGCTCTTTTTACGGCAGAACACCATATCTCCGTCTCATGGAAGACCAAGCACGACCTTCTCCGGGCCGGACTCAGGAAGCCCGTGCCCGTTGTTCCAAACGGCGTTGATGTTGAGTTTATCCGTTCAGTCCCGCCGGATGAGCTCGAATCGGACGTCATATTCGTCGGCCGGCTGATCTCGGAGAAGGGCGTTGATTTTCTTCTGAAGGCGCTGGTGAAGGTAAAGGAGGAGCTCCCGGACGTTAGGGCCATGATAGTTGGCGACGGGCCCGAGAGAAAAAGACTGGAACACATGGCTAGGAATCTCGGCCTCGAAAAAAACGTTCTCTTTACGGGTTTTCTGCCTTACAAGAGGGTTATAGCTCTGATGAAGGCTTCCAAGGTCTTCGTTCTTCCGTCGTGGAGGGAGGGCTTTGGGATGGTGGCGCTTGAGGCAATGGCCTGCGGCTTGCCGGTAGTTACTCTTAACGCGCCGATGAACGCCGCGAGGTTTCTGGTTGAGGCCGGGAAGAACGGTTTCGTCGTGGATGAGAGCCAGCTCTCAGGTGCTCTGGCGTCTCTGCTGTTTGATAAGGTTTTTTTAAAGCTGATTGGTCGGGTTAGCCGCGAGATTTCGGCGGAATACGACTGGGACGCCGTTGTGAGGCTACTCCTTGGCGTGTACGTTTAGCTTCAGGCTCTGTATCGTCCCGTTGATGGCCTTCAGTATCAAGTTCCTTGCCTCGGTTTCGGCGTAGTTGCCGTCCGGGGGTGCGGGCGGAAGTTTTGGTTGGTTGTCCTTGAAGAGGAGGAACCAGACTTGCCAGTCACCGGGTCTCTTGATGCTGAAGGTGTAGTTCGTCTCGAACTGGGGCGTCCAGTTGCCTTCTGTGTTGATCGGAACGTTCGGCAGGGTCACGTTGAACCAGCCCGGCAGGGGATACATCTCGTAGATCGTTGTTGTGTTCGTTTGGTTCTCCCACGTCAGGTTGACCAGCCATATCTGGACGTAGTAGGTAACGTTCCTACCCTCGTGGTTGACGATGCCTATTATAACCTTCCCCTCCTGGCCGACTTTGAGCTCTGTGGGGTAATCTGAGGCCTTCCCACCCGGCCCGAGAATGTAGAACTCCGTGAAAGCCTCTCCGGGCTTCGGGTGGGTTATAACGTAGGTTAGGGTTCCTATTGAGGTTATGATCGCGATTATCAGGATCCCCGTTAAGGCCTTGTCGAGCCTACTTGAGCTTTCCCATTCCAGCCCCCCCTTTATCCTTTCGAGAGTTATCCAGGGGATCCAGGGCTCGAAGGCCTTTGAGCGGCGGTATATTGCTATGAGCGCAAAGGCTACGTTGAAGATGGTTAAGCTGACGAGGATAGGGATGAGCCTTATGCCCCAGGGGGTGTAGTTCAGACCGAGGCCTATTAGAGGGACTATCGCTATGCTCAGGCCGAAGCTTAACGCCAATCTCTCAAGGTTGTCAAGCTCCTTTCTTTCGGGAAAGATGGCGGTTATGAAGACATAGCCCGGGAAGAAGAGGACGAAGGCCAAGCCGAGGCCCTTTCTCGCCAAACTGTTCGGGGCGTAGAATATGAGGACGTCAAGGATGAGTGAAAGCCCTATAATCATGAGAAGGTCCCAGTACTTCCAGATGCCCTGGGGCTCTTCCATTCGACCACCTTCTCATGAATAAAAAGGTGGGTTAAAATGGTTTTGGTTTGTTGGCATTCCTTGCTCCGAAAATGGTTTAAACTTTGAGTGTACAAATTCTATGGAGGATATCACCCGGAGGGATACAAATGAAAAAAGCCGGATTGTTCTTGGCAATGCTCTTGATGTTGAGTGTGGCCGGGTTCGTCAGTGCTCATCAGATAACTGTAAACGGAGATGATAACGACTGGCAGGCGGACACTTCAACCCAGAACGTTAACACCTAGCATCTTTACAGCAACGCTGGTGAGTGGGTCGGGAAGGACGCAACGGGAGACATTCGAACCGATATTCAAGATTGCAATCCATGTGATCCTGGGGATACTGATGTAACTGAGATCAGGATTACCAGTGATCAAGATTATGTGTACATCTTGGTCAAGTTTAGGGACATAAATAAGGTAGGAGGGTATCTAGAGGATGAAACTGAGCCCTTTGGGAACTCCAAGAGAGGACTTGGGCTGATAATAACGATAGACACCGACCAGCAATCAAATTCTGGGCAAACTTGGCTTCCAAAGTACTCGAACACCCAAGTTAACTCGAATGCAGCGTGGGAGAGAGCTATTTTCATAACGACGGCAAACGATGGATGGAATTATAACAAAGCTCACATCTATGCTGATTACAATGAATTTGATATTTATGATCCTAGTTGGAACGATGTAGGAAGTCATAACTCCGAAGCAGTCATAGATGCAGATAATGACGTTATTGAGATGAAACTGTACAAAGGAGACTTGGGGATACAGGATTTGTCCAGTTCTACCATTAGAATAACTGTTTCAACAATAGTCCATGACTGGAGCACGGGTAATGCAGTCATTGTAGGGGATCAGAGTAATTCTAACGTTGTGGATGTAATGACAACGGAATCAAGCACTTGGGACGAGGTCAGTGATGGCTACATTGACTACTACACTGATATCGACATCTCCCAGGTGCCTTTCTTCAGCAACCTCGCGGTTGTTCTGGCGTTTGTCTTGGGTGTGGTGCTGCTCTTCAGGAGGCTCTGACCCTTTTATCTTTCTTCCGTTTTGCTCGCTTCTCGGAGTAAACCTTTTGAGGATGCAGAGAATATATCACTCAAGGTGATGACAATGAGGGCTTTAGCGGGTGTTGTAGCTGCCATGGTGATCCTCTCACTTCTACCTCAGAATATAATCCCGGGCGTCTCAGCATACCCATCCGCCGACGGGAGTCCTTTTGACTGGGTCTACGACAACGTAAAGGCCCTCGATGGCCACGACGACCTCTGGCACTGGTACAACGACGGGGACGACTATGCGAGGGATCTAATAGCTTTCTACTACTCCGAGAACCCCGACACGGTAACCATGAGGATAGACCTCATGGAGCTTGACGTGGGTGAAGAGTCCAATGCCAACTGGTACATCCTCATGGACTTCGCCGCCGCCGGCCAGAATGCACTCCCCGACGGTTTAACCGATGCGAATGGGAATACCCTCAGCACTGGCATGGCCTGGGATATAGCCATAGCAGTGTACGATTCCTCTAACTACAACGTCTACTTCCCGGACTGGAGCGTCCACAACGATGTCGTTAAGGCCGTAACCCTGAACGCCGAGTACAACTTCATCGATGTCGAGCTGTACAAGGATAAGATACCGAACTTCCCGTCAGGGGGGCAGGTTCACTTCCAGGTTCTCTCTGCCAAGGACTTTTCCAGCCCGTACCGGGTCACTGACTCGATGCCCGACGACATCCAGTACTATTTCACCAGCGATGACCAGGTGGGGACGGCCAAGGTCGTCTTTGTGCACCACGCGAACCAGCACATTGCGTACAGTGAGTCTGACGTCTGCGGGGGCGAGGGTACGGGTTACGACGACGTTATAAGGACGCACCTCCAGTACCGTGTTCCCCTTAACCTGCACCTCAGCGGTGTTCTTCTTGAGAACCTGATATGGAACGACTACACCTGCGGGGCCGATAACTTCATCCAGATGATTAGATACGGGGTGAACTCGGGCCTTATAGGCATACTCACCTCTGCCTACGGTCAGCAGATAATGCCCTTCTTCCCGCAGGATCTCAACGTTAAGAGCCTCGGCATGGAGAACGCGCTCATATGGGAACTGTTCTCGTACACTCCCAAGGTTGCGTGGGTGCCGGAGAGGGTCTGGGAGACCAAGCTCAGTGATGGTGATCCCTACAACGGCGTTAAGAGCGACCCGTGGGATTATTTTGCGGCCACGAATCCAGCCAACGGTCTGCCTTACGCCGAGGCGGTTGTATTGGATGCCAACACTCATGGAACGGGCAAGGATGCCAATGGAAACCCCATCAATCCCTACAAGATATACGAACTTCCAAATGGCAAGCTGAAGATATTCTTCATAGACGACTGGCTTAAGGACACCATATACAGTTCGAATGATTGGATTCCGATAGCTGGACGAGTATCAAGAAACACTGGCTTGATTTCGCTTTGAGCCCCGACCAGGAGCAGATAGACGTCTACGCGGACGACCTTGAGAAGGCCGCTGGTGTTGCTGGGTGGCCAACCAATCCTCAGGATTACTTTTATGCCGTGAGGTATGTTGCGGCTCATCCTTGGATCCGGGCCGTTAAGCTTGATGACGTTCTCTCGTGGAGCTCCGGTGAGGGTGGCCGTTTCTGGGGCGATGGTGGTGACTACTGGCCGGTTGCGGGAACGTACAGGGAGATAGGGGGGACCAATGGATACGGTGGCACGGGCGATGTGAACGGCGATGGAACTCCTGATAGAAACGCTTGGTACAAGGACTGGGCCATCAACTATTACCCCTACAACTGCCCTAAGTCTGCAGGTACCCTGTGGTGGGAGGTTTACCAGGAGCTTGAGAACCTGAAGAATGTGGGGGTTGACAACAACCTCGTTGACCTCGCCTGGACGACGCTGATGACGAACCTCTACGAGACCGGCTGGCATGACGGGCTTGGTGGGTCGCTGAGCGGCTGGGAGAAGGAAATTAGCTCCCACCTCAGGCACGCCCTCCCCTATGCCTACGGGGCATGGTGGTTGAGCAACACCAACAAGCCCCTTCTGGCCTATTGGAAAAACGTTGATGAGGACAACGACAACGAGATCGTTGTCCAGAACGACAGAGTTTATGCAGTCCTCGATCCCATCGGAGGCAGGGTAGGGTGGCTCTTTGATTCGAACGGGCACGTTGTCATCGGTAACTCTATGGCGCTCTGGAGCGGCACGGAGGGTGACTACAACGACGGCAACCACATCTGGGGCCTTAGCGATGCCTACGATGGCGGAACTTACGAGCACAGCTATTACCAGCTTGAGATCCTGGAGGACGGAACTAACGGAAGGATTCTAGTCCGGACAAAGAGTCCGGGAGGGTTTGTTAAGTACATTGAGCTCAGAAAAGGCTGGAGCTACCTCAGGGTCACATACAGGAACGTCAGCAGGAGGATATACGTGAAGACCGGCTTCTCACCGGGGCTGAGCGATCTGCTGAGGAACGGGAAGAAGAACATCGAGCGCGTCTGGCTCTACGATGGAAAGGTTGCAGGCTACTACAACAGGGAAACGGACACTCTTGGGGCGTACGTCCTTCAGGGGCCAGTCTCATTCAACCGGGGCGAGGAGTGGAGAACTCTCACAGTTGCTGACGAGATGAAGCTTGAGTCGGACGGGACTTTCTACCTCTACGCCGGCCTGTGGAACGCCTCAGTCTTTGGAGAGCTTTTGAGCGAGCCACTTAGAGGTAGTGTTTCATTCTCACCTGAGCGTCCTTTGGCTGGAGATACTGTGACGATATACTACAACGCCAGTGGCGGGCCCCTTGAAGGAGCCACTTCCTTAACTCTTCACTGGGGCCACGACGGCTGGAAGGACGTCACCGATACGCCCATGCAGTACTCGAACGGCGTCTGGAAGGTTGCCATTGAGACGCAGGGCTCCTGGGGCTCCCTTGACTTCGTCTTTACCAATGGTAGCGTCTGGGACAACGACGGTTGGAGGGACTACCACATATACCTAAGTCCTCCCAGCGTTCCGGCAAGCGTCTCCGATCTTCTAACAGGCGATGAGTGCAGCTGGGGCTCGTACCTTCCCGCACCAAACAGTGGTGAAGTAAAGGACGGAGAATACGTCTGGCACGATGCCAATGGGGACGTTCACTCGACGAAAAACTATCCCCATCCTGAGGACAACTACGACATCGAGAGCGTAAGGGTCAGGACCGGTGGGGACTACGTTTACTTCTCAATCAGGCTCTCGGATTTGGCTTCCATTGGGGAGTTTGGGGCTCCTCTCATCGCAATCCCGATAAGCGTCGGCACTGGGACTAACCACACCATTCCATACGACGGCTCTCTGAGCTATTCCCCCGGCTGGGACTACTGGGTGGTCGTTGATCTCTCCAAGGCAGGCTTTCCAGATACTGAGATACTTGGTTCTCCTGCGGTGGAGGTTTATGATTCCTCATTCTCCAAGCTGGCTGGGGACTACTACGCTATAGCCTCCAAAACCAATAGCGTGATCCAGGTGGCGATTCCCAGGGAACTCCTCGGCAACCCATCGAGCTTGGGCTTTAACGTCCTGGTCTTCCTTGGAGACAGCAGGGGAGGTGCCCTCGATCCCGGCTCACCGAAGGTAGTTGACCTCATGAGCCCGTCATCAACTGACGGGGAACTCAGCGACGGTAGCATAGACTATGCGGCAGACGTTGACCTGACTGCCGTGCCCTTCTTTGGATATTCCCCCTTGATAGTGGGGGCTTTACTGGTCGTTTTGGCCTTTGCTTTCAAGCGCCACTGATGTTCTCTTTTTTCTTCCCGTAACCCACCACCAGTAGAGGAACACGTAGGCGACGAACATGAGATCCCCCAGGTGGGAGTGGAACAGTTCCAGAAACGAAACCCCTGTGTAGTAGCCGATGACCAGGAGGATGAATATCCTCAGGGCGTTGAGCGGGATGATTCCTATCGCCCCAAGGAGCAGAATGGTCGTCTCCCTTTTGGAGGATTTCCTCATGTAGATCAGAAGCAAGGAGGCCAGGATGTAGATGACGAAGGCGTCAAAGCCGGAACAGCCCGAGCCGATTATCACGATGGCCTTTCCCACAACTGCGATGTTTTTGTTGATCTTTATCGGAATCCCGGAGAGCTCTACCAGCCCCTTGACCAGTATCGAGGTGACGTCCACGAAGAGTCCGCTTGTTATGTCTACCACCTTTCTGATTAATCCAGTCTTGGATGAGAGCGCTACGGCAGCTCCGCCAGCCGCCACGGCCAGGGGCATCTCAAGGCCTTTTATCCTGAAGAAAACTAGCTGGAGGCCCAGAAGGAAGAGCATGACGAAGGTCGAGGGGCTGGGATACTTTCCCAGCTTAACTACGAGGAACACCGGTGAGAGTAGAACGAGCAAAATCCCGAGGATCGTCTGGGGGTCGAGCCCGGGATCCCTTGGGAGGGCCTTTCTCTCCGAGGCGTAGAGGGTTAGGGCGTAAAGCAGGCCGGCGTAGAGCGTGAACGGAGTCCTGTAAAGAAGGAAAACTGCCGTCGTGATGATCACGACGAGCCCCTCAAACGTCCTGATTTTCACCGGTTTCAATTTCACACCTCTGCGTGGTCAATGTCTCTGACACCACCTACAACCACCGCCAAGAGGCCGAGGGCGCCTATAACGAAAGTCTCTGCGGCGATTCCAGGAAGCTTCCCTTTGAGGGCGAGGAGTACTATTCCCATTGTGGAGAGCCAGGTGAGGAAGTACAGGGCCGCTTTCCCGAAGCTTTCATAGAGCTTGTAAACGGCCGTGCTGATAAGAGCTGCGAACAGCGTGTAGTCATTGACTGCTGAGATGGCCAGGGCTCCAGCTAGGAGGATGTCCCTTTTATCTTCCACCAGTGCCTTCCCCTGAAGGATGTCGTTGAGGACTAGGAGTGTCGTCATTCCCAGGAGGATAAACTCCCTCTGGCCTTTTATCGTGTACACAGAGTCGAAGCCGGGGTCGGCTATGATGGAGGTGAGGTATAGGGAGAAGCCCAAGAGGGCGGTTTTCCTCCCCTTTATGGAGAGAATGTAAGCTAGGGCCGCCGTCAGCGGGATCCAGGATTTCAGCACGGCGGCCGATACAACCGAAGCGACGAGGCCTATCATAGGGCCTTCACCACCCTAGGCAACAGATCCCTCGGTGAGAGCTCCACGACTTTTACCCTGCTCCTGATCTTTCTCAGCAGTTCTTTCCTTTCCCTGTAGGCCAGATAAAGGGATTCCAGGTTCTCCGGTCTAACGCTTTCCTTTGGGATGAACCTTATTGGGTTTGGATAGAGGACTGCAACCTTGGAACCCTTCTCCTCCAGCATGTTAACGGCGCTCATTATCGCCCAGGGATGGAGGCCGATATCATCGAGAATGACAACGTACGAGCTTTCGGGGACCGCGCTGGCCGCCTTCTCGATGCCCGAGAGGGGGCTCCTGGCTTTGAGGCGCAGGATCCTCCTGATGATGTTGTTCCCCCTCAGGTAAGATGGCCTCAGCTGGGGCTTCCCCGGTTTGGGCTTTAGGTCGAGCTCCGAGAGCGCTTTCCTGGGTTCGTAAACGTTTCTAATTACCTTGGAAATTCCGTGGTCGCTGTAAGCAACTATTCCGACCCTGTGGCCGTGGTGGGCGAAGTACGCTATCAGCTGGGCCAGGATGAGAGCTAGATAATCAGTCTTTACGTTCCTTATCTCCCTCCTGAAGGACTCGTCCACGTTGACGAGGACGTAGACGTCCGCCAGGGTCTCCCTCTTGAAGACCCTCACTATCGGCCTGAGAACCCTTGAAGTGGCCTTCCAGTCGATCCTCTTGACGTCATCACCGGGCAGAAACTCCCTGAGTTCTTCGAAATCGAGGCTCTCGCTGCCTATGCCGAGGGCGTGGAGCAGCTCCGCGAAGGCGTTTGGTTTCTCCCTTACCCTCCGTGCCTCCGCAACTTTCCTCGGCGAGGGGAGAACAGCTATGGGTTTGATCCCTTCGACGTCTATCTTTTTCATGAACAGGCCCGATTTGTCCATAAAGAACGCCTCAATTTCCACGTCAAGCATTCCTTTCTTCAAAGGCTTTATCCTGAGGGCGGTTTTTGAGTTCTCTCCGGGCTTTATCTCCATGGAGAATTCTTCGACCTCTACGTCCGGGTTCCTGACGTTTACGACAATTCTACCAGGGATCTCGAACCTCGACTCTACCTCGACCGGGATCTCGATCCACTCGAGTTCGGTGATCCTCTCGGGGAGGGTTAATACGGCCTTTCCGCCGCCCTTGAAGGACAGCCTGACCGAGGCGTAGTAGGCCATTATCACCGAGGCGGTTCCGGCCAGTGGGGGGCTTTGGAGGAAGATCGACCCCGCCAGGAGAACCCCCGCGAGGCCGAGGAGGAAATCGGCGGTTTTCATCCAGTCGGCACCTCTACCCTGTTGAGGGCTTCCCTGACCACTTCCTCTCCGGTCAGGCCTTCCATCTCGTATTCGGGCTTTATCAGGATCCTGTGGGAGAGAACCGGGACGGCCAGGCTTTTGACGTCGTCAGGTATGACGTAACTTCTGTTTTCCAGATAGGCCTTCGCCTTGGCCGCTAGGAGGAGGTGCTCTCCCGCCCTGGGCGAGGCCCCTAGGAGAGCCCTCTCGTCTTCCCTCGTTGCCCTCAGGATTGAGTAGATGTAGTCTATTATCTCGTCGCTGACCTTAACTCCGCTGACTTCTTTTGCCGCCTTTTCGAGCTCTCCTTTGGAGACTACAGGCTTCGCCTCGTCGAACAGTCCCAGGTTCTTTCTTCTGAGCATCTCTTTCTCGTGGTTCTCGCTGAGGTAGGAGACCTTTATCTCCATCATAAACCTGTCCGCCTGCGCGGTGGGTATCTCGTAGACTCCCTCAATTTCAACGGGATTTCTGGTGGCTATGACGAGGAATGGGCTGGGGAGTCTGAAGGTCTGGCCCTCTATAGTCACCTGCCTTTCCTCCATGGCCTCAAGAAGGGCAGACTGGGTCTTCGGCGAGGCCCTGTTTATTTCGTCAACTAGAAGAATGTTCGTGAATATCGGCCCCTTCCTTATTTTGAACTCGCCCGTCCTCATGTCGTAGAAGCTGTGCCCTATTATGTCCGCCGGAAGGAGATCGGGTGTCATCTGTACTCTCGTAAAGGCCAAGTTCAAGCTCTTCGCGAAGTTCTTGCTCAGCGTCGTCTTTGCCAGCCCCGGGACACCCTCTAGGAGGATGTGCCCGTTTGAGAGGAGCGCTATCGTCATGAGCTTGACGACGTCGTCCATGCCTACTATGGCCTTTTTCACCTCTGTCCTAATCTTCTCGATTATCATTTCAATCACCCAGACTGTTCAGCATTTCGAGCACTTCCTTTTTATCCCATCCCCTCTCCTCTGCGAGCTCAAGGGCCACCTCCTCAATGGAGCCCCTTCTTCCAATAATCTTTTCGATCACCATCCTGAGGGGTCTTCCCAGGTATCCAAGCGCCCCGAACTCATAGGCTATAATCAGGAACCCCAGCAGAAGGAGGAGCTTCTGCGCACTCTCCTTCGGGAGGACCCTTCTTATCGTTATCGTCCCCTGGGTGTAGAGGTTGAAGTCGCTGTGGTGGCTCTCATCGATGTAAACCGGGCCGGGGATGTAGTTGATTAGGTTCCTCAGGAAGGGGTAGTTTTCTTCGAAGAGGTTGTTGCTTAGTATGTCTGGATCTGAGAGGACTATTATTCTGCCCTTTCCGTACCTCGTGATGGCCAGAATTGGGAATGCCCTTTTGTGGAAGTTTATCATGGCGGTTCCGCTCGTGTAAACCTCTCCCTTCCTGGTAACTATTATCGCCGACGGGTCGTCGGTTATTACCTTATCAACACCCTTTCCTAGGACGGGGTCCGTTATCTTCGCGGTTATCAGAAAGCGGTCGTCCACCTCGTAGAAGAAGTCCCTTAGGGGGTACTTTGAGAGCCCCATCGGTATGTTGAAGCCCCTGAGCACCTCGTTGGCCGTCCCAAAGTCGTCCGCTATGAAGAGGGTGTTCCCTCCCTCCACGAACTCTTTTATTGCCTCTATTTCCTCGGGTGTGTAGTCCATGTCGGGCCCGACTATCATGAGGGTTCCGCCTGAGAGCTCGTACGAGTCTATGGGCCCAAGCAGGGGTATTGGCTCTTTTTCCTCCTTGTATATCAACGCCGCGAACTTGGATATGCCATTCCAGTCGGGGTTGAACATGCTGTACTGGGATGAGCTCTTGAAGTATGGAACCGTTAGGGGCATCGTGAAGAGGAGAAACGCTCCTATTACGAGGATTGAATACTTTACCATCTTCTTCATGCCGTCTCACCCAGGGCTGTTATCACTGCCTCAGCGGCTCTCTTGAAGATCTGCATCTCATCTTTTCCGGGCTTTTCTCCGCCGTAGACAACTTTTTCGTGAATGAGGGTCACCGTTTTTAGATCCTTGTGGCCTTTCCAGCCCTTGAGCCTTTCCAGAACTTCCCTCGGGGTGAGGTTCTTGGATATCCCCATCTCCCTGGAGAGGGCGTCCCTTATGAGGGAGTACGCTTCGCCCACGTCCTCGGGGATCCCAATCCGAACGGCCCCTTCTTCCCCTGTTTCTTCTTTCTCGACGATTTCTTTCTGGTGTTCGGTTCTCCTTATGAGTCTGTTTTTCTGTGTGTATACAATCAGGCCGATGACTATGAGCAGTACTGCCACGTACCTCAGCGGGTTGCTCTCGGACGGCACTACTGACACTAGAAGAACGTTCGATTTTGAGGGAAGGTACAGCTCGGTGCCGTTGAAAACTGCGTACACCTTCAGCGTCTCGGCCGTTTTATGGGTCATGTTCAGAGAGAAGAGGCCGTTGGTCGAGTTAACCACCGCGTAGGGCCGGTCGTTGACGTAGATCTCTACTGTTGAGTTTATTGCAGGTGTCATTGAGCCCTTTATCTCGAACGCTTTCCCCTCTTCAACGGTTCCGGGCCCGGTTATTGTTATGGCCGTGGGTATTCTTGTGAACTTGATGGTCACGACCTTTGTGATCCCCTCGTGGAACTCATCGCTTTTGAATTCCAGAGCGAGGTTGAAGCTCGCTTCCTTCGGGCTCCACAGGTCGAAGGTCACCGTTCCGTTGATGTCAGTAATGAAGACCGTCCCATTGACGGTTACCTCCCTCCTGGGGAGCGGGTTTGAGTAGTAGTCCACGAGAGAAACCCTGACCGTCAGGGTCGTGTTTACTATCGCCGAGGTGGGTGAGAGGACGAGGAAGTACGTGGGTATCTTTCCAACGTCGATTTCCAGCCATGGTGTGCTGAGGTTCCCCTGGACGGCCCTCACGAGGTATTCGCCCGGTCTTGTAAAGCGGTACCGCATGGTGAAGAAGTGCCCCTCCACTGGGACGACTATGCCCCTTTCCAGACCTTCCTCTCTTATGACAATAGTCACGCTTTCGTTCGAGGGTGCTGTTCCAAAGAACGTCACGCTCTGGTTCACAATCGGGTTTCTGTTGGTGGCGTACAGCGAGAGCTCGATGCTTTTGCCCTGGTTGGGGTTTTCACTCTGGTTAATCAGAGA
>Ga0256842_1002510_pt1 | contig 13097 bp, 9 predicted proteins | sample 4559240metaG_FD_185973 | JGI IMG/M metagenome (GOLD analysis project Ga0256842, IMG submission 185973) | Hydrothermal vent microbial communities from Guaymas Basin, Mexico - 4559-240 | ecosystem: Environmental > Aquatic > Marine > Hydrothermal vents | place: Mexico: Guaymas Basin | collected...
TTTGTAATGACCATAGACGGTTATTTCCCTCTTGCCAAGTGGAAAAATAGACTCACATCCCCCACACCCATATTTCTTTGCCTTTATATTTTTCCCTTCTCTCAAATAACTTTTTATCCCATGATTTGACGTTTCCAGTTGGATTTACATACCACAAAGCATCATGGGTGATACTTACTTACAATTATTTCAAATATTTTATGAAGTATTTTCAGTAAATTATATATTTTTTAAACATCAACTAAAATCAATTACATTCTTTATTATAAATGACATATAGTACAACATATTTGATAAATTTAACTAATTCTTATCATAACTAAAAAGAACGGCCTCTATCAGATATGGTTGTGACTAGTACACTTTATTCAAACAGTTACATTTAGTTTTTTATATATACTATTCATTAACACATCTTTTACGATTCCCCCAAATTCATGATCTTCTATTATTTTTTCAAAAATTTCTTTATTTTGTTCCATTCTATCAATCAATTTTGAGATAAAAATATCCTCAAAGGCATATTTAAATGTATCAAGTTTGTTTACCTTTGCTTGCTTTTGTAGAATTTTATCTGCCAAAAGGTCTGCTTCAATTTGCTCAAAAAACAACCTATCAGCTTCCTCAAATTCTGTTCCAAATCTTTCATTGAGTATCTCAATTATTTCCGACAAAGGCGCTTTTTCTTCTTTTTCCCGTTTTAACCCAGCTTCTTTTATTCCATCTAATTCACCTTCTTCACCTTTCATCAACTCAATTGCGCCTTCTTTTATTTTTTGCAGTCTATAATATTCCAGAGCTATTTCATCATCTAATTTCAATCTCTCTGATAAATTGCGTTTGGGAAGCTTTGTTAATAACATTTTTGCATAAGTATAGAATTTTTCCAATTCAATATCCTTAAAAGGCATAATTTGAGCTAAAAAAGCATACAAGTTTGTCCATGTTCGTAACATTTTTTTAAATTCATCTTGCTCTTCAGTGCTTAATTGTTTAAATCTGTCAACTGCTGGATCCATGAATGCGTATAGTTTTGCTTGCAATCTTTCGGTAAGCTTAGCAGTAGGATCAAAATAAACTTTTGCAAAAGAATCAATTTCAGATTGCCAGTAAATTTGTTTTTCATCCAGTCTTGTTTTAAGATCATATAAATGGTTGGGGTCAGGCTCCTGGGTAACGGTTGTCACTTCGTAATAAGGTTGAAAAGCCTTAAATATTGTTTCCCTGTCATTTACAAAATCCAAAACAAAAGTATCTTCTTTTCCTGGATAAACTCTATTTAATCTTGATAAAGTTTGAACTGCTTTTACGCCAGAAAGTTTTTTATCAACATACATCGTATGTAAAAGAGGTTGGTCAAATCCTGTTTGATATTTATCAGCCACAATCAGGATTTTATATTCGTCTTTATTAAACACCTCTGGTAATTCTCTTTCTCCAAAACCTGTAAGTTGGGGTTCTGAAACACCCTCAGGGAAATCATCATCAACAACCCTCCCTGAGAAGGCAACTAATACTTTAATTTCTTCATCATACCCATTTTCTTTAATATATCTTCTAAATTCATCAAAATACCTTTTTGCATGAAGACGAGAACTAGTTACTAACATTGCTTTGGCACGTCCGCCAATCTTTTTAGAAACAATTTGCCTGAAGTGTTCTACCATGACTTCTGTTTTTTGCGTGAGATTATGGGGATGAAGAGACACAAAACGAGCAATTGCTTTTGCCGCCTGCTTTTTATTCACCTCAGGATCATCTTCTATCTTTTTTGAAAGCCTAAAAAAGGTTTGATAAGTTACATAATTTTTTAAAACATCAAGAATAAAGCCCTCTTCTATAGCTTGTCTCATTGAATAAATATGAAATGGTTTAGGTTTTCCATCCTCTCCTTTTGTGCCAAATAAAGCCAGTGTTTTATATTTTGGCGTAGCAGTAAAAGCAAAAAAAGAGATATTTGATGGTCTGCCTCTTAAAGCTGCTGCGAGCTCTATTTCTTTTCTTATAAAATCTTCTCCTGAAAATTCATCTATTTCTTCTGATTCTCCATATACATTATTACCTGCAGAATAAGAAGCAATTGGCTCTTTTAATTTTTTACTCGCCTCACCTCCTTGAGAGCTATGAGCTTCATCTATAATAACAGCATAGTTTCTTTTTGGTAAATCACCTAATTTATCAATAACAAAGGGAAATTTTTGCAAGGTGGTAATAATAATGCTCGTCCCATAACTTAAAGCTGCTGCCAACTGAGAACTATTTTTATCAATCTTTTGCACAACACCTGATTTATGCTCAAATTGATAAATTGTATTCTGCAACTGATTATCTAAAACCTTTCTGTCTGAAACAACAATCACACTATCAAAAATCCTCTCATCTTTTTCATTGTGCAAACTTGAAAGCCTATAAGCAAGCCATGCAATGGAATTACTTTTTCCAGAGCCAGCAGAATGTTGTACTAGATAATTTTTACCTACGCCGTTTCTCTTAACATCTTCAGTAATTTTTCTTACTACATCCAATTGGTGATACCTGGGAAAAATGACTTTCTCCTTTTTATAGACTTTGCCATCTATTTTAATCTCTTCTTTCTGGATGTTGATAAACCGCTGAATAATCTCCATTAAACTGTCTTTTGTTAATATCTCCTCCCACAAGTAAGAAGTTTTATAGCCATTTGGATTGGGGGGATTACCTGCACCATTGTTATAACCTTTATTAAATGGCATCCAGAAAGTTTTTTTGCCTTCAATTTTTGTTGTCATGTAAACTTCTTCGTCATCAACGGCAAAATGTACAAGGGCGCGCTTTTTAAATGAAAACAAAAGTTCTCTATTGTCCCTTGTGGTATTGTACTGTTTTTTTGCATTCTCAGCACTTTGTCCTGTAAATTTATTTTTCAGCTCAATCGTTACCACTGGAATTCCATTTAATGCCAGAACCATATCAATGGTGTTATTGTTTTTTTCACTGTATTTGACTTGTCTATACACCTTTAAGATATTTTTGTTATAAAGTTCTATTGTTTCGGGATTTAATTTGCTTTCAGGTTTAAAAAAGGCCATTTTAAATTTAACGCCATAATCAGTAAACCCGTGTCTTAAAACATGCAAACTGCCATGCAGATCCATTTCCTTATAAATACGTTGTAAGATCCTGCTTTCCACTTCAGCACCATGAACTTGAGATATTCTTTCCCATTGCTTTGACTGAGATTGTTGTAAAAAGGTCAAAACATTGGATTTGAACATTCCAAGAGAGGGAATATATTCTTTTGAGTCGCCCTTTTGGTATCCACCGGAGGTTATGAGGGATTGTTCTATTGCGGTTTCAAAGGTGTGTTCGGAGGTTAGGTTAGGCATAGATGTTCTCTCCTAAACATAAATTGCTCAGAAATTCTCTAACTTGAGGATATTTAGAATCGATTTTGTTAAGTTTAGATTTAGTTATATTTTCACAGGATCTCTTGCAAAGGTATTTCTTTATTCCTTCATTTTCAAAATTTATTCCCTTTTTATCTGGATTCTTTATCCTTGCTATCTGAGTAAAAAAATTCAATATACATGCTTTATCATAAGCTGATTGAAAACGTTTTTTTATTTCTTCCTTAGAGATAGAGTTATAATTTTTTCTTTTTAAAAAATCGTTAGCTGCTTCCAATATCATTTCTGGATATATAAAATCTTCAATTTCATAATCATACTCTTCGCTTTTATTTCCATCACATCTCGGAATAAATATTAAGTCTAACTCCATAATTTCTTTATATTTATTCGGCTTTACTTCCTTGTAGATTTTCTTTCCCGCGGTATCATGGTCAAAAATACATACAATCTTTGGTTTAAATCGAGCTTCCTTACAAAATTCTTTTAAAAATTGTAGATAACCTTTAACTTTTGTTACTCCACCTGCTACTAATATATTTGGAGTATTAAAGCCAAATTTTTGCATAAGTGTTTCAAAATAAAGCTTATCTTCTTCTCCCTCAACTAAAATGTTATATGGCATAATTTCCCAATTGTCATTTCTATGCATGCCAAAATGTTTTTTGATTTCAATTAATTTTTGATAATCATCTTGTTTTTTTTCTATAAATGTGTTGGCTTTAAAAAATATTTCTCCTGGTCGTCTTTTAAAATCTTTTTTTTCGTAATTTGCTTTAAATAAATAAGTATTTTGCAAATCTGTTATATCAATAAAATACTGGGAGTGAGTTGTAAAAATTATATGTTGCGTTTTTGCAATATCTAATAAAATATTAAAAACTCTTTTCTGTAATGCAGGTTGCAAAAAAGCTTCTGGTTCGTCTATTCCCCAAATAATGTTTTTGTCTTTTATTTTCTCAGATATATATTTAATAACTGATAACAAAACTATTCTTTGAATACCGCTTCCTTTCGCCTCTATTTTAGAATTATTCTTATCATAAAGAGTAAATTCGATCATATTTGCTAAAACTTCTCTTAACTTATTTATTTCAGCAAAGAGTATTTTTACTTTCCATTCATCTTTATCTATTCCCGGGACTTTTTCAATAAATTCATTCAGGTTTCTGCTAATTTTGTTTTCTATTCCTGAGAGAGCTTCTTTAGATTTTGTTACAAAGTCTTTCAAAATTTTCAAAGGTTCTGTTTGTCTTCTTCTTAATGGATCTAATCCTAAAGGTAAAACTTCTTCGTCAATTATTTCTGCAATAATTTTGGGCATATCTATATTACTTGCTTCTATAAATAAAAATCTAAATTCTTTAATAACATTTTGGGCTTCCTGTTTAGTAATTTCTTTATTATTTTTTTTAGCTTTTATTTCTATGATATTTCCCTTTTCTTTAGTTCTCTTAAAAATAACTTTTATTTCATATTTATTGTTGTCAGTATCTATAAACCAACCCGTAATAGTTGTATTATAACCTGCTCCTCTTTTTCCATATTCGATATCATAAGGAATATCATCTTTTGCGTAGAATTTGTTTTTATCCAGACTAAAATATAAATCCAACGCCCTTAAAAAGTTTGTTTTCCCTACATTATTAGGGCCACAAACAATAAGAGGTTTTCCTTCTTTAAGCTCTACTGTTAAATTATTAATAGAACGAAAGCGCTTAATATTTACTTTTACAAATTTCATCTCACACCACCCTCCTTTTCCCTGTTACAACCTCACTTATCAAAGATGTTTTGTATTCTTTTAGAAGCTCTGTCATTTTCTTTGTTTTTTCGATTTTGGAATCAATGCAGGTAATTTTTTCTCCGATGTATTCTACAATTTGATTTTGTTCTTCTTTCGGTGGCAATCCAAATATCATCTTATTAAAATTTTCTTTCCCAATATTAGGCTGACCAGTTTCTCTTTGAACATAAAAAATTTGTTCTAATATTAAATTAGATGATAAGAGCCAAAACAGGAAATCTTTACTTAATTTTTCGTTTATAGGATAAAAATTTCCAACACGGTAATTTTGCACTAATGGTTCATTGACTTCCTTAACTCGAATAATTTTGCCAATTGTTCCTCCTGTTAAAGCCATTAAAATATCGCCTGATTTTATAAGAAGTTCTCTAAATTCATCCAATCTTTTTTCATCGATATAGCTTACATTTTCAGTATCTAATTTGCCATTAGGCAACAATTGCGTGATCTTGATTACTTTAATGCCATCTTCTGTAAAATCATAATCCCTGAATTGATATCCATGTTTTAAAAAAACGTAATGATTAAACTTTACCACTTCCCAATGCTCTGGAATCTCTCCCAGCCATGGAATACCACTATCTTTCATTTTTACATTGGGATTTAAGCCTTTTGTTACTGCTTTATTAATTATTGCCCTTTTTTCTTCTTCGTAAAGTTCAATCAAACGTTCTTTTTTGGCAATGAGGTCATCTATTTCTGCGGTTTTGCGGTCTAAATAATTCGCAATCAGAGATTGCTCATTTAATGAAGGAATGAAAAATGAAAAATTAAGAAATTCTTGTGGGTTGACGTGAGGAATTCCCATTCCAACAGTAATATCTTTTAAATATCGTTCAAAGTCTTTAAATCTATAAAATAAAAATTGTTTATTTATCTCATTGTTTGGTTTAACTACAGCCATTGTAGATGATAATACTCCTTTTTTAGACCATAGAAATTCTCCTGCATTAGAACCATCCCAAAGTAATAATATTTCGTTATCTTCTACTACTATGTACTTATCAAAGTTAGGCACATAATAAATTTGTTTTGAAACCCCTCGCAAATAATCCATTGTTAAATAAACAGGTAATTCATTATTAAAATTAGTTGTAAGTATTTCTTTTGGTACTTTGCCCTTTTGTATAGATACTATATATTTCAATTTCTTCTTTCCCCAACCTTCTAATTTCTTCATTCCTTTATTCCTTTATTTTATTTTTTCGCTGTTTTCAAAATTGCCGATAATATATACAATAATTCTTCGCAGTCGTTAATAATGGAGTTTGCGATTTTTGTTTCAATAAATTGGGTATCGCGTAATAGACGCAACCAATAATGTGTTTCTCTTGCTTCTTTCAAAGAAATTTGAATTTTTGCAATAAAATCTTTTTTACTTTGCCCAGCTTGAGCTTCTTCAATATTTGTTCCTATTGATGTGCCTGAACGTAATAATTGTTTTGTGAAAGATGAAAATATAATTTTACTATCTGCTTGGCAAAGTCATAACTTTTAGCCAAAATTACATTTTTTTCATTTTTCATTCCTTAATTCCTTCATTTCTTACAAATTTCCCAATGCTCAGGTATTTTCCCAATCCAGGAAATTCCACTATCCTTATATTTTTCATCTTTATTTATTCTTTCATTCTTCATTTTTCATTCCTTCATTTTCCAACAGTTTTTTCCCTTTTTCAGTAATCACATATTTTTGTTTCGGACTTTTCGGTTTGTCGGGAATGGTATAATTAATAAGGTCTTGTTCTATTAACGGATTAATGAAAGCTTTTTTAAATCTCGTTCTATTGGTTTGTTTCAATATTCTCATTAATGTCTTAATATCTATGGGTTCAATTGATAATAAAACAATTAAAGCGGCAAAATCAGGATTATTCAGCTTAGGACAAACTTGGGACAAACTTAGGACAAATTTTTCAAATTGTCCCAAGTCCATGTTTAGTCTTTCTTTTATGAGTTCTTTCATATCATTATTTTCCCAACTTAGTCCCAGCTTAATCCCAGCTTGGTCCCAACCTGGTCCCAACTTAGTATCGGATTGCGAAGTTGTTTGTTCTAAAGTTGCCTCATCTCCCTTAAACTCCGGATGAATAAAAAATGTGGTCTTAAAATAGCTTCGCTCTTCATCGGTCTCAAAAACAGGTTTGGGAGAATTATTTTTCTCTACCTCTTTTAATATTGTGGGAATCCCTGTTTGTCTTCCCTCTGTGAGATGAAGTTCTTTTAAAAATTCCCCAATTCGTCTGTTTCTATATTTGCGAACATCAAACTGGTATTTTGCAAGTTTTTCTTTGTTTAGAGGAGGCAACGGGCCGGGAAAGCTGATTATATCAATACGGCTGGGATATATTCTTATTTCTATAGGGGAATCATTGTCATATCCTCTGTGATATACTGCATTACATACAGCTTCTTCAAGAGCCTGGTAAGGATAATTGAAAAATCTGTCTGCTTCTGCTCTTCCTTCTCTTTTTATTATCTTTTCTTTAACTATCTGATTCTTTAAAAAATTTAATGCATTAAACGTTTGTTCAAACAAATTGCCTGCAAATATCTTTTCATCAAATTCTATTCCAGAATCATCCTTAAAAATTACAATTTCTATTTGAGCTGAAGGGAAAATTTTTTGTGGTTCTTTTGCGAAAAAGAGCAATCCCACGTTTTTGGGCAACAAATATTCATTTGCGCCTTCTGCAATATTCATTTTTCTTGCAATTTCTTCAATACCAAGGCGGGGGATTTCTTTTTCAAGATCACTTCCAATTTTATTTAAAAATGTTTTTATTGCTATCAAATCAAAATCTTTAACAGTATATCTATGGTTTACTCTGTCATCAAAAGGAATCTGATTTGACATGGAAATAAGTTCTTTTTCTTCTTCTATTGTGGGTTTTACTGTACAAGAAAAGCGTCTGATGTAGTAAAAATATTGAGCCTTGTTACCAAGGCTATCTGGGCATTTGTAAGGTCTTACACTTCCGCCCGGACACCACAAAATTAATATTTTTCTTCCTTGGAAATCAACAGGTTCAACTATTGGGAAATAATTAGGGATTATCCGTCTGCAAATGTTATTCAGTTCTTTTTGAATTTTATCGATTTGATTTAACTCAAGCCCTGCCGGCGGCAAAACAGGTTTGCCGCCTTTCTCCTCTATACCAAGAATAACATAACCGCCACCCCAGTTGTTAAAATCGTTTGCAAAGGCGGTAATTGTCTTTAAAGTACGCTCAGGATTCCATCCTTTTCGAAATTCAATCCTCTCCCATTCAACTGTTTTACCGTTAATGAGTTCTTTAATATTTATAGGTAATGCCATTATTCCAACACCTTTTTCATAAGTTCCTGTGTTTCTTTTTCAAGTTTTAATATCTCTTCTCTTATTTCCTCTAATGGCCTTAATGGCTTAAATTCATAAAAATACTTAGTAAAATTTATTTCATACCCTATTTTGGTTTTCTTTTCATCTATCCACGCATCTGGGACATGAGGTTTAACTTCTCTTTCAAAATACTCTTCAATAGTTTGTTTTACCAATTTGCCGTTTTCTTCACGCAGAAAAGGTATGTTTTCATGGTCCCGTAACTCTGGGTCTGGCTTTAACTTAATAACACTACCATCCTCTTTTATCAGTTTACCTTTCTCAATTTTCCACTCACCTGCTTGTAATTTTTTCATTGCTTCATTTTTAATTTCTTCATTTTCCCACTTAGGTCTTTCCACAGTAATCCGCCAGTATCCGAAAAATTCATTGGGATAAATCTTAACAAATTCATTTTCCTCAAAATCTCCGTATAACTTGGTTATAAATCCAATTCCTCTATCTTCTCCATTTTCTGGGATATATTTTCTTTTATCGCCTAAGCTTCTGGGCATTTTTTCCCAGAATCTGTTAAATTTGAGTTTACCTTGTTCCACCAATTCTTCATCTTTTTTGCCTGTGGCATTTATAAGTTGGATTTTTCCCTTTCTTTCAGGAGATTTTTTATTTGTTAAAATCCATATATAAGTGGATATGCCTGTATTATAAAAGAGTTGATCTGGGAGGGCTATTATTGCTTCAAGCAAATCATTTTCAATAATCCATTTACGAATATTGCTTTCTCCACTACCAGCCTGTCCTGTAAAAAGGGGTGAGCCGTTAAAGACAATACCTATACGACTCCCATCAATTTGCTTCATTTTAGAAATCATGTGCAATAAAAACAATAAAGAACCATCATTAATTCTTGGAAGCCCTGGACCGAATCGTCCTGCAAAACCTAAATTCTTATGTTCATCTTTTATGGCTTTTTGTGCTTTTTTCCAATCAACTCCAAAGGGAGGATTTGAAAGCATGTAATCAAATTTTTCATCAGGCAGTCCATCGGAAGTAAATGTGTTGCCGAATTTGATGTTATCAGGATTTTGTCCTTTAATGAGCATATCAGACTTACAAATAGCATAACTTTCAGGATTAATTTCCTGGCCAAAGACCTCTAATTTGGCTTCTGGATTTAATTCTCTTAAATATATTTCTGCAACTGAAAGCATTCCCCCTGTTCCGCAGGCAGGGTCATACAGGGTTTTAATAATTCCTTCTTTGGTAAGTATCTCCCTATCAGTATTGAACAAAACATTAACCATTAATTTGATAACTTCCCTTGGTGTAAAGTGCTCTCCTGCAGTTTCATTGCTTTGCTCTGCAAATCTTCGAATGAGTTCTTCAAATACATATCCCATTTCCATGCTATCCATATCTGAAAGGTCAATATCTGCAAATTCCTTTACCACAAGGTAAAGTAGGTCTGTTTTTGGATCATCCATTCTGTCAATGTGTTTATCAAAATCAAAATATTCTATGATTTCTCTGACATTTGCAGAAAAACCATTAATGTAATTTCTTAAGTTTTGGGCAATATTATTTGGATCAGCTATTAATTTTTGAAAATCAAATTTGCTTCTATTATGAAAATTAAAACCAGCAATCTTATTTAATGTCAGATCACGTGCTTTTTCTGAAAGATGCTCCACTTTGGGCAAGAAATTCAAAACTTTTTCTTTTGTAGGTGCAAGCACACAATCCAGACGCCTTAAAACAGTCATGGGCAAAATAACTTTTCCATAATCTGATTGCTTGTAATCGCCACGTAACAAATCTGCAACCTTCCATATGAGATTGGCTTTTTCTCTGAAATTAACACTCATAATTCACTCCTGAGAATTTTAATTACTAATATGTTTAAAATTAATCAAAATGTAAAATTTCAAGTCTGTAACATTCAAATTCTTCTTTAAATTGCCTCTATCATAAATTTTAAATCTCCTCAAAAACAATCTCTTTTGCCTCTTTTTTCTCTGTATCAAAATTAATTCCCATCAAGATTGTTCTTATTCCTTTGTTTCTCCACGTATCAGCATATTTTCTGTCTTTTATTTGCTCTATTGCATTTTTGGCTGGTGTGTTGCATTTAAATTCAATCACATACACCTTATCTGGAAAGATTAGGGCTAAGTCTAATCTGCCTCTTGAAGATAAAAGTTCTGACTTTGCATTGTACCCTATAAGTGTGAGGGCAAGATATATAATGGTATGAAAGTAATTTTCATCTGCTTTTTTATAATGGGGATAGGGAATTTCGTTGAATATGGCGTTTATGTAGTATTTTATATCTTCAAAATCTTCCCGTTGAAATGCAATGCCCAATTCATCCGCAAGGTTAATGGAACTTTCTTTTTGAACAAGGCTTTGCATTAAAATTTCAGCAAAGCTCTTTTTTACCTCTTCGTTGGGATAAGAAAGATAAAATCTGTCATTAGAGTAATCTTTAATTGTTAAATATCCAGCTTGAAAAAGAAGAGAAACCACGTTTAAATTCTCAATATCAAAGGTTTCTAAAAAGGTTGCGCGTGTTTTTACATTCTCTAAATCTGGAATGTAGTAATCTCTCTCTTTAATCAAATTCACCAAAAAAGAAGGAGTGCCTGTTGCAAACCAGTAATTTTTAAACTTCTTCTCCTGCAAACAATACATAATAGATACTGGATTAAATACCCTAACATTATTTGATTCGCTAAATCTATATCCATCGTAATAAAACTTGAGTTTCTCCATAGCCTCATCCAGAGTTAACTTATACTCCTTAGCCAGGTCATCCAAATAATCTTTAAAATAAATACTTACCTCTTCTTCTGTATAACCCAGAAAATCCGCAAACTCTCCTCTCATGGTTATATCTTGCAAATTGTTCCATTTGGAAAAAATAGAGACCTTGGAAAATCTGGATACCCCTGTTACAAATACAAACTCTATTATATCCACTACATTTGCGCCTTTTAATACTCCAAAGAAGTCTTGCAATATATCTCTATTTTGTATGGCAATCTTAAGGCCTTCTTCGCCCTTTCCCAGATGCTCTATTATTGGCTTGTCGTATTCATCTATTAAAATTACTACTTTTTGGTTAAATTTTTTGTATAATCCCAAAATCAGATGTTTAATCCATAAAGCAAGGCTTTTTGATTCAGGATAAATTAATTGATTGGCAATAAAATAATCTTTTAAAATCGCCTTAAGATTTTCTCTTAATATTGGAGGAGCTTGATTCTCTATCTCATTAAAATCAAAAATAAGTACAGGATACTCTTTAAAATCCCACTTATCATAGATATATAGCCCTTTAAAAAGTTCTTTGTTCCCATAAAAAAGCTCTTTTAGAGTGGATATGGTTAAGGATTTACCAAATCTTCTGGGCCTTGATAAAAAATAACATTCTCCCTCTGTAATGAGCTTATATATCCATTTGGTTTTATCCACATATACAAGGTCTTTTTCTCTGAGTTTTCTAAAAGACGATGTATCAAGACCAAGTCTTTTTTTCATGACTTTGCTCCCTTATTAAACAAAATTTCACATTTCCCAGATCCATATCTCTTTGTCTATATACCTTTCCTTTCTTTCAAATATCTTCTCCTCCCAACTTATATTCACTCATCGTACTAAGTAGCGCCTTAAATGCAGAATATTCTCCTGTTTGTTCAAGTAGTTCTTTGTAATGTTTAAGAAAATAATCGTCTTTAAATGTCTTTTGATATCTATAAGCAACTTTATAAATGATGAATTGAATTGCTCTATACACATCCTCCCGTGCCCCCTGAGCACTTTCTACATTAATATATAATGCCCTGTATTTACCTTCTTTGTTGAGATACTCCTGAAGTGCCAGAACACAGGTAGTTTTACCTGTTTGTCTTGGTGCATGAAGGACAAAATATTTTTTCTGTTTAGTGAGAACAAGCACATCTTGAAGATCAAGGCGCTCAAGAGGAGACAGACAATAATGATCCTCTTATGTTACAGGTCCTATTGTATTGAAAAATTCCATTTATCCTCCTTAACTTCCTGATATTTAGGCATTTATCTTTAAAATTCATAATTAAATTTTGATTATTTTGTATTTTGGTAAGAGATGAATATTTATCTAAAAAATATTTTTGTAAATATATATTTATTTCGGGTTTATTTCGGGTTTTTCGGGTTTTTTTCAGATATTGCCAATATATATGCTATAGATCTTCCAGTTTTACCAATTTTTACCATAATACCTTTTTCGCATAACTTCTTTAAATCATTGAGTGCTGTTCTGTCTGTTATATCAAACATCTCTCTATATTCTCTATTTGTTATCTTTCCCTTTTCTTTTGTATACATCACTGCTTTTATCTGTCTCTCATTTAAACCAAGCTTTCTCAAGTACTCTTCGGTGTATTTATCCTTTCTAAAATATACAGAAAACCCACCCAACTCTTCTTTAAATTCTGGTTCAGGAAGGTCTGCTAATTTCATATTATCTATTATTCTGCCTGTTCCAGAGCCCATCTCTTCTATAAAACCAGCAAGGTAAAAAATGTGCACTATTAAGGGAT
>Ga0256842_1002511_pt1 | contig 13096 bp, 8 predicted proteins | sample 4559240metaG_FD_185973 | JGI IMG/M metagenome (GOLD analysis project Ga0256842, IMG submission 185973) | Hydrothermal vent microbial communities from Guaymas Basin, Mexico - 4559-240 | ecosystem: Environmental > Aquatic > Marine > Hydrothermal vents | place: Mexico: Guaymas Basin | collected...
GCAGAAAAATTAAAAATACTTATTACTAATGATGAACTTCGTAAACAAATGGCTCGCAGGGGTTATGAATTCGCCCAGAAATTCACTCCAGATGCAGTAGCAAGGCAAACTTTGGAAATATATAAAAAGATTCTTGCTGAGCACCGATAATTCTCACAAAGACGCCGTGGCAGATAAGGTGGTGGGGATTTATAGGGAATTGATGGAATCGCAAAGTTAATGCGTCAACGATGATGCGGCGTTCAAGAGGGTCCTTGTGCGCTTGCAGATTGGCTCACACCACCTCCACCACCTTCCCGCCCTTCACATAGACTCTGCGCACCCGCTCGGAAATCCCGGTCAGAATCTCGTAATTTATCGTGTGCGCCCAGCGGGCGTGGTCATCAGCGGAGATGAACTGCTCCCCCTGCCTGCCGATTATCACCACCTCGTCGTCCGGGGCGACAGAATCATCCACCGAGACCATCGTGGTGTCCATACACACGCGCCCCACAATCGGGAACCGGCGCCCGCGAATCAGTACCTCGCCGCGGTTGGACAGTGCCCGCCGCAGTCCATCGCCGTAGCCCGCACGAATAACCGCCACCCGCTCGCGATACCGCGTTATGTATGTCCGCCCATAACTTATTGACCACCCCGGGTCAAACTCCCGCACCTGAACCACATAGGTCCTCAGCGACAAAATTGGCTCAACCCGCACCGACTTTTTCGCTTCCTCCGAGGGATACAGCCCGTAAGCCAGAATCCCCGGGCGCACCGCATTGCCCACGATCGGATGCCCCAAAATCCCCGCGGAATTTGATATGTGCACCAGATTGAACTTTATCCCGCCCCGGCGAAGTCCGTCCACTATCCGCTTAAACTTTTGTATCTGTCTGCGGGTGAACTCCACATCCGAGGGATCGGCGCTGTCCGCCGAGGGAAAATGCGAGAATATCCCCTCAATAACTATCCCGGGCAGTTTGCTGATTGCGATAATCTCGCCGACCGCGTCCTGCCAAAAAAAACCCGTGCGTCCCATACCGGTGTCAATTTCAATGTGCACGCGGATTTTTTTTCCTGCGCGAACTGCCTCAGCCGAAAGCGCCTCGGCAAACTGCCTACTGACCACATTCGGCGAAAGGTCGTGATACACAATTGACGGGATTTGCTCCAGCGTGGGCGGCGTCAGAAGGATAATTTCCTCGTCCTCAAATCCGGCATCCCGCAGTTGGACACCCTCAACCAGCGTGGCGACCCCGAACCTGCGCACCCCGTGAAGTTTCGCCTCGCGGCATATCGGCACCACACCGTGCCCGTAGGCATTCGCCTTGACCGCCAGAATTATCTCGCGCCCCTCTGCCTGCCGCGCAATCGCATCAAGGTTCCTGCCGAAGGCGTCAAGGTCAACCTCGCAAAAAGTCTCAAGAAAATGTCCCCGCGGGTCCTTCATCCCGGCAAAGATAACACCGCACCCGGGGACAATCAATCCTTTTTGCGGGGGCAACCCTTTTTGAAAAAAGGCTTTCCCCCGCACCCCCTTCCTAAAAACTTTGGGGTCGGCGTTCGGAAATCAAAGATTTCCGAACGCCGAAAAGTTTTTAGGGAAGGGCGTGAGGGAAAAACCGCTATGCCTTTTCCATAGCAATTTGGGATTCTCAAAATCCCAAAATTCTTTGGAAAGGGGCGCGGGGGAGAACCTTTCTTTTAAGAAAGGTTTCCCCCGCATTTCTTTAATTAACTCGCCGATTGCCCGGCATCTTCCAAACCCTCATCGGCACAATCAGATGGTGGAACCAGAAACAAAAAGAACCCTGACCGGCTTTCCCGCCCTCGCCGCGGGCTCGTCCCTAACTTCATCGGGGGGCGGACCCTCTGTTAGGGCGTCTCCGGGGATTCGGCGAATCACTCACGCCGCCCGTGCCTCTATTATTACACAAAAATCCCTCAAAGTCAATACCCCTGCCAAAAATTTCCCTTGTCCGACGCACATTTGTGAATAATTTTTCATCTATGAAAAGCGTGGGGATACTCATCGCCGGGATTGGATTTGAGGATGGCACCTCGGTGTGGGATGTCGCCTATGTGCTGCGGGAGATGGAGCGCAGGTCCATCAGACCTGTGCCGCTTGTGCCCAGAGAAAGTGTGGAGAAAAAAATCCCCGGGTCGCGAAGGAAAAAAGCCCCCATACGAGATTTCGCCGCAGAGGCAAAACTTATGGTCCGCGGGGATGTGTTTTTTATGGACGAATACGAACACCGGCGGTTGGATGCGGTCCTCGTCCCCGGGGGCAAGGGCGCAGTGAAAGTCCTCTCGTCAATAATGGTGGACGGCAGTGAGGCTGTGGTTCTTCCCGAGGTCAAGGAAATCATCGCCGGGGCATACGCCCGCAAAAAACCCCTTATAGGACTGGGCTACGGCAGTGCACTCATCGCCTTCGTCCTGCGGAGTGTGGCTAACCCGATTGTCACCGTGGGCGACGATATGGAGATGGTAGAACTTCTCAAAAAAATCGGCGGCGACGCCCTCAAAGTCCAGCCCCACGAGGTAATCTACGACGAGGAGAACAACATCTTCACCACCCCCGGGACAAGTCCACGCCAGAGTCTGTATCGGGCATCGCTGGGGATTGAACGCCTCATTGAGGAAATCGCCGAACCCCAACTGAAATCAGCAAGTTCAACATAAAAAAGGAGTTTTAAGATGCGTGAGATTGATGTCAGCCAGATTACCGAGGCGGTGGCAAAACTTTGTATGGATTCCAACTACTATATCCCCGAGGATGTCCGCCAGAGGATTATTGAGATGAGAGAGAAAGAGGAATCGCCGGTGGCGAAGGCAATTCTGGATCAGATTCTCAAAAACCACGAGGTCGCTGCCGAGGAGAAGATGCCGATATGTCAGGACACGGGATTTGCGGTGGTGTATGTGGAAATCGGGCAGGATGTGCGGATTGTCGGCGGCGATATCAAAGAGGCGATAAGCAAGGGCGTGGCGAAGGGCTACACCGAGGGATACCTGCGGAAATCAATTCTTTTGGACCCGCTCAAGCGCCAGCCCAACAGCGGCGACAACACCCCGCCGGTGATATGGTTTGACATCGTGCCGGGGGACAAACTCAAAATCACGGTTGCTCCCAAGGGCGGCGGAAGTGAGAATATGAGCCGCACAAAAATGCTTCGCCCCTCCGACGGCGTTGAGGGATTCAAAAAGTTCGTGATTGAATCGGTGGTCAGCGCCGGCGGAAACCCCTGCCCACCGGTGATTGTGGGCGTCGGTGTTGGCGGAACCTTTGAAAAATGTGCCTGGCTTGCCAAAAAAGCACTTCTGCGCAAAATCGGCGAGCGCAACCCCGACCCATTCTACGCCGAACTGGAAATGGAAATCCTTGAGGAAATCAACAAAAGCGGCGTCGGTCCTATGGGGTTAGGCGGAAGAACCACCGCCCTTGAGGTGTTCATAGAGCAGTTCCCTCTGCACATTGCCACATTCCCGGCGGCGGTTAATCTCAACTGCCACGCCGCCCGCCACAAGGAAATCGTGCTGTAATCAGAACCAAAAATATGCCAGCCCCGGCTAAAAAACATAGATGGCTTAACTATTATATGTTCTTTGTGGCATTTCTGGCGCTGTTCACACTGGTTATAAAGCCGGGGCTGGGGCTGGGTCCCCGCTGGAATCCGGTGTGGCTTGCGCTGGATATCCTCGTTATGGGTTCGTTCATCGCCAGCGTGATTCTGCGGTTTGTGTGGGCGCCAGACAAACGAGCGTTTCTCTCCCGAAACAAGTTTGAACTGATTATACTATTTTTGTTCCTGTCGCAGTTTCTGATAATGCTTCTGTTCATCAATCAGCCGGGGGTTCGGCAGGCGATACAGACTCTGGGAATCACCTCGCTGACGAAACTTTACATCATCTTTGCCCAGGCCTTTATTTTCCTTGAACTTTTGGGGCAGTTGGGGAAAATCAACGCCCGGATTGCCTCAATACCTCTGCCGCCGCCGCTGGTGTTTATGGGAAGTTTTCTGATAGTGATTCTTGGGGGGACTTTCCTTCTGCTTCTGCCCGGCGCCACACACCGGGGAATAAAGTTTGTTGACGCCCTGTTCACCTCAACCTCGGCTACCTGCGTCACCGGGCTGGTGGTGGTGCCCACCGGGTCGTTCTTCACAAAATACGGGCACAATGTGATTCTTGCCCTCATACAAATTGGCGGGCTGGGGCTGATGACCTTTGCGACTTTTTCCGCGCTCATCCTGCGGGGCGAAATCGGTATCAAAGAGCACATCCTGTTCGGCGATTTTCTCAACATCAATGTTCTGGGGAAGATAAAGTCAATTGTCGGCGCAATTATCGGATTCACGGCGTTTTTTGAGATAATCGGCACAGTGCTTTTGTATCTTGCCACCGGGAATTACAACAACCTCACCGATGGCAGGCTGTATTTTTCGCTTTTTCACTCGGTCAGTGCGTTCTGCAATGCGGGCTTTTCGCTGTGGGACGAAAACCTTATGCCGTTTGCGAGGAACACCCTCGGCTCTTTGACCGTTATGACGCTGATTGTGTTCGGCGGGATAGGTTTTGTGGTTCTGGCGGATTTCTGGGGATATATCAAAAAGCCGTTTCGCAAAAAGCGGCTTTCGGTGCCGCACTTTTCGCTTCACACAAAAATTGTGATATGGACCACTGCGGCGCTGATAGTTGTGGGGGCGATTGTGTTCTATCTTTTAGAGGCGCACGGGGTTTTAGCCTCTTTGCCGACAGGATTTAGGGTTCTGGCAGCGTTTTTCCAGTCAATCACACCCAGAACCGCCGGGTTCAACACGGTGGACATCAGCGCACTTTCGCCGGCGACTCTGTTTTTCCTTATGATACTTATGTTCATCGGGGCATCGCCGGGCTCCACCGGCGGCGGAATAAAAACTACTACCTTTGCGGTTCTGGTTCTGACGATAGTGTCCCGGCTTGCCGGCAGGGATAAAATCCACATATCAGGGCGCTCGGTCCCCATTATGGTTGTCCGGGCGGCGAGTATGGTGCTGTTTCTGGGGCTGTGTGTCGTGGCGGCGGGCACACTTTTACTCCTGATTTTCGAGCCGGACATACCGTTTATGAAACTTCTGTTTGAGGAGGTTTCCGCCTTCGGCACGGTGGGGCTTTCCACCGGGATAACCCCGCAACTTTCCACACCGTCAAAAATTGTTATAATAATAACGATGTTTCTGGGCAGGATAGGTCCGCTGACATTTCTGACTGCCGTGCTTTACCGCCGGCAGAAAAGCAGGATTGACTATCCGCCGGAGGATGTTATGATTGGATAAGGGGGCGGTATGAGATATCTGATATTCGGCGCAGGACTTTTCGGGAAAAGTCTGGCGAGGCGGCTGACAGAGTTGGGCGCACAGGTCTATGTGGTTGACCACAACGAGGCGGCAGTGGAGGAAATCAAAGACTCCGTCGCCGGTGCGATTGTGGGTGAGTCCACAGAACGGGAGATTGTCACACAGATTGTGGAGAAGGTCAAGCCCGATGTGGGTGCGGTGTGCTTCGGCGAAAATTTTGACGCCACCCTGCTCGCCACAATATATCTCAAGGAACTGGGGATACAGCACATAATTGCGAGGGCATCAAATCATCTGCAAAGGCAAATTCTTTATAAGTTGGGGGTTGAGCGTGTGGTTCTGCCCGAGGTTATGATGGGCGAACGCACCGGGGAACACATAATCTTGGGGGAAAGTGAGTTCCTTCCGTTAGATGCCGATAATGCTGTCGCCCGGGTGCGTGTGCCGGAAAAATTGGAGTCGCAACCGCCGGACGCAATCCCGCTGAAAAAATACTCCCTCACACTGCTTTTCGTCCACCGGATGTATCTGCGGGGCAAGGTGTTCAAGATAATCTTCCCCCCCGAACTTGACGAGATTACCGGCGGGGACAATCTGGTCGTCCTCGGCAACCCCGGTAAAATTGCGGAATTCGTCAAAAAACTCCACACAGGAAAGAGGGAAGAAAAGGAATGATCTTTTGCGGGGGAAACCTTTCTTAAAAGAAAGGTTCTCCCCCGTGCCCCTTTCCAAAGAATTTTGGGATTTTTGCGGCGGACTAAATCAGAGATTTACTCCGCCGCGGGATAAATCCCAAATTACTATGAAAAGGCATAGCGGTTTTTCCCTCACTCTCTTTCTAAAAACTTTTCGGCGCTTGAAAATCTGTGATTTTCAAGCGCCGACCTCAAAGTTTTTAGGAAGGGAGTGCGGGGGAAAGCCCTTTTTTCAAAAAGGGTTGCCCCCGCGGAAAGAGAAATTTTCCTTTGCAATCTCGTCGGAGAGACTTTGTTTATACTCAACTCCACAAAAGAGGGGGCAGATGGACGCGAAAAACAACCCCACCGGGCAGGATTTAAGGAAAGGCTACAAAGGCGCGGCGGAGTCAATTCTTCGGGAATATGGAATCCGTGTGTGGTCGGAGACGGAGATTATCACGAAAACCGGCAAATTCCGGGGGATAGTTCTTCCCCGCGCGGAGAACACCGATGACCGCCACATAGTCCTCAAACTGCCCAACGGATACAACATCGGCATCACTGTGGACGACATAGTCCAGATGAAAGAGATTGGCTACAGGCAGGCGCATTACAAAATCCCGGAGAAGGAGTTTCCCTATGACCCATCCAAGCCGAATGTGAGGCTTTTAGGCACCGGCGGGACAATTGCCTCGCGCCTTGACTACCGTACCGGTGCGGTTATCCCGGCGTTTTCCCCGGGAGAACTTTACGGCGCGGTGCCCGAACTTGCCGAAATCGCCAACATTGAGACGGAAAAATTGTTTGCTGTCTTCTCGGAGAATATGGGACCGGAGCAGTATATCACCCTTGCGAAAGCCGCCGCGAAACACATTGAGGAGGGCGTTGATGGAATCGTAGTTGGGCACGGGACAGATACGATGCATCACACCGCCGCCGCGCTGACATATATGCTTCAGGACCTGCCGGTCCCTGTGGTTTTGGTAGGTTCACAGAGGAGTTCCGACAGACCCTCGTCCGATGCCGCTTTCAACCTTCTCAACGCAACCTACACCGCCGCCCGGGGCGATATCGCCGAGGTTATGGTCTGTATGTTCGGTCCCACATCGGATCTGTATGACCTGCTTCATCAGGGAACGCGGGTCAGGAAGATGCACTCGTCGTATCGGTCAACATTCCGCACGCTGGGGGACACCCCGCTGGCGATGGTCAACTGGCGCAAAGGAATTACGCCAATCAAAAAGGACTACCGCCGCAGGGATAAAAGCCGCAAAGTCAAATTGGACGCAGTTTTTGACGACAGGGTCTCGCTGGTCTATTACTACCCCGCGATGAAGCCGGACATTATCTACTCGCTGATTGAGAATGGATACAAGGGGATAGTGATTGCCGGCACCGGGCTGGGTCATGTGAACAAACCGCTGTATCCCGCCATCAAGCGGGCAATTAATGAGGGCGTCCACATATTTATGACCGTGCAGACCCTGTGGGGCTATGCCCAGATGTATGTCTACGACACGGGCAGAGACCTGATGTCCCTCGGCGTGGTGCCGTTAGGGAATATGCTTCCCGAGGTGGCATACATAAAATTAGGCTGGGTTCTGGGACACACCCACAAGCGCGAGGAAGTCATCAAGATGATGACCACGCCCATCGCGCGCGATATCACCGAGCGGGAGCCATATAACGGATATCTGGTCTATCAGGGGGGACTTCCCGAGGTGCAGAGGTTTTTGAAGGAATACCTGCGGTGAATAACCTGTGGAAATATGTGTTGATGGAAAAGGGCGGGATGTTGACAATTGTTGACAACAGAGTTTTCTCAACAGGGCGCCGAATTTATCAAAGGGAAATCAACAGAGTTTTCAACAGGGTTTCGCTCTGGCGCGCAACAACTTAGAGCGTTCCCAACAGTATTAACAGACTAAGTATAAGCAGTTGTTTTTCACATATAAAAACTATAAAAACGAAAATAACAACAGGAGGTTTCCCAGATGGCTGAACCCAAAATTGTGGAATGCGTGCCCAATTTCTCTGAGGGCAGAGATATGAAGGTTATTGAGCAGATTGCCGATGCGATAAAGTCAGTGGAGGGGGTTGAACTCAAGGACATTGACCCGGGCGCGGCGACAAACCGCACGGTGTTCACATTTATCGGCGAGCCCGATGCCGTGGTTGAGGCGGCGTTCAGGGCAATCAAAAAAGCCGCCGAACTGATTGATATGCGCAAGCACAAGGGCGCACATCCAAGAATCGGCGCCACCGATGTCTGCCCGTTCGTGCCAGTCTCCGGCGTCACTATGGACGACTGCGTGGAACTGGCGAAAAAACTGGGCAAGCGCGTCGGAGAGGAATTGGGTATCCCGGTCTATCTCTATGAATACGCCGCCACCTCGCCGGAAAGACGCAATCTCGCCTACATCCGCAGAGGAGAGTATGAGGCGCTTCCGGAAAAACTCAAGGAACTCCCGCCCGATTTCGGTCCCTCGGAGTTCAATGAGTGGATTGCCAAAACCGGTGCCACAGTTATCGGCGCCCGCGAATTTCTAATTGCCTACAACATCAACCTCAACACCACCGAAAAACAATACGCCACCGATATCGCCTTTGAACTCCGCGAAAAAGGACGCTCTGCCCGGAGAGGAAACATAAAGCCGTTCTACTTCCGCGGGGAGATAATTCGCTACGGGAAAAACCACTATCCCTGCGGCAACTGCAATTTCGTCGCGAAGACCCTTGATGAACTTGAGGAACACACCCGGAGCGCGCACGGGTATTCCATCAAGGAACTTCTTCTGTTGAACAACTACGACCTGAACAATCTTGAGGGCAAGGCGGTCAAAAAACCCGGGATGTTCAAGCACTGCAAGGCAATCGGCTGGTATGTGGACGACTACGGAATTGCGCAGATTTCAATAAACCTGACCAACTACAAGGTCACCCCGCCACACGCGGTCTTAGAGGCGGCGCGCGAACTGGCAAAGGAGCGCGGTCTGGTGGTCACCGGAAGCGAGATTGTCGGTCTGGTGCCGTTCCCGGCGATGATTCAGGCGGGCAAATTCTACCTGCGCCAGCAGGACAAATCCACCGGAATCCCGGTCAGGGACATCATTCACATCGCCATCCGCTCGCTGGGGCTTGAGGATGTCGCCAAATTTGACCCCGAGGAGAAAATCATCGGCTTGCCGAAAATCCCCGAGGATGCCCTCGTCCGTATGGAGACGGTTGATTTTGTTGATGAGGTCTCGCGGGAATCCCCCGCTCCTGGCGGCGGTTCTGTTGCGGCGCTGGCGGGTTCATTGGGTGCGGCGCTGGCGTCAATGGTCGCAAATCTGACTGCAAACAAGCACTCCCGCGGCGAATTCAAGGACAGGCTCATCTCCATCGCCGAGAAGGCGCAGGAGGTCAAGGACGCTCTCATCCGCGCGGTGGACGAGGACACTCAGGCGTTCAACGACTACCTTGAAGCGCTCAGGATGCCCAAAGGCACCCCCGAGGAGCGCAAAGCCCGAGAGGAGGCGATTCAGGCGGGGCTGAAAAAGGCTGTTCGGGTGCCGCTGCGCACGGCGGAACTGTCTATGGAAGCCCTCAAATTAGCCGCGGAAATCGCTGAAATCGGCAACAAAGCCTCGGTGTCCGATGCCGGCGTCGGCGCACAGATTGCTCTCACCGGTGTCATCGGCGGGGTCCTCAATGTCCTCATCAACCTCAAGGACATCAAGGACAGGGAGTTCGTTGAGGATATGAAGCGCCGCTGCGCAGAACTTGAGAGCGAAGCGAAGATGCTTGCAGAGCGGGTGCTCGCAAAGGTGAAGTTCACCATCGCAGAGGCGGAAAGATGAATAAGTTGAACAGAGCAGTATTCATCCCTCTTCTGGCGGTGCTGATTTTTGGCGGATGCGAAAAGACCGTCAACCAGACCGAAACCATCGCCCCACCGGTTGAGGTTTACGGAAGAATTTTGACCAACAATGGATATCCCGAGGGAACCGGCGCGATCTATTTGACCATCTACAACATCCTCGGGATAGCGGAGGTTACGGTCAATGACCGGCAGGCGGAGACGGGACCGGATTCGTATCATCTGAGTTTCCCGGCGCTTGATGCGGGAGATACCATCCGCCTATCCGTGAGAGCAGTGAACGCCCTCGGCGACAGCGTCTTCGGATACTACGAAACAGTCGCTCCACAGCGTCCCGAAATCTACGGCGCAGTTGACGATACCATAACCATAAACTCACCCGATTCCCTCACTATTCACTGGTCGGAGGTGGAGGAAGCCAACAAATACGCCGTCCATCTGCACCTGTATTACTCCTGGACTGTCGGGGACTACGACCTTGAAAGTTATTCGGTTTATATTGACACGGTGGTGGCGGAAAATTACCTGACAATACCCCGCGAGACCCTGTTCCCTGACCCGCCGGTGTTTGAGAAAATTGACTATTGCTCCGGCTATGTGGTCGTTGTGGCTTTGTGCGGGGAAACAGAACCGGGCGATTCCTCAAGTTTTTCCGGAGATATGGTGGGATATATAGAGGTTGAGGTTGAATCACCGGAGTGTTATCTGAAAATCGCCGGCGCTTCCCCAATAAAGTTGTGGGGTATCACATCATATCGTAGGGGTCAACATCAATTTTGAGTTTGACGCCCTTGAAATTTGCCCTTGCGAGTTGATGCAGAAACGGGAGAAGCGCCCGGATATCCTTGGATTTGACTATCAGATGCCAGCGATATTCGCGCTTGAGTCTGCCCAGCGGCGGCTTTGTGGGCGAAAGGACTTTTATCCCCTCAATTCCGGCGGACAGAAGCAACCGATATATTTTCCTGACCGCCTCTTCGGCGGCGGTGGAGTCCTCGCTGGAGGCTAATATCCTCACTATGCGGGAGAAAGGCGGGTATCCCAGCACCTGCCGGCGGGCGAGAGTGTGCTTGAAAAAGTTCTCATAATCGTGTCTGATTGCGAACTGGACTGCCGGCTCATCGGGGTGGCGCGTCTGAATTATGACCAGCCCGGGCTTTTCGCCCCGTCCCGCGCGACCTGCCACCTGCGACAGAAGTTGAAATGTCTTTTCCCCGGCGCGGAAATCCGGTATCGCCATCCCGACATCGGCGTCAACCACCACCACAAGCGTGACATCGGGGAAATCGTGCCCCTTGGCTATCATCTGCGTGCCAACAAGCACCGCCCCCGGCGTGGACGAGAATTTCTCCAATATCGCGGTCAAAGACCCCTTCCGGCTGACCGCATCGGAGTCAATCCTTATGACTTTTTCCCGCGGGACGAAGTCATACAGCATAAGTTCAATTTTCTGCGTGCCCTTGCCGCGGTGCTTGAAATTCTCCGAGTTGCAGTTGGGACATCTGTCCGGGGCGGGTGTGACATAGTCGCACCAGTGGCACTTGAGTTCATCCCCGACACGGTGATATGTCAGTGTGACATCACAGTTCGGGCACCGGGGAACATACCCACAATCGGGGCAAATCAAACTGGTGGAGTATCCTCGGCGGTTGAGAAGTAAAATCGTCTGCTCGCCCCTTTCTGCCCGCTTGAGGATTTCGTTTTTGGCGATGGGGGTGAAAATTCTCTCCCGCGGACGCACCTTTTTGAGGTCCACCACCTTGACCTCGGGAAGTTTTGCCCCGGGCACGCGCTCGGTCATCTTAATCAGGCGGTATTTTCCCGTGACGGCGTTGTAGTAACTTTCCATAGACGGTGTGGCAGAACCCAGAATCACTAAGGCGTTTTCGTATTTCCCGCGGACAACCGCCAAATCGCGGGCGTTGTAGTAGGGAACCTGCCCCTGCTTGTAGGAGTTCTCGTGTTCCTCGTCAACCACAATCAGCCCGAGGTCTCCGATTGGTGCGAAAATAGCCGACCTTGCGCCCAGCACGATTTTGAGTTCCCCGCGCTTTATCCTGCGCCAGGTGTCGTATCTTTCGCCGGGGGAGAGGTAACTGTGCAGAACCGCGACCTCCTCGCCGAAATACTCCCGCAGAACGCCCCACATCTGTGGGGTGAGCGCAACCTCCGGCACCAGAACCAGCACCCCTTTCCCCATAGTGCGCACCATTTTCGCCGCCTCAAGATACACCAGCGTTTTCCCGCTCCCGGTGACGCCGTATATCAGGATTGGTTTCGTCTCGCCGGCAGAAAGCGCCGATTTGATTTCCTTCAGTGCCCTCTCCTGCGATGGCGTGAGTTCTTTTACCTCCGAGCGGGGCGTCAGCCAGCCGGTGGCACTGCGGAAAACCTCCTGCTTTGTAATTTTGACAAATCCCTTTTCCGCCAGCGCGCGGAACGAACCGGCGCCGAACAGTTTCCGCAGAAATGTCGCGCGTGTGGGACCGTTGGCGGCGAGATACCGCAGAATTCCCGCCTGATTCGGCGCCCGGGATTCAAGCGAATCTATCGTCTCGGCGTCAATGTCGGGGGCGAGAGCGGCGACCTCCACGGTTTTTGGCATCGCCCGCTGACGGTATTCGTATCTCCTGCCCACCAGACCGTTTCGCTCCAGTTGGCGGATGTGATACATCACTCCGCGCCCGAGTTTGTTGACGATTTCCTTCAACTCCACCGGACCCTCGCGCAGAAGGTTGAGGATTTTCTGCTGGGTGGGATGAAGTCTGTCGTAGTAGTCCGGGATGCGCACCAAAAACAGGATTTGCTTTGTGTTCATTCCGGCGCCAAGCGGCAGGGCGGCGGAAATCGCCATCCCCGGCGGAGCGACATAATACTGCGCCACAAACCGGCAGAGTTTGAGAATCTGCGGCGTCAGAAGCGGCTCGTCGTCGGGGAAATCGGCGATGGGCTTGATGGTCTCCGGGTCAATGTCGGGCTCGGCGAGGATATCAACCACAAAGCCCGTGGCTAATCGCCTGCCCAGAGGGACCATCACGCGCCATCCCGCAGACACCACATCCGCGAATTCCGGCGGGACGCCGTAGGTCAGAAGGTCGTATATCGGCGCGTCAACCGCCACCTTGGCGTATTTCGGAAATTCTTTGCCCATCGGACTTAAAATTATTAAATTCCCGCAGAATTGAAACAGGTTTGCAAATTTTTCTGGCAAATTGTGTTCCGGGAGGGCAGGAATT
>Ga0256842_1002512_pt1 | contig 13095 bp, 7 predicted proteins | sample 4559240metaG_FD_185973 | JGI IMG/M metagenome (GOLD analysis project Ga0256842, IMG submission 185973) | Hydrothermal vent microbial communities from Guaymas Basin, Mexico - 4559-240 | ecosystem: Environmental > Aquatic > Marine > Hydrothermal vents | place: Mexico: Guaymas Basin | collected...
CCAAAGCGTCTGATCCTTTTAACGACAATTTGGAACTGGGAATTACGCAGGATGGAAAACTGCATGTATATATCGACACAGTTGGAAAAGATACCCAGGCTGATATCGGTGGCGGTATAACCGTTGGTGCGTGGCACTTTGTTGCTGTTACCTACGACAATGGTGTCGTCAGGGTGAATATAGACGGAGTGGAAAGCAGCAGCTCCGCGTGGAATGGCGGTGGTCAGCTTGATAACGCCGCTGGCAGCCCGTTTACCGTGGCTTCGTCTCAGCACTACGACAATTATTTTACCGGCAATGTGGACGAGGTCAAGGTTTATGCTCAGCCCCTCAGCGGAGCACAGGTAGAGCAGATACGTCTTAACGAAGCGGCCGGCAATAACTACGATGGCAGCGCCAGAGTTTGTAATTGTGTCAGGCCGCTGGCCGATTATCGCTTCGATGCCTGTTCTCTGGTCGGCGGGGTGACTGATGCCAGTGGCAGTGGTTACAACGGTATCGTCCAGGGCGGCATGGAATCTGTTTCTGGCGGCATGATCTGTCGTGGCGGTGGCTTTGATGGGGTGGATGACTATGTGGAATTGCCTGGTTTCCCCAATTTGCAGAACAGTTTTACTGTGATCGCTTGGGTACGTACCGGCGACAGAAGCAAGGTTGGCCAGCGGATATTCGCCGACGACGAGAACAACAGCACTGGTTACGCTGTCAGTATTGGTGATGGTGGTGCCGGAACGGTGCGTTTTTATGATCGCAGCCAATCCGGCAACGGGGTAATTGATTCTGCCGCAGTTATAAATGATGATACATGGTATCTGGTGGCAGCAGTTGCCGATGTTGACGGCGGCAGACGTCATCTGTATGTACTCGATCAGACTGGTGCAGTTCTAGATCATCAAGAACAGGGGTTCAGTGCTCCTGCCAGTCGCGATGGCGGCATGGCCACCATCGGTGGTGAAACTGCCTCCAGTTCCGAAGCGGGGCGCAAGTTTGCCGGGCGTATAGACGAAGTGAAGGTGTTTGGCATAGCTCTTGGTGAACAGGAGATAAAAAATATCTGTGTCAATGAGGCAAACGGAAACGACTACGACGGTCGTCCCCGCAACTGTGACTGCTGCCGGAGTTACACCGGTCCGATAGAACCGATCCATTTTGAAGGCGGCACTGTGGCGCTGATCAATACCTACAACCATAAAAAATGGACACACATTACTTTCGCACAGCCATTCGATGAACCGCCGGTGGTTTTTATTGTCTTGGAAGCTGCTGGCTCCGATCCGGCTGCACCGCGCATACGCAACATAACCATCAACGGTTTTGATGCGGTTATTGCCGAACCCCAGGGCGAAGATGGCCCGCATATCAGCCAGACCGTCAATTATTTTGCCATCAACAAGGGGATTCATCGTGTCGGTGATGAACTGCTGCTGGTTGATAGCGTTGATACCAAGCAGTATCAGCAGGCCAGCCATGGTGTCAGTGTTTCCGATGCCTGGATTGAGATACCCCAGTATCTGTTTTGCAATCCGGTGGTAGTGGCAAATATCCAGGAATTGGCCAACGAGAGTTCTACGCTGCCAAACGCTCGTTCTATCCCCTGGCTTACCAGTGCAGTAAAAGTGGATTCAGGTCGGGTGTATGTGGCTCTGGAGCGCAGTGAAACCGATGAAGGCGGTGTGTCCAATGCTGAGACTATTGGTTATATGATGGCGGAAGGTAATGTCCAGACCGATTTTATTGACGATGCTGACAACAAAATATGGTTTGAAACCATCAAAACCGGGCGGCTGTTTGTCGGCTGGGATGACGGTTGCCGGTCGGTTTCTTTTGTCAACAATTATACCAAAGCTCCTCTTATTGCCGCCAGCATGAATTCTAAAAATGAAGCCGATGGCGGTTGGCTGCGGCGCTGTGCCCTCAACAAGGATGTGGTCGGGTTTCGCATTGACGAAGATCGTTACTACCGGCACAACTATAACAACGCCAGCCCGCCTCAGGATGCCGAACGTAATCATGTGCCCGAGGTGGGCGGAATATTCGTTTTTTCCGATAATTTTGTCCTGATCGACCGCCTTAATCATTTTAAGATAGAACACGACGGCACGGCGATAAACTGCCTGCCCGAAGAGATAACCATCAGCGCCCACGACAAGTCGCATAATGTGCTGGCTGCTTATGCCGGTACCATCGAACTGTCTACCTCCACCAACCACGGCAACTGGCTGATCGGCAGCGGCAAAGGGGTGCTCAACAACGGTAGTGCCGACGACGGGGCGGCCACCTATACCTTTGACGCCAGTGATAACGGCGTGGTTAAACTGCTGTTTAGTGATACCCATCTGGAAACGGTTGATATCGATGTGGAAGATGGCATATTCAGTGAACGCTCGGGGACTGCTGCCGCCGATGAAGATCCGGTCCTGGAGATTAAAGACAGCGGCTTCGTGTTTCATCCCGATAACGATGTAAATGCCGATATCGGCACTCAGATATGCGGCAAGTATTCCAACACCGGGCATAACAGTCACGTTGTCCATCTGGTGGCCATGGCCACGGATAACGCCAGTGGCACCTGTGCTGCCGCCCTGGATGGAAATGTTACCGTGGAGCTTGGCTACGAATGTATCGATCCGGCAACCTGCAGCGCCAACCGGGTTGATATAAGTGCCGGTGGTATTACCACAACCCTGGCAGGAACCGCCGCCGCCGCGGCACGGGTATATACGGAGGTACCGTTAACTTTTGACGCTGACGGGGCTGAACTGGCGCTCAACTATCACGATGCCGGTAAGATAAAGTTGTTTGCCCGTTATGTAAAAGCACTGGAAATCGATGCCAACGGCGAGCGGGTAGCCAATACCGGCCTCGATCTTGAGGGTGATTCCAACGAATTTGTAGTGCGGCCCTTCGGTATATACTTCAACGTTGTTGACAATCCGGCAGCTCAGGATGAAAACGGCGGCAAATTTATCGCCGCTGGCAAAGAGTTCAAACTCAATCTTGCGGCGGTGTGCTGGCAGAGCGGCGACGACAGCGACAGCGATGGTGTTCCCGACGGCCACAACGACGATGATCCCGCCAATAACGCCGATTTGAGCAATAACGGCATAGCGGATAACGCCGTCGGCACGGTAACCATCAGCCATCTGCTGTGGCAGCCGACTGGTGGCGTGGCTGGCAGTCTGGGCGGTACCACCGCGCCATTACTGGCGGCGGGGCGGGCCAGCAGCGACGATCTCACCTATAGTGAAGTGGGGATCATGGAACTGCACGGGGTGATGAACGATTATCTCGGTGGTGGCGAGGGCGTATCCGGTCGCAGCGGGGCGGTGGGACGTTTCATTCCCGATCATTTTCGTGCTGCGGTGGAAAATGATGGCGAGTTTGCCAATGCCTGTACCGGTTTTACCTATATCGGCCAGCTGTTTGGCTATGCCAGCGGCGAAGAACCGGAGCTTAAGATAACCGCCGAAAACTACACCGGCGCTACTACGCAGAATTACCGTGACGGTTTTGTTAAGCTCACCTCGGCACAGCCGCCGCAGGTCAAAGTGGATATGCCTGCCAGTGACAGCAGTCAGCACGGTGTCGCCGCCGGCAATCCGCTGCTCAACGTAACGGTAAGCGCAGATGCTCCCACTCTGGACGCCAACGACGATGGCACCCTTACCTTCAAGCTGGGCAGTGATGACAAGTTTACCTATCTCAAGGAGGGCAACGCCCTGGTGGCGCCATTCAGTACCGATCTGGCCATAGAGGTGGCGCAGATAAAAGACAGTGACGCCGTGGAGGCAATCAACCTGCCCGGTGATGCTACCTTCAATCCCGCCGCCGTTACACAGCGTTTCGGTCGCCTGCGGGTGATAAACGCCCACGGTTCCGAGCTGTTGCCGCTGGATATGCATGTTGTGGCCGAGTATTTCGACGGCAATACCTTTGTTCCGGCCAGTGACGATAATTGTACCGTGCTTGATTCCACCAATTTTACCTTCACTTCACATCCTGGCACTATCCCGTCGCCGCAGGTGGGCAGTTGGAGCAATGGCGGCATAACTCTTCAGTGGCATAACCCGCCTTATGATCCCGGCTATGTGGATGTGGATATTGATTTATCAGCCCAGCCGTGGTTGCAGTTTGATTGGGATAACGATGGCGTGTATGATGATAGTCCCGTCGACAAGCGGGCCACGTTCGGTATCTACAAAGGCAGTGAACATATAATCTATCTGCGTGAAACAACCTGGCGCTAGGAGTGTACTGGACTTTACGGATCGAAGCGAAAAATTGACTGGTCGACCACAGATTTTTCTCATTTGAAGGCGAATAGTCGTAGCTATTTGTCGAAAAGGAGCGGAAATATGTACCGGCCAGACGGTTTTGCAGCCGATTCATGGAAAGCCCGGCAGGCTCATAGTACTGGGTAACGCGAGGAAAACGGAGCAATCTATGCATGATGCATTCATCGGCCGCCAGCCGATTTTTGACCGTGATATAAAGGTGTACGCTTACGAGCTGCTGTATCGGCACGGTTTTGTCGACAAGGCGGTAATTGAGGATGACGACGCCGCCAGCAGTACCGTGCTGGTTAATATGCTGCTGGAGATCGGTCTCGACAGTCTGGTGGGTAATCACAAGGCGTTCTGCAATTTTACCCGTGGTTTTCTGCTTCAGGAACAGGATCTCAGTTTTGTCGCCGACCGTCTGGTGGTGGAGGTGCTGGAATCGGTGGCTGCTGATGACGAGGTGCTGGCGGCGGTGCGTGGTTTTATTGAGCGCGGGCACATGATTGCGCTGGATGATTTTGTCTACCGCGAAGATCTGCGTCCGCTGGTGGAACTGGCCGATATGATCAAGATCGACGTGATGGATCTGGGTATGGACGGGGTGGCGCAGCAGGCCGAATTGATACGGCAGGTGAAGCCGGTGAAGCTGCTGGCGGAAAAAGTTGAAACCCGCGAAGAATTTTCCCGGTGTCTCGATATGGGTTTTGATTATTTTCAGGGGTATTTTTTCAGTAAACCTATTGTTGTCACCGGCAAAAAATTACCTCCGGCCCGTGTGGCCATGCTGCGTCTGCTGGCTGAGCTGCAGAATCCCGATGTAAGTATGGAGCGGGTGGAGGAAATTATCCAGCAGGATGTCAATCTGAGTGTAAAACTGTTGCGCCAGGTTAATTCCAGTTATTATAACCTCATCAGTGAAGTTACGTCGATAAAACACGCTGTGGTACGGGTAGGGCTGCAACATATTCGTACCTGGGCCAGTGTGCTGATGATGGGCAGTGTCAGCGACAAGCCGGATGAACTGATGACCATGGCGCTTATTCGCGGCAAAATGTGCGAGATTCTGGCGCAGCAGCACAAATTTCCCGATGAGACCAGTTATTTTACAGTAGGATTGTTTTCCCTGCTGGAAAGCCTCCTCGACGCTCCAATGGAGCATATTCTCGAAGGATTGCCCCTGTCGCAGGCTATCAACGATGCCTTGCTGCGAGGCGAGGGTACGCGGGGGCAAGTGTTGCGCTGTGTGCAGGAGTACGAGCAGGCGCACTGGTCGGCCCTCGCTTCTCATTGCGCAGCCGCCGGAGATCTGGCCCTGGCTTATCGCAAGGCGGTAGCATGGGCAGATGAAATCGCCAGCAGTATGGTTTAATCTCCAGCCGTGGTGCGGTAGTAGGTGTAGTCGCTGAGGCAGGTAGCGAACTGCTTTAGAGCTAGCTGACGCTCATCAACGCTGATAACGCCGTTGCGCACCAGTCTTTCGGCATGGCGGCGCAGGTTTTCCTGCAGTTCACCGTAGTTGTATTGTACCTGTTTCAAAGTGTCGGCGACGGTTTCGCCACTGAGTTCCTGCATGTAGTCAACGCCGCCGTCTTTGTTTATTCGCACACTTATTACGTTGGTGTCGCCGAACAGGTTGTGGATGTCTCCAAGGGTTTCTTGATAGGCTCCCATAAGAAATACCCCCAGATAATAAATTTCTCCCGCCAGCGGCTGATGCAGCGGCAGAGTTGACTGTTCTCGTCCATTGACGATGAAGCGATCAAGCTTGCCGTCGCAATCACAGGTAAGATCGGCTATTATCGCCCGCCTGTCCGGATGCTGGTGCAGCCGCTGAAGCGGAACTACGGGAAAATACTGGCCAATGGCCCAGGTGTCGGGCAGAGATTGAAAAACGCTGAAATTGCCGTAATAAATATCCGCCAGATTCTGACGCATAGCGGCAGCAGCGGCGTTGTCCAGATCAGTGGTATGTTGGCGTGCCAGCTGCTGGACAATGGCCAGGTAGATATCCTCGCCGCAGGCGCGTTCACGCAGGGTTATCGCTCCGTTCTGGAACTGACGGCGCAGGTCATTGCGCAATTCTGTGGCGCGGTGATAATAAGCTGTAGCAGTGGCGGGATGATTTTGTCGCAGGGCATAAAGCTGATGCAGTATCGTCGGCCAGCTGGCGGCAGGGCAGGTCGGCACCTGCGCCGCCTCAAAATGCATCACGTCAATAACGTCGAACAGCAGCATGCTGGCATGAGCTACCATCGCCCGGCCCGATTCGGTGACAATATGCGGATGGGTGATAGCAGCCGTTTCCATGCAGGAACGTACTTGATTGACAATGGTGGTAGCGTAGTCTCGCAGAGTGTAATCGCACGAGTGACTCAAGTTGGCAGTGCAGCCGCTGTAGTCCACCGCCAGGCCGCCGCCGAAATCGATGTATCCCATGGCAGCTCCCGCCTGTACCATGCTGGCATAGTAACGACAAGCGGCATTTACTCCGGCGCGGATATCGTCCAAAGCCGGAATCTGCGAGCCAAGGTGGCAGTGTAACAGCCGCAGGCAATCGAGTTTGTCGTGTTGGCGCAGGATGTCCAGCATGGTTACCAACTGGCGGCTGTCAAGGCCAAAACTGCTGCGATCGCCGCTGGTTTCTGTCCACATGCCAGCTACTTTTACAGCTACTTTTATCCGTGCGCCCAGCAGTGGTTTTATTCCCAGAGATGTGCTTCTTTCCAGTACCAGTGTAAGTTCGTCCAGTGATTCAATCACAAATATGCAGCGCTGCCCCAGTCTGCGTGCCCATAAGCCCATATCGACAAACGCGCGATCCTTGTAGCCGTTCATAATCAGCAGGGCGTTGTCGTTCAGATTGGCCAGCGCCAGTGCCAATTCTGCCTTGCTGCCCGCCTCCAGACCGTAGCAATGCGGCGCGCCACAGCGACATATCTCTTCGATAACCTGTCGTTGCTGATTGACTTTAACCGGGAAAACACCGCAATAATTGCCGTTGTAGCTGTTGGTGCTGATGGCGTGATTAAAGCTGTCGTGCAGCAGTTTTATACGGTCAGCCAGAATATTTTCCACTCTCAGCAACAACGGGGTGGTGTGGCCGCGTTGTCTGGCTCCGGTGATAATCTTTCTTATGGATACCGAGGCACAATCGGGCAGAGCTACGGTCATGTCACCGTCGGTATCGATGTCGAATATACCGTTGCCCCAGCGGTCGATGCCGTACAGTCTGGCTGAATCTTCAGTTGACCATTGTAGCGCGCTGTTGCTCATTGTCTGCTCCGTCGGTGTGCTAATAAAGTGAATCGTTTTATTCGCTGCCGGGCAATAATGGCGCAAATCCATCTGTTGTGCAATATTGATTGACCGGCTGCACACAGATGTTTTATAAAAAGATACGCAAAATTAATGAGAGTTGTTCCGCTGGCGCGAATCTGCCATGGACAGATGAATTGGGAGGTCTGTATGCGAAGATGGGATAAGGCGGGAGGGATAGCAATACTGGCACTTGCGCTGTTGCTTGCTGTGGCGCTGTGTGGTTGTGAATCTAAATTGAAACAGCAGAAGAAAAGCCTGCAACCGTTTGTAACAACGGTAAAATCATTGCAGAACAGGCTTAAGAAAAAAATTGATCCCGATGCTGTGGATGCGATGCTGGATGAGTACAGCCGCGCCAGCGAATCCATCAGCGACGAAATATTGCGCGATCACCCCGATTTGTATGAGCTGATAATTGAAAGCGGAGATATTCTCGCCGCCGCTGCAGAAAATATGGACGTTGTCCGGGCAGACGGACTGGATGAGTTTCTCGACCGGGCCGGCGCTGTAATGCTTAGTGGCGACCGCCACGTGGAAGTGGTGGACGGCAAGATGGTGCTTGTCTCTGTTACCGACATGACCCCCATTGCTCGTGAGTTAGAGGAGCGTAAACAGGCAGCGACCGAAGCTAAAGAGCAGTTAGGCCAGTTTATTGCCAACTGCCGGGCCATGGTGGCGTATGTAGACACTTTGTAGCCACGCTTGGCAGGGAGAGGATAAATTGGCTGATAACGGAATTAAAGGATCTGGTGGCAAAAGCAGTTTGCTCGATTTTCGTGATGTTCTAAGATATCGCAAAGTGGCGGCTAAGCTGATTATTGCCAGTCGAGTGTTGCTGGCACTGGCGTTTATTGTCGCAGTGTTGAGTTTTGCGGCAGCCGGAATGGCCTGGTGGGTGAAGGATGTAGCACGTTATGTGGCTGCCATTGCATTTCTCTTTTGTCTCTATCTGGTTTGGGAGGCCGACGTTCTGGAAAAAGGACTGAAAAACCGGAATGTAGCGGTACTTTCCTGTGGCAGGAGAATAAAAGCAGTGATTAGCCTCGGTGTTATCGCTGCGGTAATGATGCCAATGCTGGTGCTTGATGTGTCGGCCTGGTCTGCGCGGGGTAAAGACCTTGCTCATTTCAGGCAGGCTGTGCGTCATGCTGATTACGATTGGATTGCCGCCTGCCTGTATGATAGCGATACTGAACGGCGGTTTCTTATCGCAGAACAGGTGGCGGACAATCCAAAATTGCTCAGGAGTAGCGATGAGGTGTTGTCCGCTATGCTGAGTGGAGGTAACTATCAGTTTCTTTCTTTACGGCAATTGCGCGAAGCACTGGAGATATTTTTGCGCCACGCGACCAGCATGATTCTGTCTGTCGACTATGTGCAAGATAGCGATATGTACATCCGTGGTAGGAAATCGATAATTATCTATCGCGATAAGGTGCGCTGGCCCGCTGCTCACAATGATTTTTCCGACCATAACTGGGACAAGCAGCGCTTGTTCAATGCGGTAAGTGATACTGCCGCCGTGGTGGTAGTTAGTGAATCCTACAAGCGTATCGGTGAATATCACGGCACCACTAGTTGCGGTTCCGTGACAGGGAAGCAAGTGTTGTGGGATGTGGACGTTTTTGACAAACAGGCTAAAGTTATTACTGCTCAAGCGCATTTTGCCGGTGAGCGGCCTTTATCTGTTCAATTGCCCGAGGGCAGTACCGGTACCTTCAAGGCGGCGGCACCAGTGCGTAAATTCAGGGAATGGTTGGCGTCTCTGGAGTGTCGTGATTGAAGAAAGCGGTGCCGCGAGTGATCTTTTGTCATTGTTTCAGGTGCCTGGCAACAGGAAAGGGAGCGCCTCACAGCGCTCCCTTTCCTGTTGTTGGATTGCGTTACTTCTTTTTCTCCAGTTTGGCGTTCAGCCGCATCTGTTTGTCCATCTCTTTTATCTCGACGATGCTCTCCTTCAGTTTGGCGTAACCGTACCAGGTGGTGTAGTCGGGCATGTTGTGGAATGCCGCCTGATAGGTTTTCATGCGGAAGTCCATGAACATCTCGTACAGCACCTCTTCAATGGGGGTGCGTACCTCGTAGAAGGTGAGCAGGTCGGGATACGGCCAGGTGAACTGGTTGGTTTTCTTCTCGATGATACCGTCGCGGTACAGGTTGGCGACGATGTCGATCCCCTCGGCCAGCAGTTTGTCCGCCGCCTTGATCATAAGATCGGCGTTGTGCAGGTTCTGCTTGGCAAATGAGGCGCTGTGGCACTTTTGGCAGACGCCGAGCATCTTGGCGCGCTCTTTATCGAACGATTCCTTGGTCAGACGAGCCAGATCCGCCGCTTTAACCACATCGAGACGAGCGGTGGGCTTGCCGTTGGCATCGAGAACGCCCAGCGCCTTGAGGATGGTGGCACGATAGCCCATCCACTCCTGATCTGATTCCGGCAGCCGCAACGCCAAAAATCCCCAGGCGCTCATTACATGGTGATCGCCGTCGCTCATGTGGCAATCCTGGCAGGTGGGGCCGCGGTGCGCTTTGCGGTCGGTGAGATAGGCGGCACCGTGCTTGGAGGCGCGCCACATCTCCCACTGAGCGTGGTCGAAACCGGTATGGCAACTCTCGCACGCTTCAGGTTCGCGCGCTTCCACCACGGTAAAGGCGTGGCGGGTATGGCAGTTCTGGCAGTCCATGCCGTACTTGTAGTATTTGCGTGCTTCGTTATCACGTGCGCCTTTGTCGGTTATGCCCAGGTTGTGGCAGCCGTTACAGCCTTTCTGACCGTCGATAAACGCCTGCGGCTGCTGATGGGAGAAGCCGGGGAAGGCGGTGATGGGCAGCAGACCCTTGGCATGCTTGCCGCTCATATATTGCTTGGTCTGTTTTTTGTGACATTTCTTGCAGGTGGAAATGGTGGGCAGAACCGCCTTATCGGCATCGTTGGCACTGGTGTGTTTCTTGCCGTGGCAGGAAGCGCAGGTCATCCGCTTGGCCATTTTGCCGCGATTGAAATCCTTGACAATGCCGGGAGTGATTTTGGCGTGGCAGGTTTCGCAGTCGGACGGCTTTGCCAGTGCCGTGGTGATGCCGAATCCGGTAAGCATAAAAGCAATGGTTACCAGCAAGTAAATTCCTCGTTTCAGCATAGATTGTTACCTCCTTATAGATTAGTTAGTGGCAATATGCTCGCCCCATTCTATGCCTACCGCAAGAATTTTCCCAACAAAAAATGTTTTTACCTGCTGCTGTAGTGTTGTGTGCCGTCGCTTACAGTTCCTCCGGTGTGAAAGCCACGACGTTATCTATACTGGGGCTGTCGCACAACAGCATCACCAGACGGTCGATACCAAGGGCGATGCCGGCGGCGGCGGACAGGTGCTCCAGTTCGCGTAAAAATGGTTCCGGCAGCGGATGTGGCGTTTTGCCGCTGGCGCGGCGTTGCTGTTCTTCGTTTTCAAAGCGCTGGCGTTGAGTAGTGGCATCGCACAATTCGCCAAAGGCATTGGCCAGTTCCATGCCGCCTATGTACAGTTCAAAACGTTCCGCCAGGTGCGGATTGTCTGGTTGTAGGCGGGCCAGGGCGGCCATGGCGGCGGGGTAGTCGCAGATAAAAGTCGGTCTGGTGCGACCTAAGTTGGGTTCTACCTCGGTGGTGTAAACTTCTTCAAAACAGTTTTGTTGCATGGCATGTTGTAGTGATAGCGAAGCGTAACGGACAAATGCTTCTTTAAGAGTCAGCCGCTCAAAGGGTGGTGTTAAATCTATTGGCTGTCCCTGCCAGAAAAGTTGCCTGCTGTCGGCAAGCTCTATAAGCAACTGCTGGCAGTCGTCCATAAGGGTGGTATAGGAGCTGTGGCGCCGATACCATTCCAGCATGGTGAATTCCGGCAGATGGCGACTGCCGCGCTCGGCGGCGCGCCAGCAGTGGCAGATTTGAAATATCCGTTCATAACCGGCGGCCAGCAGCCGTTTCATGCACAACTCCGGCGAGGTGTGCAGTACCATATCGCCGCAGGTGACGGCATCTATATGCAGTTCAGGCGCGTTGCATGGAATGCGCTGAGGCGTTTCTACTTCGAGAAAATCACGGTTGGTAAAAAAAGCGCGGATTCGTTGCAGAATCCGCGCCCGTTGGTGCAGATGGCGCCGTTTGTGCGCCAGTGTATGGTTAAAGCCGTCCACGCCGGGATTATTCCTTGACGCGGGTGATATATTCGCCGGTGCGGGTGTCGATCTGGATAAGAGTTCCTTCATCGACAAACGAGGGTACCTGCAGGGTGTAGCCGGTTTCCACCGTGGCCGGTTTGTTGTTGCCGGCGGCGGTATCACCTTTTACCCACGGCTCAGAGTGGGTGACGCGCAGATTGACGAAGTTGGGCAGGGTAACGCCAATGCCCATGCCGTTGTACATCAGCACTTTCACTTCCATGTTGTCGACGAGAAAATACTTGTCGTCACCGAGGGTTTTTTCGCTGATGGAGATCTGTTCATAGTTTTTGCTGTCCATGAACACGTAGCCGGTTTCATCCTGATACAGGTACTGCATGTCGCGTTCTTCCAGCGCCGCCGGTTCAAAGCTTTCACCGCTGCGGTAGGTGCGGTCGAACAGGGCGCCGGTGATCATATTGCGCAGTTTGCAGCGGTACAGCGCCTGCCCCTTGCCGGGTTTCGAAAAGTCAAACGCCGCTATTACGTGCGGTTCACCGTCGATTATGATTTTAAGACCCTTTTTCAGGTCGGAACAGTTGTACATGGTTAGACTCCTTTTGCATGATGACAGATCCATTTTCGTGTGGCGCCAGCGGATAATCGGCCACGCAACCCGGCATTTAAGCACAAGCAGGCGTGGTTGTCATGGGAAAAACCGCGAGCCACTCCACCAGAGAGGCAGAGTGGCTCGCGTTACGAGGCGTTATGTGGTTTGGTAGTGGTAGGGTATGGAGTTTTCTATTTCACAACGCCCGAAGAGGTGACAGCGTGGTTAAATACCTCGCTGATAACTTGTTCAAGACCGGTGTAGATGGCGGACAAACCGCAGAAAATACCCTCGTAGCCGGCGATAACCTTGATGGCATGGTTGCCGGTAAAGTCGGCGGCGGCCAGCAGGATAAACAGCAGCGTCAGTGAACCGAATACCACCTGCAGGGCACGGCTGAGCTTGAAGGTGCCGAGGAACAGAATAAGAGAGAACAACCCCCAGCAACTCAGATAAAAGCCCATGGCCTGAGATGAAGATGCTGCCACCATGCCGGTTTTCGGCAGTAGAATCAGTGCTACCAGTGTCAGCCAGAACAGTCCGTAAGAGGTAAAGGCGGTGGCGCCGAAGGTGTTGTTCTTTTTCCACTCCATCACGCCGACGATGATCTGGCCGACGCCGCCGTAGAAGATTCCCATGCCGAGGATCATGGCATCCAGCGGGAAGAAGCCAGCGTTATGCAGATTGAGCAGTACGGTGGTCATGCCAAAGCCGAGCAGACCCAGGGGCGCAGGATTGGCAGTAGTGTCT
>Ga0256842_1002513_pt1 | contig 13092 bp, 14 predicted proteins | sample 4559240metaG_FD_185973 | JGI IMG/M metagenome (GOLD analysis project Ga0256842, IMG submission 185973) | Hydrothermal vent microbial communities from Guaymas Basin, Mexico - 4559-240 | ecosystem: Environmental > Aquatic > Marine > Hydrothermal vents | place: Mexico: Guaymas Basin | collected...
AAACTTTTCACTCTCGTTTGCAATACTTTGTACCATTTGATTAAACATAAGCCAGTTTATCGATATCTTTCGTAAAGCACAAAATTCCAATATCTCTTTGTATGGTATCTTACTTCTACTTTTCATAGTAGCTAAAGTAACTTGATTAATACTAAGTGCTTCTGCAACATCTTTATCAAATATTTTTCTACCTTTTATCTCATCAGATAAAATATCTTTGATTCTGTTCAATATCTCTTTTAAATCTGGCATTTTAAAATCCTTTTTCTAAAAATATTTCATTTTGCAATATTATTGTACCATAATTTTTATTTTATGTATACTTTTGAAATAAAATATACAAGGATATAAAATGGCAAAGAAAATACAACAAATAGAAACATATATTCAAAAATTTGAACAAGCAATGCTAAAAGTAAGTAATCTTATTTTTTAATGAACTTTCATCTTGACTTAGATGCTTTTTTTGTTTCGGCTGAAAGAATTAATAATCCTAAACTAATAGGAAAACCTGTAGCCATAGGTGGAAGAAGTGACCCATATATATTTTCAAAAAAAAGATTGAATCGAGATATAATATTTCAAAATAGTGGTGCTTTTGTTTCAGCTGTATTTATAGACAAAAATGAAGTAAACTTACCTGAGTATTTTAAAGATGAAAACAAAATAAGAGGTATAGTAACAACATCAAGTTATGAAGCCAGAAGTTTTGGAATTAAAACTGGTATGAGTATAGTTGAAGCAAAAAGTAGATGTAAAGAGCTTATAGTCATAAAACCAAATCATGCACTCTATCATAGCTTATCAAAGCAGTTACGAGAGTATATGCAAATCCATATTCCAACTATAGAACAGTTTAGTATTGATGAGTTTTTTGGGGATTTAAGCGGATGGGTTGAAGATGATAAGATATATAGTTTTTTAGATAATATAAAAAACGACATATATAAAAAATTTAAACTTCCTTGTTCTATTGGAATTGCAAAATCAAAATGGACTTCTAAACTAGCAACAGAGTATGCCAAACCTTTTGGTGTAAAAAAAATAGACAATATAGAGAAATTTATACAAGATATTCCTATAGAAAAATTTCCAGGCATCGGTAAAGCACTTCAAATAAAACTACACAAATACAAAAAGTTTACTCTTGGAGATATAAGAGAGTCTAAAACACTACTTTACTCATGGGGGAATAGTGGAAAATGTATATATGATAGAGTTTGTGGTAATGATATGGAGTCTGTGGTTGAAAAAGTGGGTAGAAAATCTGTAGGAATTTCAAGAACTTTTGATGCTATTACTGATAGGAAAGAGTTAAAAAGAAGATTTTATATACTCAATAGACATCTTATTTTTATGGTTTCTAAACTTGAATTAATACCTACAACATTAAGTTTATCTATAAAATACAAATACACCTCTAAAAGAAAACAGATAACTTTCAACCGTCTTTTAAATGAGCAATTTTTAATAGAGAGTATTATTGAAATATTTGAAGAGTTAGATAAATACTCCAATAATGAAGTTATCAAACTCTCTTTATCGTTAACAAATTTTATAAAGAAAGAAAAGTTAAATCCCTCTGTTTTAGATATACAAAGGGATATAAAACTAAATTCTCTAATGAAAAATAATCAAGAACTTCGAAGTAAATATGGTATTGATATACTTAGAAGCGCTAAAGAACTACTTTGATTTTTTTGTTGTCATTACTTTAAAATAGTACCATAAACTACCAAATAAAGAAAAAAGTATAACTGGAGCTAACCAAGGATAAGTTGAAAAATAAGTTGAAAATTTTGTTATTGCTTCACCTGCACTAAAACTTAAATATCCCAAACTTAATGACCATACAAATGCTGATAGTACATTTAAAACATTAAATTTAAAAGCAGGGTATTTTGTCATACCAATGCCCATAGGAATTAAAGTTTTAATACCATAAACAAATTTTTGAAAAAATATTATCTTATCTCCATATTTTTTCATTAAGATATGACTAAGTGCTAACTTTCTTCTATGTTTTTTCAAATAAGGCATTACTTGAGCTTTATTATAGCGACTCATATAAAAAAGAAGTGAATCTCCTATAGCATTTGCTACAAAAGCTACCGCTATAGAAGTACTCAAATCCATCTTTCCTGCATAAGACAACACACCAGCTGCAATTATAGCAACCATACCACCGCCAAGTGAATATAAAAAAAGTATTATATATCCGTAAGTAGATAATGAATCAATTACACTCTCCATACTATCTCTTCGTTAAAGAGGTTATTGTTTTTAAAAACTCTTCTACACTATATATATTACTTAAATTGTTTGATGAAACTATCTTCTGTATGCTAGCATCATTACCGTAAAGAGCTCTGTTTTTTTCATTATTATTAGATATAACTGCACCATTCAATATCGCTCCTGCAAAAAGTCCCTTGTTTTGTGAATAAGTAAATATCTCTGCACTAAAGTTAACTTCACTACTTTTATCAGTATTTACACCTATAGGTCCAGCTGATGCTGAAGCTTCAACACCTAAAGTAAACTTATCACTAAGTAACTCATTCACACTATTTTTTGTTCTAAAAACTAAAATAGTATCTGATACTTCTAATCCAAATTGAAAGCCTAAGCTTCCTCCACCTACATTTACGAAAAAAGGATAACTCCAGCTACCATCACTTTTTCTTATAGTAGCTATACCTTCTCCAGCCTTTCCTCCTATAAAAAAACCAAACTTCACTACACCAGGCACTACTACTATTGCTTGCGCTTCTTTTATGATTTTTATTGGAATACCATTTTGACTTCTAATAAGCTTTTTCATTGTGTTATTAGCTTCTAATACATCCTCTTCAACAGAGCCTGCAAATAAAACCGAAACACTAAAAACCAATAAACATATAACTAATAATCGTTTCATCTTTTCCCCTCTTTTATATAATTATAGAACAAACCTTCTTGTTCCATTAAATCTTTACTACTACCCTCTTCTACTATCTCACCAGCTTCAAGTACATAAATAAAATCTGCTTTTCTTATAGTACTAAGCCTATGAGCGATTATAATAGTAGTCTTATCTTTTAAATACTCTTCAAGAGCTCCAAAAAGTCTTGCTTCAGTATGAACATCTAAAGCTGAAGTTGATTCATCTAAAATCACAATATTTGGATTTTGTATAACCATCCTAGCAATAGAAATTCTTTGTCTCTGTCCACCTGATAGTTTTATACCATCTCTTCCTATTTTTGTTTCCAAGCCATCCTCTAAAGAATCTATAAACTCTTTTAATTGTGCTATCTCTATTGCAAAATCTAACTTTTCTTTTTCTATATTATCACCAAAAGTTAAATTTTTTGCGATTGTATCATTAAATAGTTGAGGATTTTGTAAAACTAAAAAAATATTTTCTCTAACAATATCTATCCCTATCTTTTTAACAGATACTCCATCAAATAGTATATCACCTTCTTCAATAGGATATAAACCAACTAAAAGTTGTGCTAAAGTTGTTTTACCACTACCACTTGCACCAATTATTGCTATCTTTGTACCTTTTTCAATTTTTATATTTATAGATTTTAGTATATTTCTATTTGTTTCATAGGAAAAAGACAAATCTTTTATCTCTATAGAATTTGTATTTTTATCTCTAAAAGGATTTAACCCTTTTTTGCAAACTGGCTCTATTTTTAAATCAAATATTGCATTAATTCTTTTTAATGAAGCTTGTGCATTGTGATACGCATACTGTATGTTAAGTATCTCTTGAATAGGACTCATCATAACCCAGAGATATCCAAATATAGCTAACATTAAACCAATACTTAAATCAGAGTAAGCAACAACTAATATACTAGCAGCTCTAAAAACTTCAAAACCAGAAAGAAATACTAAAAAAGAAAATCTGCTTGCTCCATCACTTTTATATCCAAATTTTATTGAATTATCTCTCATACTCTTTGCATTTTGTATGACATTTCCAAAAAACTTCTGCTCTTTATTTATAGATTTTATCTGCACAAAAAGTTCCAATGTTTCACTAAGACTCTCACTAAAAATCTCATAAGTTCTGTTTTGCTCTTTTTTTAAAACGGATACTTTTCTTGCTATTTTTGTTGTTATCACAATTACAAAAGGATTTAGAAGAAGTATAAAAAGTGCCAATTGCCAATGAATCAATATCAAAACAACACCTACACCAATAATAGTCAAAATTGATATAATCAACCTACTGATTGCACTACCTAAAAAGTTATCAACTGTATCAACATCTATAAGAAGTTTTGAAGTTATACTACCACTTCCTAAAAACTCAAAGTCTTTTAATGAAACTTTTGAAATATGATTCAATAAATCTTCTCTTATTTTAAAAGTTACATTTTTTGAAATAATAGTAAAAAGTTTTGTCTGATAAAAATTCAATAAAAAAAACAAAAATCTAAGAACCAAAACCAATATAAGCATACAAAGAACATATACATAAGGCTCATTTACATGTCCAAATAATGAATCTATCGTTTTTACTGCAATACCAGATTTTCCTAAAAGTACTTCATCAACCAAAAGTGGCATTAAAAGAGGAACTGGTGTGCTTATTAGTACAGCTATAAAAGCTACTAAATTTGCTAGAATTAACTCTTTTTTATATTTTCTAATGTCAAGAAAAATATTTTTGAAACTATGTCTATTCATGTAAAGAATCTATTATATCTTTTATATTAAGTTGTAACTCTTTTTCTGTTAAATTAGTTGCCAATAGATAATTTATATCTTTTTCTTTTAATCTTATCAAATTTTCTTTTGTAAAGTTACTTGATGTAATACACAAAATAGCATGACTATTAGCTTGAATAAATCTTTTTTTCATCATATCAATAAACTCATAAATATTTGGATTTTTTATAGATAAATCAACAAATATTACATCTAATCTTGCTAAATCTTTTCGATAATAACTTGAACGTGGTTTATTTGCAACTTCAACACTATACTCTTTATCAAAACTTCTAATAAGATGTTTAATTCGATCTGATTCTTTTGGATTCTCACTAACAATCAAAATTCTTACTTTAGCTCTTCCTTCAAGATACTCTAACAAAGAGTACAGACGCTTATGTTCTTTACTAAACTTTGTTTCATCAAGTCCCTTTATAAAATACTTTAAAAAAGTTTTACTTGAAAAATCATCATCGATATTAGCACGTTTAAAAAAAGAACGAATTGCTGCAGAATTTTCTGCTGCTTCCCACATTTTTTTGTCAAACTCATAAGCATAACCATCAAGTTGTTTTCTGATAAATTTATCATATTTTATTGCTTCATTATCGTATATTGATACAAACTCTTTTCTGTACTCTTCTTCAAACTTTTCTAAAGAATCTTTTATACGAAGATTCTCATCTTTTAAATTACCAGAACGATGAATGGTATCAACATAATACTTGTTGTATCTTTTTAACTCTTTCTCTTTTAGCTCTCTCTGCTTTAATACCTTCGAATTTTGTATCTCTTTTTTTGTCATCTCTATTTGTGATTCAAGAGATTTCATTGTTGTTTTCAATATATATAGTTCAGAAGTATTAGATTCCATTATTTTCTTATATTTTTGATACGTAGTCTGTTGTTCTAAGAAAATACTATCATAAGCCATTTGAGGAACAATATTTTTTTTATGAAATTTTCTATATACACTTTCCAGTACTGTTAAATCACCTTTTAACTCTAAAAGATACTCATCCATAAAAGTACTATCCATATCTCTTAAGTTGTTATATGCCGTATTTAAGAATCTTTTCATAAGTATAAAATTTAAAGTTTCTCCATCTGCAAACTCTGCTTCATACTCATATATAGTTGATATCACTTCATCAAAATAATTGTCTAAACACTCTTTAACATCTCTATCTAAAGATATATGAACATTTATTTTTGTATTTACATTTTTATCTACTATGGGAATATTTAAAGAATCAATATCTGATTTATTATTTTTGGTATTTTGTGTATTTTCTTTTTTTATAAGTTTTACAAAAAAAATCTCTTCACCACTTAGTTCAAATTCAACATTATCACCAATTTCTGGTAAAAAATCAAAACCTATGCAGTCTTCAAGATTAAAAGAGTATTGCTTTTTGTCTTTATCAACAAGAATGGCACTATTCTTATTTTCATCAACTAAAGCAATCACTCCATTCATCTAATTTCTCCTTTGTACTGAACAAGTTCAGTACAAATTCCTCTTACTAACATTTCTCTCTTAGCAAAAATATTTTTATCACTATCGTGCAAATCCAACTGCACGCATCTCACGAATAACATGTACTTTTATCTCACCTGGATACTGTACTTTATCTTCTATCTCTTCTGCAATCTCTTTAGAAAGAAGTACAGCTTCATCATCATTTACTAGTTTTGCATTTGCTATTACTCTTATCTCACGACCTGCATTTATCGCATAAGCTTGCTTTATTCCATGTTTTGACTTTGCTATCTCTTCAATATCAGTTACACGTTTTAAGAAACTCTCTAGTACTTCTCTTCTTGCCCCTGGACGAGCAGCTGAAAGCGTATCTGCTGCACATACTGCTGCTGATTCTACACTATTTGCCTCTTCATGTCCGTGGTGAGCATATATAGCATTTATAACAACTGGGTCTTCTTTATATCTTTTACATATATCAGCACCCAAATCAACATGACTTCCTGCAAAATCATGAGTTAATGCTTTTCCTATATCATGAAGAATTCCTGCTCTTTTCGCAAGTATTTCATCTCCTCCACACTCTGCTGCAATAATACCTGCAAGATGAGCAACTTCAAGTGAGTGCCCAAGTGCATTTTGTCCATAACTAGCACGAAATTTCAATCTACCAATAAGTTTAACTATCTCAGGGTGTACTTTTGTAAGACCTAGATCAACAAGGATATTTTCTCCCTCTTCGATTAAGCTCTGATCAAATTCATCTCTTACTTTCTCATATATGTCCTCAATACGAGCTGGTTGAATTCTTCCATCTTCAACTAAAAGTTCTATTACTTTTGTCGCTACTGCTCTTCTATAAAGATTGAAACTACTAAGTATGATTGCATTTGGAGTATCGTCAATAATAATATCTACACCCAATAACATCTCAAGGGCTTTTATATTTCTTCCCTCTTTCCCTATGATACGACCTTTTAACTCATCGTCTTTTATATTAACAACATTAATCAATCTCTCAGCAGCAAAATCTCCTGCAAACCTTGAAGTAGCCTGAGCAAGTATATAATTTACTCTTCTTTTAGCGTCCTGTTTTGCTTCTTCTTCTGCTTTTCTAACCATGTGAGCAATGTCTGAACGAGATTTTTCTTCTACTTTTTTAAGTACTATCTCTTTTGCTTCTCTTTCTGTAAGTCCAGCTGAACTTTCAAGTACATGTAAAGCTTCTTCTACTTTTATCTCATACTCATTTTTTAGTCCTACACCTTCATCATAAAGTTCTTTAGCCTCTTTTTTTAGATTACCTAAATCACTCTTCTCTTTGTTTAGCTTTTTAAAATCTTCTTTAATATTTTTATCTTTTTTCTCTAACTCATTCATCTTCTCAAGATGTTCTTGCTTGTAAGTAAAAGTTTTATCTTCATACTTTCTTTTTGCATTATGTTCTGCTTCTTTTACTTTTACTTCTGAGTTTTTAAGAACTAATTCTGCTTCATACTCTATCGCTTTCGCTTTCGCTTTCGCTTGAGCAACGTACACTTCATAATTTGCCGCATTTATTTTTTTTGCCACAAAAAATCCCACTGCTCCGCCTACTACAGCAGCGGCAGCTATACTTAATCCTGATATCATTTTTTCCTCTTTTTACTTTTATATGGGGTTATATATATATCTGCTCGTATATCGTGGCTTTCACATATAGACTCTTGTGTAAAGCACTCTCCAAGTTGTACAAAAACAATTTTTGGAGAGGATTGTAGGGATTCAAAAAATCTATCATACATCCCTTTTCCAAAACCAATACGTTTAAAAGCACCATCCACCCCTAGGACTGGTACTATTGCCAAATCTATATTAGGGACTCTTGCATAAGAATTTTTAGGTTCTCTTATATTGAACTTTTTCCTAAATAGAGGCAGTCTAAATTTTACCATCTTAAAACTGACACCTTCCATAAATGGAACATAAATATTTGTTTTTGGTCTAATTCTTCTTATTAATGGCATTATATCAACCTCAGTTTTAAGAGGAATATAAAGTAAAATATTTTTATATTTACCTTCAATAATTAAACTCTCTAATTTCATAACAACAAATTTATCTCTTTTAAATCTACTAATTTTCATATAGTTTTTCAATTTTTTCTTTGCAAATTGACGAAATGAGTTTTTTTTATTCATTTATAAAAACCTTTTTGGTATAATCACATCTTTAATTGTATAAGGAATCAAATGAAAATATTATTAACTGCTATTTTAACTCTTCTCATCTTTACAGGATGTGGTGGTGAAAAAGATAAAAAACCAACAAGTGAAACACAACAACAAGTAGTGCCTGAAAAGAAAGATAGAGGAATAATACTTAAAGATACAAACGGTAAAGAGATAAAAGTAACAAAAACAGAAAATGGATTTATTTTTAAAGGTTATGAGAACAAAGTAGTTTTGGTAAACTTTTTTGCTACATGGTGCCCACCATGTAAAGCAGAAATTCCTCATTTAAATAATCTTCAAGAAAAATATAAAAAAGATATACAAATCATAAGCATTCTTCTAGAGGAAAATAAGTCAAATGAATACGTAACAGACTTTATGAAAAATAATGATATAAAATTTATAATTACAAACTCTGACGATAACTTTAAACTTGCAAAAGAAGTTGGGGGAGTAAAAAGTATACCTTTTATGCTCATATATGATAGAAATGGTAACTATTCTCAACACTATACAGGTGCTGTTCCTGAAGAGATGATAGAAGAAGATATAAAGAAAGTTTTATAACTTGTTTGGATTTATCAAAAAAGGTTTAAGTAAAACTGTTGGAGCTATAAGAGAAGTACTTCCTGAAAAAGTACTCAAAATAGACAAAGAAACACTCGAAGAAATCCTATTAGAGTCTGATGTACCTTATGAAATAGTTGAAGAGATGATTTACTATCTTCCTCCTCAAGATACAGTCAAAAGAGATGATGTTAAACGTGTTATGAAAGCTTACTTTATCTATAAATCTAAAGAGCCATCAAAAGATAAACCTTTTGTTGATTTAGTCATAGGTGTAAATGGTGCAGGAAAGACAACTACTATTGCTAAGATGGCAAACAATTATAAAATTAATGGTAAAAAAGTCTTACTTGGAGCAAGTGATACCTTTAGAGCAGCGGCAATCGAACAACTAAAACGTTGGGCTAATATACTTGAAATTCCTATTGTTTATACACAACAAAATCATGACCCTTCTGCAGTTGCATTTGATGCGATAAGCTCAGCAATTGCAAAAGGTTTTGACAATGTTATCATTGATACTGCTGGTCGTTTACATAACCATACCAACCTCTCTAATGAACTTAAAAAGATAGTTCGCATATGTGGAAAAGCAAAAAATGGAGCACCTCATAGAAAAATCTTAGTACTAGATGGAACGCAAGGAAATTCAGCTATTAATCAAGCAAAATCATTTAATGAGATAGTAGGGATTGATGCCATTATAATCACAAAACTAGATGGTACAGCAAAAGGTGGAGCCCTTTTTGGAGTTGCTCGTGAGCTAAAACTACCTATCATTTATGTTGGTGTTGGCGAGAGTAAAGATGATTTGATTCCTTTTAATCCTGATGAGTTTATAGATATTATACTTGATAGTATATTTGTGAGTGAATAATGGCAAAGAAAAAAAGCCTCTTTGAGTGTCAAGCTTGTGGCTTTCAAAATGCAAAATGGCTGGGTAAATGTCCAAGTTGTGGAGCTTGGGAAGAATTTCTAGAACTAAATTCAAAACAGATAGAAGTATTAAAAGAGATAAAAAGTAGCACCTCTTCATCTCCATCAAACAAAGCAATCTCTATAACAAAAGTAGAACAAGATAGAATCTCTCGTTTTAGTTCAGGTGATAGTGAACTAGATCTTGTTATGGGTGGTGGTATTGTAAGTGGAAGCCTTACTCTTATAGGGGGAAGTCCTGGTGTTGGAAAGTCAACTCTACTTTTAAAGATAGCAGGAAACCTAGCAAAAGATAATAAAAAAGTACTTTATGTTAGTGGTGAAGAATCAGCAGGACAGATAAAACTACGTTCAGATAGACTTGGTAGTAATTATGACAATCTATTTTTAATGAGTGAAATTCGTCTTGATGCTATTTTAGCTGAACTCTCAAGTGGAAATTATGAAGCACTTGTTATAGACTCAATACAGACAATATATAGTGAAAAAATCAGCTCAGCACCTGGAAGTGTCTCTCAAGTACGTGAAATTACATTTGAACTTATGAGATGGGGAAAAGAGAATCAAATCGCTATTTTTATTATAGGTCATATTACCAAAGAAGGCTCAATCGCTGGACCTAGAGTTCTTGAGCATATGGTTGATACCGTTTTATATTTTGAAGGTGATAGTTCCCGTGAACTTAGACTACTAAGAGGTTTTAAAAATCGTTTTGGAAGTACAAGTGAAGTTGGTATCTTTGAGATGACAAGTGAAGGACTTATGAGTGCAAAAGACATATCTAAAAAGTTTTTTACTAGAGGAAATGCACAAGCAGGTTCTGCTATCACAGTTATTATGGAAGGAAGTCGTCCTATTGTCATAGAGGTTCAAGCTCTTGTAAGCGATAGTAGTTATGCAAATCCTAAAAGAAGTGCTACTGGGTATGAGCTCAATAGATTGACTATGTTACTTGCTCTTTTGGAGAGAAAACTAGACTTACCATTTAATCAATATGATGTTTTTATAAATATTACTGGTGGAATTAAGATAACAGAAACATCAGCTGATTTAGCAATAATTGCAGCGATTATAAGTAGTTTTAGAAACAGACCTATTAGTAAAGATACAATTTTTATGGGAGAAGTTAGTCTTATTGGAGATATAAGAGATATATTTAATCTTGACCAAAGGCTAAAAGAGGCAAAATCTCAACACTTTACAAAAGCAATAGTACCTTCAAAACCATCAGAAACATTAAAGGGCATAAAATGTTTTGAGATAGACGAAGTCTCAAAACTTATAGAGTGGATGTAATTTATCACATCTTTATTAAACTTTTCGTATAATTTAACGATATATGTTAAGAACTACAACCGTAAGGTCGTACTTTAGATAATATGAATTTAATTTAAATTTATTCATATTAAAAAAGAATCAAACAATACCAAAGGAATGGGCATGGCTGAAGAAACAGAAGAAGTTGTAGAAAAAAAATCTGGTGGGAATATGGTACTAATTTTAATAGTAGTACTCTTAATTGTTCTATTAATTGGTGGTGGATTAGCAGCGTTTTTTCTAATGGGTGATAATGATGAAGCAATGTCTCAACCGCAACAAAATACTCAATCAGCTCCTACTAAAAGAAAAGTTGGAAAAAGATCTAGTGATTACTTAACGATTGGACCTATGTACCCAATGAGTCAATTTGTAGTAAATTTACTTAGTGAAGGTGGTAGCAAATACTTAAAAGTATCTCTTGATATTGAACTTAGTTCACAAGAACTTTCAGCAGAAATGGATATGAAAAAAGCTCTTATTAGAGACATCATTATACGTACACTATCATCAAAAACTTTTGAAGAAGTTAGTACTATAAAAGGTAAGGATCGTTTGAAAGATGAAATAGTAAATAGTATAAACGAAGTCCTTGCTGATGGACAAGTAAACAATATATTTTTTACAGATTTTGTTGTCCAATAATGATAGGAATAGATACTGTAAAAATAAGTAGAATAGAAAGACTAAAAGAGCGCTTTGGAGACAAAGCGCTTAAAAGATTTCTTAATGAAAATGAAATAAAACTTTCATCTTCAACAACTTCACATGCAGGCTACTGGGCTGCTAAAGAAGCTATCAGTAAAGCTTTAGGAGTTGGAATAAGTGAAAAATGTAGTTTTTTTGATATAAAGCTTTATAAAGATGAAAAAAAAGCACCATACTTTACACTCTCAAAACATATCATAGATGAATTTAAAATTATAGATACCTCACTAAGTATAACTCATGATGGTGAATATGCAATTGCAATAGCTGTTATAGAATCCACCAATAAATCTAACAGACCTCTTTTTCACTAAAATTATCCTCTATATTAACTTTTGGTTAACTACTTTTTTGATATAATTACTTCATTAAAAAGGAGAAAAAATGTTACATGAATATAGAGATGTTATCTCAGAAATCAAAGTTAGCAATGCACATTTTGCTAAAATTTTTGAGAAACACAATGGTTTAGATCAGCAAATAACAGACGTTGAAGAAGGTCGTGAGCATATGGAAAAACTAGCTCTTGAGGGATTAAAAAAAGAAAAATTAAGACTTAAAGATGAAGCTTATTCTATGATTATGGCGTATAAAAAAGAGCAAGAATCTAAATAACTACAAAAAAAAGAGTGTAAATTAATTTACACTCTTTTTTAAAATAACTAATACATTTTATCTCTAGGAACAAAATCTAAAACTGTGGCATTTATACAAAATCTTCTTCTTCCATTTGGAGCATCGTTAAATACGTGTCCTAAATGAACACCACTATTTTTAGCTATAACTTCTACCCTTACCATACCGTAACTTGTATCTTTATTCTCTATGGTTGAACCATCCACTGCTTTAAAAAAGCTAAGCCAACCTGAATGTGAATTAAATCTATCTTTTGTATCAAAAAGTATATCACCTGATAATTTATCTACAAAAACACCATCAGGTGTATTTTTAAATATATTATACTGTTTGCAGTATCTACCATCTGTTCCTTGTTTAAATGCAACATTAAATGCTTCACTATTAACACCTAATTTAAACTCTCCAAGAGCTTTATAAAAATCTTTTTTATCCATGTATCCAACATGAGCATAAATCTCTTTTCCATCTTCTATAAAAAGTATCGTTGGAGTTGCAACAAGTCACCCCAATCCA
>Ga0256842_1002514_pt1 | contig 13082 bp, 12 predicted proteins | sample 4559240metaG_FD_185973 | JGI IMG/M metagenome (GOLD analysis project Ga0256842, IMG submission 185973) | Hydrothermal vent microbial communities from Guaymas Basin, Mexico - 4559-240 | ecosystem: Environmental > Aquatic > Marine > Hydrothermal vents | place: Mexico: Guaymas Basin | collected...
CCTTATATGAAATATGAGGTTAAGTACAGATAACAATGGTCATTTAATGATAAGTATATATAAACAATTTGGATATCTTTTAAATTTAAACGTATGTCCAAAGTGTTAGGGTGTGAATGGGTTAGGCGAAAGATACTAGTGGAGGTTGAATGAAAATGTTTAAGCAAAAGTACGTGGAACTAGCAAAGCAACTTTTAGAATCTATAAAACTTAAAAATGCTGAACAAAGTCTAGAGAATGCAAAGCAATTTTTAGAAGTGGTATTTGGTAAGCGTTTCGCTGATGAAATAGATAAAAATGGTATATTGAGATATAAATCACTAAGCGGTCCAGAGGAAAATATACAGTATTGGGGTGTACTGTATGAAAATGCCCCACAAAGTGGAGTTTATGAAAATTTTTCACTGGTGTTATTTCCTGATAATACAGACGATACTACACAATTGCTTTTATGTTACGGGATTGGTACCGGTGGAATTACAGACGATGCCGAATGGCTAGGAATTCCATGGATTAAAAGAAGTGTAAAACTTCTTTTGAGATTAATTAAAAGAAAATCTTGGAATACAGAGGGTACTGAGGTATTTGTAAAAGATGACATTACTGACGAATATTCTGACATTCCAGATATTATAAAAAGTAATCTAGGAAATTTTTCAGATTACATAGAGTTATGGGGAAAATATGGTAAATATTTACCCTCTGTTTGTGTAATAAATCCTGATGAGAAAGGTGCCCAAGCTTTTCTTTCCCACTTAGTTTTATATGGTAAGTTTAGAGATTGGCCTTTAAGAAAAGATTTCCAGGAGATTTGGGAAAAACAATTATTACCCGACTTAATTGATTTGTGGAGATCTTATCCTAGTTCTCAGGATTTGGCTGACTATCTATTCCAAAGAAAGTATATAATATTACAAGGACCACCGGGAACAGGAAAAACCTATTTGGCCGAAGAAATAGCTACATACCTTAAACAAGAATCAAATATCACTAACTACAAAATCATACAATTTCACGCATCTACCTCGTATGAAGACTTTATTGAAGGAATAAAGCCAAATACAAATTCAAATCAATTAACTTTTAAAGAATATAAAGGACCTTTATTAGAAAGTATTGAAGAAGCTGAAAAAGCTAAAAATGAGGATAAAGGATACTTGCTCATAATTGATGAAATAAATAGAGGGGATTTGGCAAAAATTTTAGGAGAAGTGATATTTCTTCTTGAACCTAATGAGGAGAGGAAAATTAAATTAAGATCAGGCAAAGAGATAACTATGCCAAAAAATCTTTACATAATCGGAACAATGAACACTGCTGATCGAACAATAGCTATTCTAGATTTTGCCATTCGTAGGAGGTTTGCATTCATTGATATTTGGCCTTCTGGGAAAAAACTTGAAGAAATTTTAGAGGAAAAAAGAGTTGACGAAGAAACTAAAAGTATGACCTTAAGATATTATAACATAATTCAAAACATTTTTTTCAAGTTTGCGACAGATGAAGAGTTGCATTTACAGCCTGGACATACTTACTTCATTGCTAGCTCAAAAGACGAGTTAGAGAATAAATTAAAATATGAGATTGCTCCGCTACTCCAAGAGTATTTAAACGAAGGTAGGCTGTCCATAGCGAAAAATGAGATTTTATCGATTATAGCTCATATCCTGGGTGAATGAAATTGAAAGTAAAAATTTCTTTAATAGAATTTGGTGATGAAAAAACATTTTCCATAGAGCAAATAAAGAATTGGTTTCCACCAGGTAAATTCGATAAAAGATATCCGCAAGAATATTTAAAGAAATGGCTTTATACAAATTCTAAATATCTTGAATTTTTAGACATATCTTATAGATGGGACGACGAAAGGAAAAGACTAATACTCACTCCAAGCAATAAAATTGGATTGGCTCCTTTAAGAAACCCTTATGGTGGAAAAGTATATGGAAGTATAGTTGTAAAGCCTCGATTAGGATGGATAAAAATATACGAGATATTAGAGACTATTGATTGGAAATACCAACCCTTCTTTTTAAAAGATGAAGAACCAATTATCAATGATGGAATCTTACCTAGGTGGTTCAAAGCAGTTGATACTTTAGAAGCTATTTCCCGAGCTCTTGATTTACTTATGAAAGGTATGAATAGTAAGCAAGTAATATCAAAAGTTCCTGTTGGTATTGTTAATTGGAATACGTATTCTATAAAAAGTGTTCCATACGGAAAATATGATCAATTTACTAGTCTAATTACAAATTATTCCATCGATTTGGAAATTCATCGCCAGTTTAAAAGTATTATAAGAATGATCGCTTATGATATTTCTAATTCTAAAGTCCCCGTTAAAATTAAACACAAAACTAAACAATTAATAGCTAATATTGAGAAAAAGCTTGAAAATGTAGTACCATCGCCTCTCAATATTGAAAAATTAAAGAAGATAAGAATTCCTAATTTTTACCGTACATTATATGAAAAAGCAATTCAAAAGTGTATAGAATATATTAATCAAAGCCGGTTTTCAATAGATATTGGTAATTTTTATGGTTTACCCTGGTCAATAGAAATGGACAGATTGTTTGAATATTGGATAGAGCATTGGACATACTTTTTTGCTAAAAAAATAGGAGCACGTTTTTACTCAGATATAAGAAGAAATTCCAGAATAAGATTCTATAATCTCGGTTACTGGAAGAGTTTGAGTCAATTAAAACCAGATATAATAATTGAGAAGGGATCTAAAACACTGATCATTGAAGTAAAATACAAAAAGCATCTTATGTACCTTCAATATGGAAAATATTCTCCAGAAATTTTAGAAGAACATAGACGTGATCTTCATCAACTTTTGTCATATATGAGCAGTTCAATTAATGAAAAAAGAGTAGGATGTTTAATATATCCTAAAGTGAAAGGAAATATATCTAATCAGTTTTCTACTTTGATAAATTACACTAATACAAGAGCGAATGTAGATGTTATACTATGTAACGTGTTATTTCAACCAGAAGAGTTTTTAACGTCGATTGAAAATATATGGAGTGAGAAATATGCATCCTTTACCTAACAGCGTATATACAGTTAAACTTAGCTTTGCTAAATTTAACAAAGCCAAATTTTATATGTTCCCAAAACTTTACACCCAATGTTATTTGGCAGGTGATGTAAGATGTACTTCCTATACATAGTAACAGCATTTGCTTTATTGCTTTCTTTTGTTGCAAGCCGAAAAAAGACACTTAAGGCAATTAAGATAGCGGTCAAGAAATTTGTAAATATTTTGCCTGCTTTTTTGACCATGCTCATTCTTGTTTCAGTTGCCCTTTTTTTTGTCCCGGATAAAGTTATCTCAAATTATCTCGGGAGTAATAATAAATTCTTTGGCATGATTTTCGCCTCTTTTTTTGGTTCCATAACACTAATGCCCGGTTTCATAGCCTTTCCATTATGTGGAATACTTTTAAAAAAGGGAGTTCCATATATGGTTTTATCTGCTTTTACAACCACTTTAATGATGGTGGGGATACTCACTTACCCAATTGAGAAGGAGTATTTTGGAAGGAAGGTAACTGTAATAAGAAATGTAATCAGTTTATTTATAGCTCTTATTGTCGCTTTAATAACTGGATTTTTCTTTGGTGAGGTATTTTGATGAAGCAAAACAGTATTATTAAAATTGTGGGTATATCTGCTTACATTGTTTTCATACTTTTTTCTTTTATAAATGGATTTGAACCTGGAAAACGGATAGGTGAAAATTTTATTACTTTTTCGAAAGGTATGCTTGGAGTCTTGCCATGTGCTTTTATTTTGATAGGTTTGTTTGAGGTGTGGGTGAAAAGAGAGACTGTTGAAAAACATTTTGGAGAAGAGGCTGGCATTAAAAGGTATGTGTGGGCAGTATTACTTGCGGGCACTACAGTCGGTGGTCTATATGTGGCTTTTCCCGTTGCATACTCTTTGTATAATAAAGGAGCAAAACTCAGTTTTATTTTTGCATATATAGGTGCTTCTGCAATTTGCAGGGTTCCAATGACAATATTTGAGGCATCCTTTATGGGCATAAAGTTCACGGCAATAAGGTTGTTGGTATCTTTGCCATTGGTGATTATATCTTCAATTTTATTGGGTGATTATCTGGAAAAAAGAAACTACAAAATAATGAAGGGAAAATAAAGGAAATCTACCGAATAACATGGAGTATAATACAGCAAAGAAAGTTCTTGTATTATGGTTTGAAGTTATTATAAAAATTGGAATTGATAGGATAAAATGATGAGCAACTTGACGAAAATAATAATAGGTGATAGTTAAAAAAATGATAGACTTTATTGTGTAGACTTTTATATCCAGGTTGGAAAGAAATATATTGGCATACAAATAAAACCTATAACTTATGAGCAAACACCTGAGATTAATAGATGGAAAGAATGGCTTGGTAAGACGCATAAGAGGTTTGAGAAGGATTTCGGAGGAAAAGTGTTTATTGTGTTTTCAATAAAAAAAACAACAAAAAAGAAGTTTATAATTTAGAAGTTGTCGAGAAAATAAGAGAAGAAATGGAAAGGTTTGTAGTAGGTAAATAAATTAACCAGTTGGGCAACTTTGCATGCTGTCTGGAAGGACATTTTGAATGATTTTTTTAATATCAATTAGGGGAGGGTATTAGATGAAAATGACAATTGGAGAAGTTCTTTCCCATGTTGAAAAGATTGAAAAATATAAATACAGGATAAGAAAATTTGGTCCCATGAGGGTTGACGGTGTATTTTTCGCCACATCTTCCATGATCAACCATATAAAAGAAGATGAAGCCCTGCTTCAACTTGCAAATGTCGCCACAATGCCGGGTATTTTAAAATATTCCCTTGCAATGCCTGATATTCATTGGGGGTATGGGTTTCCAATAGGGGGAGTAGCCGCATTTAAGTTTGATGAAGGGGTGATTTCTCCCGGTGGTGTTGGATATGATATTAACTGTGGGGTGAGGTTGCTTATAACAAATCTCAAATTTAGTGAAGTAAAGGATAAACTTTTAAACCTTGTGAATGGAATATTTCAAAATGTACCGTGTGGGGTTGGAAGTAAGAGAAGGGATTTTAAGTTGAGTAGAAAAGAACTCAAAAGGGTTTTAAGGGAAGGAGCAAAGTGGGCTGTTGAAAATGGTTTTGGCGAAGGGGAAGATCTTTTCTTTATTGAAGATGGAGGAAAGATAGAATTTGCAAATCCAGAATATGTATCTGATAGGGCAATTGAAAGGGGACTTCCACAACTTGGGACCCTTGGTTCCGGGAATCACTTTATAGAAATTGGATATGTGGGAGAAATTTTTGATGAGAAAATTTCAAATGCAATGGGATTTTTTAAGGATCAATTGACCGTTACAATTCACACAGGTTCGAGGGGACTTGGGTATCAGGTGTGTGATGACTACATAAAAGTTATGAGGAAAGTTGTAAATAGGATGGGATATGACCTTCCCGATATGCAGTTGTGCTGTGCTCCTTTGAAATCTGAAGAAGGTAAAAGGTATCTGGGGGCCATGGCTTCTGCTGCAAACTATGCCTTTGCAAATAGAGAGATAATCACCCACTGGGTAAGGGAAACCTTTTACAAAGTACTTGGGATTTCCCCATCTCAACTTGGAATGAAATTGATATATGATGTTGCACACAATATTGCAAAGATTGAAGAGCATTTGGTGGACGGGGAAAAGGTTAAGGTTTGTGTTCATAGAAAGGGAGCCACAAGGGCCTTTGGGCCTGGCCATAACCTTGTGCCTCAAAAATATAGAGCCTTTGGACAGCCTGTTTTAATTCCAGGGGATATGGGAAGATATTCATATGTCCTTGTGGGAACGGATATTGCCATGAGGGATACATTTGGAAGTACCTGTCATGGGGCGGGAAGAATGTTGAGCAGGGCAAAGGCTAAAAGGAAAGGAAGCGCAATTGGTGTGAGGAGGGAACTTGAGAAAAGGGGAATTTATCTTGTTGCTGCTTCAAAATGGACAATTGTGGAGGAGATGCCAGAGGCGTATAAGGATGTGTCTGATGTTGTGGAAGCAGTCTCTGGAGCTGGAATCAGCAAAAAGGTGGTTATGTTAAAGCCTCTTGGTGTAATAAAGGGATAAATTTAGGGAACCTTTTTCCCTTTTTTTCGTGAATATTATATACTTTTGTTTGGAGGGGTATTGTGATTGAAGTCAGGAATGTGAGTAAATCGTATGGAAACTTTCTTGCTTTAGATGGTGTTTCCTTTAAGGTTAATAAAGGAGAAATTCTTGGATTTTTAGGTCCCAATGGAGCAGGAAAGACTACAACCATGAGGATTATTACTGGCTATATGCCTCCCACTAATGGGGATTGTCTCATAGATGGCAAAAGTATTCTTGAATTTCCCACAGAGGTTAAAAGTAAAATAGGATATCTTCCTGAAAATCCTCCTCTCTATACTGAGTTTACTGTCAGAGAATATTTAAAATTTGTTGGAAAGTTAAAGGATCTTGGAAAAAGTGATATCGAAGATAGGATAAATTATATTTCTGAAAAATGTGGGATAAAAGATGTATTAAATAAGCTAATTTCAAAACTCTCCAAGGGATACAAACAGAGGGTGGGTATAGCGCAGGCCCTTCTTCACGATCCAGATGTGGTTATTTTAGATGAGCCCACAATTGGTCTTGATCCCGTACAGATTCGTGAGGTAAGGGATTTGATTAAAGGCCTTGGCGGGGATCATACGGTAATTTTGTCCTCCCATATTTTACCTGAGGTAAGTCAGGTATGTGATAGAATTCTCATAATAAATAAGGGTAAAATTGTTGCTGAGGACACTCCTGAAAATTTAACTAAAAAATTGAAGGGGCAGACAAGATGCAACTTAATTCTAAAAGGTGATGGTGAAAAGGTAAGGGAGATTCTCACAAAATATTCAGATGACATGGAAATTTCTGGAAGTGAAGAACTTAAAATAAATTTTAGTTTGAAATCTGAGGAAGATTTAAGGCCTAAAATAATCAGGGAATTAGTTGAGGCTGGAGGGGTTGACATCTATGAATTTTCAACTGAAAGGTTAACCCTTGAAGATATTTTTCTACACCTTGTCACAGAAGAAAATGAAGGGAGGGAGTAGATGAAAAAGAGTTTTGTCATAATTAACAAGGAACTTAAAAGTTATTTTCTTTCTCCAATTGCATATCTGGTATTGACCTTTTTCCTTTTGATTTCTGGTTTTGTATTCTACATTGTACTTGCTGAGGCGGTTAAGAATTTGACACTTAACCCCTATTTTAATGAGCCCATAAATGTTCCATCCTTAATAATCAGCACATTTGGTGGTTTTGTGGGAACTCTCTTTCTCTTTTTGGGACCTCTAATTACAATGGGGGTTTATGCTGATGAGAGAAAGAAAAAGACACTTGAACTGCTTTTGACATCTCCCATAAGGGATGGAGAATTAATTTTGGGAAAATATTTTTCAGGTTTGATTTTTATTCTCATCTTGCTTTTGGCATCTTATTTAAATGTTTTAATTTTGTTTTATGTGAGTAAGCCAGATCTATTGCCCACTCTGGGAGCCTTTCTGGGGCTGATACTTTTTGCTGCTTCTCTTGTTTCTCTTGGAAATTTTGTTTCTTCGCTGACTGAAAATCAGATAGTTGCAGCCATTATTACTTTTATATTATTTCTGATACTCTGGTTTTTTGATATTTTTACAAGAGAAAGCACCACTGGTTGGAGGGGAGTTCTGGGTTATTTATCTCCTTTAAAACACCTGCAGACACTTCAAAGGGGAGTTATTAATTTGTATGATATTGTATATTTTTTAAGTTTCATATCCTTCTTTTTGTTTTTGACCTATAGGTCCATTGAATCTCTCAAGTGGAGAAGTTAGAGATAGGAGGTATTAAATGAATAAAGGTAGATTGGGATTAATTTTAATTGCCGCTTCACTTGTGGTAATTGCTGGTATATCAATTTTTTATAGCATAAAAAAGATGTGGTTTGACTATTTCTCATATATTTATATTGGTGCTGGTGCTATATTTTTAATTGGACTTATTCTAAATTTTGATAATATTGTAGAATATTTTAAGACAAGAAGGGGAATTTACAGTTTAAACTCTGTGGTATCAATTCTTCTTTTTTTGGGGATTTTGGTTTTAGTGAATTATCTTGCCTTCTATCACAATAAGAGTTTGGATTTAACTCCCAATAAAATAAATTCCCTTTCACCGAAAACCAAAAAGGTGTTAAAAAATTTAAAGGGGGAAATAAAGGCCATAGCATTTTATAAAAAGGTGGATGATAAATTGAGATCCATGCTTGAGAAATATAGGGATACTTCACCGAAATTTCAATATGAGATAGTGGATCCCGATAAATATCCCGATGTGGCTAAAATGTACAATGTAAAATATTACAACACAATTGTCATTACAAATGGGAAAAAGAATGAACTTGTGGATTCAGTTGATGAGGCAAAAATAACTGCTGCAATTATAAAAGTTACTTCAAACAGGGTTAAAAAGGTTTATTTCTTACTGGGACATGGGGAAAAGAGCATAAAGGATAAGAATGTCACCGGTTATTCAGAAATTGCAAAACTGCTAAAAGAAAACAATTTCAAGGTGGATGAGTTTTCAATTCTTGACAAACAAAAGATCCCAGATGACTGTACCGTCCTTGTGATTGGTGGTCCCAAGGAGAAACTTTTTGATAAGGAGATAAAGATTATTGAGGATTACTACAGGAAAGGTGGTAGTATTTTGCTTTTAGTTGATCCCATGGAAAAGTATAGATGTGGTGATCTGCTTAAGTTCTGGGGATTGAGGCCTGAGAATTTATTTGTCGTTGATGTAAATGGACTATTTTTTGGCGGTCAACTTGGGATTGTTCTTGTAAAAAATTATCCGAAGAGCGTCATAACTTCAGGTATGAGTGGAAAGGTTTCCATATTTCCCCTCGTGGTACCTCTAAAAACTGGAGAAAAGGGCAAATTTGAATATGAGAAATTTCTTGAGACAAGTCCCTTTCCCGGAAGTTTTGGTGTAAAAGATATAAATTCCTATTTGAGGGAAATGAATAGTCAGGGTGGAAAAATAAGGTTTAGAAAGGGGCTTGATGTACCTGGTCCATTTGCCTTTGGGTATGTAGTTAAAAGTAAGGATAAGAAAAATGGTAGAGGGCGATTTATAGTGATTACAAGTGCAGGATTTATTACAAATACTTTTATTAAAGACAATTTAAATTCTGATATCTTTTTAAATTCTGTAAACTATCTGGCACAGGATGAGAGTTTGATTTCCATAAGTCCAAGAAAGCCTGAAGATAAGAGAATATATCTTACTGCAAGTGGTATTATGACAATTTTTTATGTTTCGGTGGTTTTAATACCTCTTCTCTTTTTTATAATTGGTGTTGTGGTAGTTGTAAGGAGGAGGAGATTAAAATGAAGTTTAAGGGAACCCTATTTTTATTGGTGGTTTTTCTTGCGCTTCTTGGGTATGTGCTTTTTTTCAACAAAGGAGAAAAAAAGCACAAGAGTTCAAAACTCTTTCACATAAAGAAGTCCAACATTGTTGAGATTAAAATAAAAAAGGGTAAAAATGAAGTTGTTTTAAAGAAAGTAAATAAGAGATGGGATCTTGAAAAGCCAATTGAGACTTCCGCTGATTACGACAAGTTGCAGGAGATGGAGAGAAGTCTGAAGAAGATGCTCTATGAAAGGGTAGTGGATGAAAATTGTAAGGACTTTAAGAGATATGGGCTTGTTGGGAATAATGCCACTGAAGTTGCCTTTAAGGATGCAAATGGGAAGGAATATAAATTTTTTATAGGAGATAAAAATCCTTCTGGAGATTACAGGTATTTGAGAAAAAAGAGTGATAAAAGGGTATATCTTGTCTATGGATTTGACCTTGAAAAATTTAAACCCGATGTTGAGTTTTTGAGGGATAAGACCCTTGCATATGTCAATTTAACTGATATGACTGATTTTTCTCTAAAAAGAAATGGGGAGGATTTCTTCTTTAAAAAGGAACATTTCAATTGGTATATGAAAAGGCCCTTTTATGCAAGAATGGATGATGAAAAGATAAGAGATATGCTGAAAAAGGTTGAATTTGATAAGGTCTATAAAAATATTGATGAAAAAAAGGATTTTTCAAAATTTTTTAAGGATCCCATGATTTCTCTTGTTATGAATTATGAAAATGGAGATAAGTCAGTTCTTGAAATTTCAAAGAAGAATCCATTTAAAAAATATCCTGACAAATATTTTGGGAGAAATGTGGAGACAAACAGATATTTTCTCCTGAAAAAAGATGTTGTTGAAAAATTGTCAACCCCTCTTGCTGATTTGAGAAGTAAGGACCTTGTTGAATTTTATCCCTTTGAGGTGAGTGGAATTACTTTAAAAAATAGTGAAAATACCTTAATTTTGAAAAAAAAGGATGATTCAACCTGGATACTTAAGGTGGGGGATAGACAGGAAGATGTGAAAAATGACAGGGTTATGGATTATCTTGGTAAAATAAGGGATATGAAGGTTGATGGGTTTATAGATCCACCTCTTGACCTGGCAAAGTTTGGGGTTGAGAATAGTGGGGTTTCCTTTATTCTCGACATTAAAAAAGATTCCAGATCAAGTGGATTAAAACTATCCTTTGGAAATAGCAATAAAAACTATGTTTTTGTGAAAAATAGTTTGTATCCATATCTTATGAAACTTAAAAAAGAGGAATTTAATAAGATTTTTGTAAAGGATGACTTTTTCAAGAAAGGAGGGAAAAAGTGATTTCCCTCCTATTTTTCAATTTGATTTAGACTTGTTCCACAATATGGACAGAATTTTGCACCGCTTTTGACTACTTTTTTACAATTTGGACACACTTCATTTAATTTAAAACCGCAGTGTGGACAAAAGACAATTTCTTCTTTTCCTTCAATGGTTTTACCACAATTAGGACATAGTTGGGGGATAGGTTTTCTTGCCAGAAGGTAAATTATTATTCCCACAAAGTATGGAACAAATAGGGCTATTAATGTCCACAGTATGGGGTTCATCCCACGTTTTTTTGAATCTTTGTAGACAAAAATTCCTATACCAATAAAGAGAAATAGTATGAATATTACGAAGAAAATTAGAATTAATGGAAAGGTGATTTCTGTAAAATTATTTTGAGGTGGAGAACTACTTACAATCAAGATTTTCCTTATCACTAAAAAAACAAGTATTCCTGTTGTAATCAGATAGCCAATGAGTAATTTTATTAAGGTTTTTTTATCCATTTTTTGCCTCCTTAAATAACTTTTTACTTCTATTGTCAATTACTGTGAAAATAAGCATTGAAATTAAAATTCCAATGCCAATATGTAAAAAAATGCTCAATAGGGCGCCCAGATGAACGTTTTTAATAAATTTGGATAGAAGATTGAAAATAACGATTACAGGTAAAATGGTGGAAAAGAAAAATCCCGGAATAGCCAGAAGTATTGCTAAAATAGAAAAATTTGTTTTTTCCTCTTTTTGAGAATTAATTTTTTCAAGGATTTTTTCTCCTAATTCCTCAGTATATAATTTTTCCCTGTAAAAAAGTTTACTGACCGTTGACAGAGATTCTTTATATTTTAGGCATTTATCACATTTTTTTAGATGTGTGGTAATTTCTTCAGGTAAATTTTGGGTATTACCATTTAAAAGATAGTATTCAAGTATTTTATCCCTTATTTTTTTACAATCTTTTTCCTTCATTTTTCATTCTCCACTTAATTTTTGATGGATTTTTATCATTTCATCAAGTGCCCTTTTCAATCTGCTCTTAACTGTTCCCTCCGGGATATTTAAAATTTTTGAAATTTCCAGATAACTTTTTTCCTCAAAAAATCTGAGAAATATTATCTCCCTATGTTTTTCACCCAATTTATCCACAATCTTTTTTATTAATTCTTCATTTTCAATGTTTTGCGTAAATTTTTCCATGCTGCAGGGAATAACTCCTCTATTTGCTTCAAGTGATACTTTTCTGGATTCCCTCTTTAAAAAATCGTAGGCGCAATTTCTTGCAATTCTAAATAGCCATGGGGAAAAGGGCATTTTTTCATCAAAGGTGTCTATTCTTTCCATTACCTTGATCCAGGTTATTTGAAAGATATCCTTTGATGTTTCCACATCATTTATTATTGAGTTTATGTATTGCATAAGTCTTTCTCCATATTTGTTGATCATTTTTCGAATGGCGTCTTCTTTTCCACTTTTAATTCCCTTTATAAGTTGTTTTTCTTTTTCGTCCATTACCGCTTTTTGTTTTTATTTTTTTGTCAGATTAGAATACTTTTTAAGATATCAAAATGTTCCATTTTTAATAAAAATTTTTTCATTAATGTTAACACTTAAGTCAGATGTTAAAAAAATTTTCTGTTTTGTAAATAAAATTTATTAAGTAATCTAATTTTACCTGACACTTTTCTTTACTTTCTTTTTCATTTCCACCCAAATACCATTCGTAAGGTTAATAAAAAGAAAAGGGGGTAATCTTACCTATCAATTTTTGCTAAAAAATTTTATTTTTGTCAGAAGATTATTAACTCTACCAGGATTTAGTTTGTTCTTTATTTACCCTCCAGATACCTCCTGAAGGTTTATAGGATAAAAAAAGGAATTTTCCTTAAATCATTTGATTTCTGCTAAAAGATTTCATCTTTAGCAAGGTTTCGATTTTTCCTCCTGTCTCATCCCCTAAAAGCCCCCTAAAGGTTTATAGAGAAGAAAAGAGATTTTCTTTAATCATTGGCTTTTGCCAGAAGGTTTTGAGCCTTGCCAGTTTTAGGTGTTTTATTTTGCCTTCCCAAATGCCCACTTAAATTTTTACCTGACACCAATTTTGACACCAATTTTAATCAAATTTAGGTCTGTCCCTTTTCCTCACCATTTTTATTTTTCATTTCCCCCACCCCAAAATGCCTTCTTAAGGTTTATAGGATAAAAAAGGGGATTTTGCTTAAATCGTTAATTTCTGCCAGAAAATTTTAAGTGATTGCCAGTTCTAAGTTCTTTTTCTCTTACTTATCAGCCTTAAA
>Ga0256842_1002515_pt1 | contig 13080 bp, 9 predicted proteins | sample 4559240metaG_FD_185973 | JGI IMG/M metagenome (GOLD analysis project Ga0256842, IMG submission 185973) | Hydrothermal vent microbial communities from Guaymas Basin, Mexico - 4559-240 | ecosystem: Environmental > Aquatic > Marine > Hydrothermal vents | place: Mexico: Guaymas Basin | collected...
TTTCTTAATGATTTTGGCTTAAGCGGTACCGGCATGGACGCAGATTTCAATTCAGATGGATACGTTAACCTCAATGACTATAGCGTCTTTAAAGGTTTGTTTGGAAGTACGTCTCCCTGGTATTGAACCAGGAATTTTTTTGAATCTTTATAAATATAAATATCTTAAAAGAGGAGGAGGATAGAAATGAAACGGTTAGTATTAATAACATTATGTGCAATAATAATTGCCATAGGAATGCAAATGTCAGCAAGTGCGGCGGAGTGGACTGATATGACGAATTCCGAGTGGATTATTAGTCCGCACGGTGAAATTGATGTCACTGGACAGAATCAGGTGGCCTTTGACATCTATTTCAACAATAACTATGGTTGGTTCGATGCTATTGGCTTTGATATCAGTCTGATGCTTGATCTTGACGAATTAACAGTGCATTACAATCCTGATAAACCATCCACTCCTTTTGATCCACCACAATACTATGAAGTCTATTATACTTATGAGGATTTGTATGGACATAAGTTTCAGGCAGCCTCAACTTACAATGGTCGTTTTCAAGATTTTATAGCTCCCAATGCGTTTATGGTTGCCGGACTCTCTTTTGATGATGTTTGGATCGCACCAGGTATGAATCACATGGCCACGGTCGTTTTCGATGTTTTAAACCCAGATGCTCCTGACGGTAATGTGGACGCTGATGTTTATGTTTTGGCTAATAATCCCCAACTTGCAAAAGGGTTTATGGATCAGGATCAAAATGTTCATTACGTTGGTAGGGATTCTACTAAGAATGCGGATATCACAGCGGTTCCCATCCCTGGTGCTGTGTGGCTGCTCGGCTCAGGCCTTTTGGGTCTGATGGGCATTCGCCGCAGAAGCTGTTGAAGGTTTAGAAAGTTTTAATGGTCAAACCCTGCCTGGCACACTGCCCAGGCAGGGTTTGATTGTAAAAGATGAAATCGCCGGGCTAGCCAGATCTTCAAGGCAAACCCGGCTTTTTTTGGCATAAGGGGGTGGCAAATAAATCTTATAGGGGAGGGTAATAATGAATATAAAAACAATAGGCCTCGCTGGCTTTTTATTAAGCATATTGATGTGCTGTCTGTTTTTTGCGGCGAGAGCCGGCGCTGAGGAAATGCTGCTAAACGGCAGTTTTGAAAGCTATAATGCAGCGACTCTAGTGCCAGATAACTGGCAGGTTATTGATGGAAACGTTCAAATTTATACTGAACACTCTTATGACGGAAATGTATCAGTTTACAGTCTCGGTGGCACCATGGAGAATGACACAAATACCCCCAATCCACCTCAGCGTGGGAGCCTGGTGCAGCTCATTGACCTCTCCACGCATCCGGATTGGGATAGGGTTAACTGGTTTAAAGTCACATTGAACATGGCATACCGTGTTTGGGGTGCCAAAGGTGTTGACGTATATCTTGAATACCTGCCTGCAAGTTACAATACTATGACGATAGCGCCCGATGATGCAGCTTGGAATGGCCCCGATGTTCAACGGGTCTGGTCCTATTTTGGTCCGAAAAGCCATGCACGGCCTGACAAACCATGGTACATCGCTGTCAAATCCAATGTGGAGATTCCAAGGGTTCGCTGGGCAAGACTAAGATTCATGTTCAATGCGGAGTACAAGAGCAACAGATACTTTGAGGACGGGCCTTATTATGTTGCTATCGACGCAGTTTCGTTGGATTTAGAGGCCATTACACCTGAAGAGCCATGTACAGATAACCTGTTGATTAACCCGGGTTTCGAGTCTGTGAGTGGGGATATGCCCCTGAATTGGAATCTGCTATCTGGCAGTATGATTGCCATCGGTTTTGGGTCCAAAGCACCCTATGCCGGTAGCCACTTTGCAGGAAATATCGGAGGGACAGTGACACCAAATCCTGATACTGGTGGGGACCCAATTGATAATCCAAACCATCCACAGCACGGCAGCCTCGTTCAGGTGATTGACCTTTCGAGTCTGGAAAATTGGGGCGAGAGCAACTTTATACTGATTGATTTCAGCGGTTATTATTTAAGCAACGGAATAAATGCATTGAGTGCTACGGTGGAATATCTACCCGAAAGCTATAATGAAATATCAGTTAATTGGGATGATGCGGCATGGAATAGCGATGCCCGGACTGTTGTAAATTTGGCTCTGGGCGGCACTAGCGGCGTGTGGAAAAAATTTGAAACTAACAAGGCATCTATACCCAAAGTAAGGTGGATCCGAGTGCGTTTGAACATAGATGACAGCTCGCGCCAGGATGGTTATTTACAGGGTGAGTACCTTGGTGGATTTGACCAGGTCTGCCTTCATGCTGTACCTTTTGTGGCCGAACCTCTGATCAAAAATCCGAGTTTTGAGGAAGAAACCGAAGACCATCACCCGGCTTACTGGCACGAGGACCCGTCAGTGGGATCTGTGAACTTGATGGCAGTACCCCCCTTTATTCCCTTTGGCTCTAGATGGTTGAGTAAGTTGGCAAACGGAGATGACACGGTCGGCCGAGTGTATCAGGTAATTGACCTGGCTGATAAGATCCCGGGATGGCTGAGTATAGACCCGAATTCTGGCCAAGAGGAGGAATTTCGTTTTATAAAGTTTACTTTAAGTGCCTGGATAACCAATGTGGGTGGAAAGGTGAGTGTAGGTTTAGAATATCTGCCTTACAGTTATAACACCCGGGAAAATATTACCTGGAATGATCCGGCATGGCAACATCGGCATTGGGTCTCTGACGGGAACACCTTCACTAACCAGGGAGGTGATGCCATTGACCTGGGCAACCTTATTGAAGATATTAATGGAAGCAGTCCGCAATGGCGGAAGAAGACCTATACCGGGTGGTTGCCTCGTGTTCGCTGGTTGCGATTGCGCATTGATTTAGATGTTACACCTACTTACAACTCGTATCCCTCCGTGGGCATAGATGCTTTGAATCTATCGTGTGAGTGCAGACAATACGGCCCCTACTCGGGTTTCGGGTATCTGCCCGAAGCCACCTTTCCAGAAGATCCAGATGCACCAGATAAACCTGTTCCTGGCTGGGTAGGAGAGGAAGGTGACGGCATTTCAGGAGGCTATACAGGGAAGACCAAGCGTAATTACGTAAACCCCGCCTTTGCAGGCTTTGCTGATGGTGTGGCTGACTATAGCCCTTCAGGACAGCATATTTATAATACTATTTTCACGGATCCCAATTCCATCCTGGGACGACCATACAACGATGCGAATTGGTATTATCAAATCGTTACACTGGGTGACATGGATCTATCCATGCTGGCCGATTATTTCGGGCCCAACCCTTCAGGTGAATATCATCCTGGCGAGATCACAGTTACTTTCGATAAATGTCCAATAGTTAACGGTGAAGGGCCTGATTTTGCCGTCTTTGAAAATGGCTTTGTCCTGGGTTGGACCACTGCAGAAATATTTGGCGAGCTGGCCTATGTGGAGGTTTCTTCCAACGGAATTGATTTTATACGTTTTCCTAGTCACTCATTGACACCATATTGGCCAGGCTCATATGGCTGCTTTATCCCCCAAGGTGTCTTCGGTCTAGTAGGCAAACATGTGAATGCTTATGGTGACCAGTGGGGCACACCTTTTGATCTGGAATGGCTCGCCGACCATCCGCTTGTATTAAACGGTTCAGTGGATCTCAATAATATTCGCTATGTACGCATAATAGACATCCCAGGCGGTGGACCTGCTGATGCCAACGGACAATATACATCACTTTTTTTAGACAGTTATGGTAATCCCATATTTGATGCATGGGTTACCTGGGGATCAGGAGGTGTAGATCTGGATGCAGTGGGTGTAATCAATACATCAGCTCAGGATAGTGATGGAGACCACATTGTGGACTATTGGGATAACTGCAAAAAAACAGCTAACAAAGAGCAATACGACACTGACGGAGATGGTTACGGTAATATGTGTGACTGCGATATTGATGGTGATGATGGTGGTAATGGTATCGTAGATATTGCTGATTACACAGTCTTTCGGGCAGCTTATGGTTCACATGGTCCAAAAAGGATTCCTGGCGAACCGGGACAACCTGACACCTATATCGATGCAAGTGAAAATTGGAATCCCGATGCAGACTTTAATGGAGACAATGTTGTAAATGCTGCTGATTTTGCCATCTTCCGCTCGCGCTATGGTAGCATGGCCCCCTTTGAATAACAAACTTTTTCAGGTCTGGGCAGTAGTAGGTATAACTGTCCAGGCTGTTATAAAAGATTTGGAGGATTCAAAATGAAAACTAGGCGATATTTCTTTATTTTCATTGTAACAATGACTTTTACTGCTTTTTTGTTAAGCGACGTTTATGCAGTCAATATGATTCAAAATCCGAGTTTTGAAAACTACAATGCGACCACCCTAATTCCCGATAACTGGCACCTGGGAGAAGGCGCAGTTGGAGTCATGTCCGAGCCGGATGTACCGGCTCCCGACGGCTCAGTCTATGTTGGCAACCTGGGTGGCGAGATTGTGGAAGATCCCCAGGGGGGTAATCCTGTCAATAATGAAAACCCGCCTTTAACAGGCAAACTCTACCAGGTAATTGACCTTTCCACCCTGGAAAACTGGGAAAATGGGAACTGGATACATTTGACCATGTCCATGTTCTATCGCAAACTTAACGCAAATGCTGTTAAAATGTGGGTGGAGTATTTACCGAGCAACTACAATAATTCTGATATTACCTGGGACGATCCTGCATGGAACGGAGATGAGGTACACAGGACAGTTTTTTCCGTTGTAGGATGGGATAATGCCTCTGATAATTTTCCCTGGCGGCATGCTGAAGTTGGAAAAGATTTGTGGATCCCTTGTGTTCGCTGGATACGGGTCTGTCTTTATTTTGATGCGAGTTGCAAATATACCAACAGGATGGGACCTTACCTTGTGGGGGTGGATAATGTATCTCTAGAAGCTGAGGTTTTGATTCCATTGGCAGATGATCCGGACAACCTTCTTCTAAATCCCGGATTTGAAGACTATGACGAGGAAACATTGATTCCCCGGCACTGGACCGTGCTGGAGGGTTCTGTTACGTCCATGTGGGATGAAAATGTAAGGCCATATAAAGGCAATAGATTTGCCGGCCTTATTGGTGGTTATACTACGAAGAATCCTGACCCCGCGGGATATCCGATTGATCATCCGAATCCTACCATGACCGGCACTATTGCCCAGGTAATAGACCTGTCAACCCTTGAAGACTGGGAAAATGCCAATTTTATAAAATTTTCCTTTAGTGGACATTATACAATTTATGGAACTGAAAAGCCCTTAGAAATCGTTGCGGAATATCTGCCCGAAACTTACAATAATCGAGAAATAAGTGCCGAGGATCCGGCTTGGAGCAGTGAAGATGTTGTCACTCTAATTGATTTGACAGATTTTTATTACAACTTAATTAGTGCTAGGTCAGGAGCATTTCGGACTTTTACCGTTGAGCGGGGGGATATGGCCAAGGTTCGATGGATACGTATCAGGATAGTGTTGAAAGCAAAGTACAATAAGTTCTCTTATATCATCGGTAATTATATCACTGGTGTAGATGAGCTTTGCTTCAAAGCTCGGGCAATAAATGCCAGAAACCTTGTAAAAAATCCGGGGTTTGAAGAGCATGACGAAAACTTTCAGCCGTATAACTGGCATGTGGGAAAGGGATATGTATGCCTTGCCTTTGAGCCAATTCCTTCGTACGAGGGTTCTTTCCACGCCGGAAACTTAGGTGTTGGAAGTGGAAAGCCTTATACTGGAACGATTTATCAGGTCCTGGATCTGTCTAAAGCGCCATATTGGGATGCAGTTTCTCCTGATGGACGCCACGAAGAATTTATCCATGTTCAATTTGAGTTGAGTGCATATATAGCAAATATAGGCGGCACAAGCGTTGCTATAGGGCTGGATGTCTTACCTTATAATTTTAATAAAGTAGATTCAATATCCTGGGATGATCCTGAATGGGAAACCAGGGCTTTGAGAGTAGAAAACGGTCAAATAGTTAATGATGGTGGGAGTTCTTACGATTTAGGACTCCTTATTAAGGATAACACAGTAAGCGTGGATCCGCTCTGGCGCAAAGTCATATACAAAGGTTGGCTGCCCCGCTTCAGATGGATTCGGCTGAGAATCGAGTTTGATGCGACACCCACCGGCACAGGATATTCCTGTTTAGGAGTAGATCAGGTTTCTTTTAAAGCAATCCTGCGGCGCAATGGTCCTTATTCAGGTTATGGGCCTAAACATGAGTTCTATAATGATGCCAACACAATTGATGCTGGTATTCCCGGCTGGGTAGGACCAGAAGGGGAAGGAAAATGCGGCGGCTATGTAGGCCGATCTAAGCTCAATTATGTGAATCCCGCCTTTGCAGGATTTGCCGACGATTATGTAAATTACAGACCATCGGGCCAGGAAATGGCCAGTTGTTGGACAAACTCTGGCCCAAATATTATAGGAAGGCCATTTACTGATGCCGCGTGGGAAAATGCTGTTGTAGTACTGGGGGATATGGATGCTGATATGCTGGCTGATTACTTTTCCGACAATCCCTCGGGGAATTATCATCCAGGAGAAATTACTGCGGTCTTTAACAAGAGTCCCATTATAAACGGACCTGGTCCTGATTTTGCGTGTTTTGAAAATGGATTTGTTATGGGCTGGGATACGCCGAAGATCTGGGCTGAACTGGCCTATGTAGAAGTCTCCTCTAATGGAGTGGATTTTATTCGAATGCCCTGTCATTCTCTTACTCCCGCTCAAGTAGGCGGCTACGGATGCCTGATTGCGTCCAGCATTTTTGGTCTGGTTGGAAAACACGTCAATGCCTATGGTGACTCCTGGGGTACTCCATTTGACCTTGACTGGATTGCAGATCATCCCCTGGTACTTGATGGTACCGTAGATCTTAATAATATCCGATACGTTAAGATGGTTGATATCCCCGGCGGCGGTCCTTTCGGCCCGATGTTTTATGACTCCTATGGCCTACCTATTATCGACGCATGGTTAACGTGGGGTTCAGGTGGTGCTGATCTTGATGCGGTGGGTGTACTGAACAGCTCCGCTCCAGATACCGACGGAGACCATATCACAGACTATTGGGATAATTGTCCTCAAACCAAAAATCCAAAGCAATTTGATACGGATAATGACGGCTACGGTAACATGTGCGACTGTGATATTGACGGTGATGAGGGCGGTGATGGAATCGTAGATGTTGCTGACTACATGGTCTTTCGGGCGGCTTATGGCTCACATGGTCCGGAGCTGATTTCAGGAGAACCCGGCCAGCCGGAGACCTATACCGATCCCAGTGAAAACTGGAATCCTGATGCAGACTTTAATGGAGACAACGTTGTAAATGCTGCTGATTTTGCCATCTTCCGCTCGCGCTATGGTAGCAATGCACCGTTCCACTAAAATCTCAATTTAAGGAAATTAATTGGTGTCCATCCACTGAATAGGAACTGTCCCGTGCCGAAGTTGATTCTGTGGATGGACACCTATATAAAAATGGGAGAAGGATTATGTGTTTTTCCGTTCAATATATTGTGAGGTTGTTCATTGCTTTTTCAATCCTTACAGGACTTGTGGCTTTTTGCCGACCTGCTTTAAGTGAATCAACAAAAGCAAAAGGTAGCGCTGCCAGTAATAGGCAATCAGGTAACCAGGTCATTTTTCGAGTAGGCAAACGCACATTCACGCGAAAGTTTTTGGAGCTGGGATTAAGAAGGTTTTCGCGAAGGGGCAAAATAAAATTAACCGACAAAGAGCTCACTCCTATTGTGCAACCACTCATTGAACAGACCTTATTTGCCGAGGAAGCACGTGCCATAGGTCTGGATAAGGATGAAAAAGTTCAATTTTTTATTCAAGATATCGTGGATAGAATACTAGCCAATCTATATGTGCGCCGTTATGTATTAAGAGATGTACGGGTCTCAGAGTCGGAGATTGTAGAATACTACAAATCTCATACCGGCTTGTGGCGTCGTCCTGAAATGGTGCATGCCCGCCACATCCTACTTAGAGTCAATCCAATGGCAACAGCGGACGAAATTAGGGCAGTAGAAAAGAAGGCATGGGAAATAAAACGGCGGCTCGATGCTGGTGAATCATTTGAAAACCTAGCGAAAAAATATTCAGAAGACACAGGAACAAAAGATAAGGGTGGTGATCTTGGATTTTTTAGTCGCAACGGCAAGGTTCCGGCTATCTCCAATAAGGTCTTTGCCATGCAACCAGGTGAAATTAGCGATCCAGTTCGGTCATCAGTAGGCTACCATATCTTGCAGGTAATTGAACGCCGAAAGGCCGGTTTAAAATCACTTGAAGAAGTGAGGGGAGAAATCCGGTCACAGCTTTTACGCAAAAAACAGAGGATGGCAATTAAAATGGCACGTAAACGTCTTGCAAGAAAATTTAATCTGTATGTTAATAAAAAATTTCTAGTAAAAGGAGAAAAAAGTGAGCCGTAAAAAAATTATATTGTATATTATGGTATGTGTGGGATGTTTGGGTATGTTCACATTCATACACCCTTTGTTTAAACACCAATCCAAATTTGAACAGAAACCGACACAGCTATCAAGTGATTTATCACAGGCGTCGGTTCATGGATCGACTTCGTCTCATGGGTTACCAGATACCCCAATATCTCCTGCCCACGAGGTAAATGTACTTAAAGAAGGCAGAGAAACTGCTGGGGGAGATCCTCCTAGGACATTGGAAGAGTTGGATCGTGCTTTTGAAAAATTTTTGATATCTCAAGGATTGTCTACAGAAGACCTGTACAGAGCGCTATCCTCTCCTGTTCAAGTTGCCAAAAAGAATCGTGCACATGACTCAGAGATCGAACATGAAATAAATCCGGCTATTCTAGAAAATTTTAAAAAGGAATATCCAGTGACAGGTATACGCATTGGGAAAACCAATGAAATATGGTTAAGGATTGATTCCAGGGATTTAGAAAAGGTATCTATGGACGAAATGATGGCCGCTGCGGCCAAGCTTAAAGGTGATTTGGGGGCTCCGGTGAAAGTTGTGGTCTGGGTCGGTAACCGTCCTGTGGCAGTGCGGACTTTTTTTGGTGATCCTATTTTTTAAAAGTCCTGGAAAGCAATGAAATTTGGAGTCAAGAATGGACGGTTTGAGCGAAACGAAGAGTCAGGAATGTGAAAATTCAGATTCTAAGATAGAATTAGGAGGAAAAAATTTGAATTTTATATTCAGGAGGGCCTATATGATAAAAAAATATTTAATCATGATCTGCAGTATTATTTTGGTTATTATTGCTGTTGTCACTGTCTATATGATACAGCCGATAGGTAAGCAAGCCGATAGTAGCAGGATACAGAACAGGCAACACACTCTCTCAGAAAAAAAATCGTCTATTATTAACAAAGTTCCACATTCCAATTCTATCACAACCCACGCTCAAAAGGCACCTGTCAATAAGGTTGAACCAAATGAAAAGCCGAGAGAAATCAAAGATTCTATGGCTGAACTCCGACATGAGCGTGAATTGACCTTGATGTTTGAAGAGGAAGCCAAAGAAACTTTTCCTCTTTTGTCTATTCAAACCGCAAATCCAATGGACACAGGAAAGAAGGTCTTTGGACCTAAAAGAGGTGAAATATGGATAAGGATAAAGCCGGAAAACTCCAAGGAATTCAAAAAAATTATGGCAGGAGTCGCGGATTTATATAAAAATACTACAGGATATGAAGACCCCGTCACAGTTGTGCTTTGGGTCGGTAACAGGATTTGGGCAAAATTTCAATATCCGGATCAAGAACAACAATCTAATTTTGAATTTGATGGTAGATAAAATTGAGCGTAAATTTCAGCCCAGAAGGTAATATCATCGATTTGGGTGATATTAGGGCGACTAGCAGAAAGGAACGTCTCTCTCAAGTGGGAAAACAGAGCGTACAAGCCAACTATAAAGCCATAGTGGACGCTGCCACGGGTTAAAGGCAATGGCAATCAGTATAGCCTTAACTCTAATTCTTTGACTGTTTGTGGGTATGTGAGTAATCGTTGCATTCCATTTAATTCCCATTTGTGCGCAGTTTTCCCAGTTTTGGAATTGAAGGAGGGCATGGTGGGCCAAAAAGAAAATCATACTGGGAAATATAATTAATTTCTATGTTGCCGTCAGCAATTGCCCGCATCCTGTTGTAATCCGATGACCCATGACTTGGAGCTATTCTAAAATCCCCACCACAACGAAAATATGCTCCTTCTAAAGACAGATCTGAATTATAGACCGTAATATCAGATAGACTGATAATTATCACCTGCTTGTCATTTTCGCCCCCAAAATGAGTTGGGATATCTGTTCTGACATTATCGACAATAATAGGACATCTAGCAATAAAAGTTATATTTTTTACTATGTCACTGCCGCCGTTAGGTGACGGATGATCTATAGAAGATCCAAGACAATTGGGCTGCGCGCTTATGTAGGCAACTACAGGATTTCCAAATTCATCAACTCCTGAAGCATCAAAGAAATATGTTACCCTTGAAGAATGATCACCTGTGAGGTCAAAAAAGTAAGCATGGACAGGTGGAACCAGTGGGGGTGCGCATTCACCGTAAAATATATTATCACTTCCTGCGTCACTTATATGATAGACCACATCCGCCTTATTTTTTAAATGATTAAAATACTCTTCATTCAATGGTTTTATATCATCAATTAAAGGACTGTTTGGAAAAGTATTTCCCAAGCTGATTGGTAAACCTCTTTCCCAGTCAATCTCATTTGTGGGCATACCGAACTGCACCGTTTTCCTGGGACACTCCAGAACCTCCCCGCCGGCAAATAAATTCACATTGTTAAACTGTGGCCGTTGAGGTGGAGCAGCCATTTTAATATCTCCGTTGGCATAGATGTTACCGTTGTTAAAAGACGTAGCACGCAGTCGAATCTCACCATTTTCATTCAGGGAAACCATGGAATATCTTTTAAGATACGCCACCGCCTCTGCTCTAACCTGCGTCTGCTCCTTACCCAGAAAACTGCCAAGTATGGTATTTTCAGTGCTCTGTATGCTGACTAATACAGCATTATTGTATTCATCTTCAGGATAATCATCTGAGCCTTCAGGATAAAATTTTTCATTTTCTACATCATAAAACCCAAGTGTTACAGTAACAGAGCCTTGAGGTACACCATTTTCTTTTGCAATCTCTTTTGCAACATCTATAGCATCTCCATCACACAGCCTTGCAGCTCCTGCCATTGCTGCTGCCTCTGCTGCATTTTCGTATATATTCTTGGTGGCAGATAAATAACCCACATTTACTATAAAACCTAAAATTGTAATAAAGACTACAATAAAAAAACTTATTATAATAACTACAGAGCCCCTTTCTTTGTTCATACCCGCTGCATCCTTTTAATAACCACATCATCTCGCTCAATTTATAACTCAATTTTCAATATTTTTGCAAGACATCTATTTCCAAAAACTAACATTGACAATATATATTACATCTTTTACAACAACCCAAAACTCCTGAGCACAGTGGCGAATTTTTCATCTTCTGAAGCATAAGCCCTTAGTGCCTTAATAAACTCTTTTAATCTCCCCTCTCTTTCAATTGTCTCTATTGCTTCATCTCTAGCCTTACGAATAATTGTCCTCCTATCCCAATAGGCAAAGCCAATTACCACTGCTGTTAATGTAGTAAATATCCCAACTAGCATCCATAAAAAGGTCATCATCTCCTCAAACCTCTTGTCCACCTGCTCAAATCTTTTATCCACTTGTTCCATAAATACTTTTAATGTAGCTTCTAACCTCACAAGTCTTTCCCTATCCTCCTGGGTAAAACCTGGCTGACCGCCAAAACAGGGAATTTCAGGGAGCAGAAATAATAATACTAAAATACAATTTATAACTCTTCTCATTAACCTCCTAATGATGTAATTTCCTTTCTCGCCACATCACTAATAATTTACGGACTCCTTTTACCTTAATTAAAAATTTTTAGTTTGATTTAACACTAATTTACTCAAAACTATAGTATTTAAAATAATCTTTGCTTAAATATTTTGCAACCTTTTAAGTAAAAAAAGCATTATTTGCCTGTACCAATAACACCATTTACCGTGAATAGGGATTTGGGAATGGGATGTAGGGGCGGAATCCATATCCGACCATATCCGCCCATGGATTCCATATCCGCCCATGTAGGGGCAATTCATGAATTGCCCCTACGTTACAAAAATGAAATGTTCCCTAAAATCTGTCTGCTACACCACTACACCAATATACCAATACACCAAGAGTGCATTATATGCCTGTCCCCATTATCAAATGTGTTTTTATCAAAAAAGCAAAAAAAGTCAAAAAAAAAGCAAAAAAGTCCAAGTCAAAGGGAAAAAATTGAGTTATAAGATTTTGAAAAAAGCAGGTTAAGGGAAAGTGGTGAAAATCCACTACTGCCCCGCAACTGTGATCCCCGAATAGAGGCCCTCATCAAAGAGCCACTGTCAGGTTGGTTCAAATGCGGGCTGCCTGATGGGAAGGCGATGAGGGTGGGGAGAGTCAGGAGACCTGGCCTGCTTGGAATTTAGCTGCGCCTCAGCGAGGGATGGGGTGGCAGTTTAGATACCCGAAATAGCCCCTCCTGGTATCTAAAACTGCCACTCTTTCTAAAAATCCCTCGAGGCGCATATCAAGGTGTCCGATAAAGCCAAACCTGTCGCAAGGCAGGGGCGGAAAGCCACGGGTCCCGCACCCATTTCTGGCGCAGGAGAATATAGTACCTCAGAAGAAAATGGGTGCGGGATAGCCGGGTTGCCGAAGACGCAAAAATGATGTCTTTGGTAGCCCGGCTTTTTTTGTTTAATGGAAAGTTTAAAGGGGGTAAGGTTATGAAGTTTAAATTTACTTAGTTTAACTTTTGTTAAGTGAGATTACTATAGTCTTGTGGAGTAGTGCTGATGGCTTTGTTGGAAGGTAAGGATAAAAAATAGGTGATATCATAAAAACTAAAAAGGAGGTGATGGAGTTATGCAAGTA
>Ga0256842_1002516_pt1 | contig 13073 bp, 11 predicted proteins | sample 4559240metaG_FD_185973 | JGI IMG/M metagenome (GOLD analysis project Ga0256842, IMG submission 185973) | Hydrothermal vent microbial communities from Guaymas Basin, Mexico - 4559-240 | ecosystem: Environmental > Aquatic > Marine > Hydrothermal vents | place: Mexico: Guaymas Basin | collected...
GGAGCACCATCTGGAATTGCACATTGCCTTGATATTGGATGTTTGAGAGAAAAATTAAAGATTCCATCAGGTGAGAGACATGAGTTGTGTAGGGGACTACATGCAGAGCAAAATGTCATAATTCAGGCTGCACTCCATGGGGTCTCACTTCAAGGTTGCGATATATATTGTACTCATCTTCCATGTCTAATTTGTACAAAGATGCTTATAAATTGCGATGTTAAAAATATCTATTACATAGAAGGTTATCCAGATGAACTCTCTAAAGCCATGTTAGAAGAAGCAGAAATCAATTTATACAAACTTGATTTACCATAAACAACAAATAACTACCATATAACAATGAATAACAACGAATAACTACAAAATAACTATTAATAACTACTAAATAACAACGAATAACCATGAATAACTACCAAATAACAATGAATAACCATTAATAACTACTAAATAACAACTCCCCAACTTTAACCAGCAAGAAAAAAATGACACATATTCTTGAAAATCCAAAAAATAGTAAATTTATGGAACTTGCAATATCCCTTGCCAAAAAAGGCATGGGATATACGGCCCCTAATCCATGTGTTGGTGCAGTTATAACAAAAGGAAATACCATACTTGGCCAGGGGTATCACAGAAGATGTGGCGAAGACCATGCAGAAGTAGCTGCCATTAAAGACGCCATTTCAAAAGGACATGACCTTAAAGATTCTACATTATGGGTTACTTTAGAGCCATGTAACCACTATGGAAAGACTCCCCCTTGTACACACGCCATTTTAAAACATAATATTAAAGAGGTTAATATTGGAACCTTGGATCCAAACCCAAATGTAAAGGGTGGTGGTGCAGAGTTTTTAAAATCAAAAGGCGTAATAGTGGATATAGGGTTTAATGAAATCCAGTGCAAAAATTTAATAAGGGATTTTATTACTTGGCATAAGAAAAAAAGACCATATATTTTTTTAAAGCTTGCCCAGAGTTTAGATGGAAAGATTGCAACAGAAAATGGGGATTCAAAGTGGATTAGCTCTCAAAAATCCAGAGAATTTGTGCACAACTTACGAGCCAAAGTGGACTGCATCTTAATTGGCGGTAACACTTTTTTTAATGATAATCCAAAGCTCACTCCTAGAATCGAGGCAAATGAGAAAAAAGATCCCTTTGCAGCTATTATAACCTCTAGATTACCTGGTTCTGATTCAGAATATTATTTGATAAATTCCAGGCCCAAAAAAACTATTTTTATAACTACAGAATCTGATTATGAAAAAATAAAGGGATTGCAAAAAAAGGGGGTAAAAATTATACACACAGAGAAAAAAAATGGGTATATAAATCTTTATCAAGTATTATCTAAACTCTTCTCAGATTTAAATTGCTATTATATCTTGTGTGAAGGCGGAGGCAGGCTGGCACAAAGCCTTGTTAAAAACAAACTCGCAGATGAAATTTTCCTCTTTATAGCTCCTATTATTTTAGGTGATGATAGGGCTAAGAGTTCTTTCTCAGGAAATACAGTCGCTAAAATCAAAGATGGTTATAAATTTGATATAATAGATTATAGAAAAATAGATACAGACCTTTTGATTCACTTAATTCCAAAAGGAGATATTTAGGTGTTTACAGGTCTTGTTCAGGCCATTGGGACAATAATAAAAACAGAGATATTGGGCAGGGATTTGAGGATCTCTATTTCTTCTAATCCTCAATTTGAAAATATAGAGATAGGGGAGAGCATTGCTGTAAATGGGGCGTGCTTAACTGTTGAGAGAAATAATGGCGACATTTTTTCTGTATATGCTTCTGAAGAGACCTTAAAAAGGACTAATTTAAAGAATATCACAACAGGAACCAAGGTCAATCTAGAAAGGGCTATCAGGCCAATTGACCGTCTTGGCGGTCATCTGGTATCAGGACATGTAGATTGTCTGTCTGTTGTTAAAGAGATAAAAGAGGTGGGAGAATCCACAAAGTATACATTAAATTTTCCAGAGAAATTTTCAAAATACGTTGTAGAAAAAGGCTCCATTGCCCTAGATGGCATTAGCTTGACCATAAATCAGTGTGGCTCAAATTTTATTGAGATAAACATAATTCCAGAGACCAAAAATAAGACCACTATTTCCCAGTGGAAAGTAGGGACAAAGGTAAACACTGAATTTGACATCGTGGGAAAATATATCGAAAAAATGGTTTCTCCATGGGAAAAAAATAGTGAAAAAAAGGAATTAACTATTGATTTTTTGCGGGAACATGGATTTTGATTTGCTTTTTTATATCAAGTCTGTAAAAGAACTGGAGATACAGTTTAATCCCAAAAATAATTTTTAATTTAAGGATAAAAATCATGACAAAAAATCAAGATGCACAGTCTGTATTGTGTTCAACAGAAGAAGCAATAAATGAAATTAGAAAGGGCAGGATGATAATTTTGGTTGATGATGAAGACAGAGAAAATGAGGGTGATTTAACTATTGCTGCAGAAAAAGTAACACCCCAGGCAATTAATTTTATGGCCAAATATGGAAGGGGACTTATTTGTCTGGCCATGGCCCCTGAATTAGTTGACAAATTAAAGTTAGATCTCCAGCCAAAACGAAATGAATCCAAATTTGGAACAGCATTTACTGTTTCAATTGAAGCTGCAAGGGGTGTAACAACGGGAATATCTGCCTATGATAGGGCTACAACTATTTTGACTGCAGTAAAAGACGACGTAACCCCAGAAGATATTTCCACTCCAGGTCATGTATTTCCTTTAAGGGCAAGAAGGGGAGGGGTCCTGGTTCGGGCTGGACAGACTGAAGGAAGTGTTGATCTATGCCGTCTGGCAGGCTTAAAACCTGCTGCTGTTATTTGCGAAATTATGAGGGATGATGGCAACATGGCCAGGATGCCTGATCTCATTGAATTTGCAAAAAAACACAATTTAAAGATAGCTACAATTGAGGATCTAATTAGATATAGATCAAAATTTGATTCCCTGGTTAGAAGGATTGGAGAGGCAAGGCTACCCACAAAATTTGGTGAATTTAAGGCCATAGCCTATGAAAGCGACATTGACGATTATGTACATCTAGCCCTTGTAAAAGGTGAAATAAAAGAAGGAGAACCTGTTTTAGTGAGGGTTCATAGCCAGTGTTTAACTGGAGATGTCTTTGGTTCCCTCCGTTGTGATTGCGGTCCTCAATTACATAAGGCTTTACAGATGATAGAACAAGAAGGAAAGGGAGTGCTGCTTTATATGAGGCAAGAAGGTAGAGGGATTGGTCTTGGAAATAAAATAAAGGCGTATCAATTACAGGATCAGGGTAAGGACACCGTTGAAGCCAATTTGATCCTTGGATTTAAACCTGATCTAAGGGATTATGGTATTGGGGCACAGATCTTGGTGGATTTGGGTGTTACAAAGATGAGACTGCTCACCAACAATCCCAAAAAGATAGTTGGACTTGAAGGACATGGGCTGGAAGTAGTAGAAAGGGTTCCTATTATCGGACCAGTATGTGAAGAGAATAGAAAATATCTTAAAACCAAGAAAGAAAAAATGGGGCACATGTTAGACGAAGAATGCTTAAATAAAATTTCACAAGAGGTTCCAAAATGAACAATATCAAAACCATCGAGGGAAAATTAATAGGAAAAGGGCTAAAGTTTGCGTTAATTGCAAGTAGATTTAATGATTTTATTGTCTCTAGGCTTGTGAGTGGTGCAATTGATTTTTTAGTAAGACATGGGGTTTTGGAAGAGGACATTATTTTAATAAAGGTGCCTGGTGCCTTTGAGATGCCTGTTGTTGCAAAAAAAATTGCTATGTCCAAGAAGGTAGATGCAGTAATTTGCCTTGGAGCAGTTATACGGGGAGCAACCCCTCATTTTGATTATGTGGCATCAGAAGTAGCCAAAGGTATTGCACAGGTATCACTGGAAGCAAATATTCCTGTTACCTTTGGAGTGCTTACAACGGATACATTGGAACAGGCAATCGAGCGGGCAGGAAGTAAGGCAGGAAATAAAGGTGCAGAGGCTGCACAGGCCGCTTTAGAGACTGCTCAAGTTATAAGTCAATTAAAGGGGTTTGAGGGTTAAAGGGTTAGGGGTTAAGGGTTAGAGGATTAAGCGTTGAACCCAACAAACCCACAAATCCATAAACTCAACAAACCCATGAACCCAATAAACCCATAAACTCAATAAACCCAATAAACCCCAATGGACCCCTCTAATATGGAGAATATTAAAAAAAGGAAAAAAGGCCCAAGGAGACTTGGACGAAAAATAGCGTTCCAGGTTTTATATAGCACAAATTTTTTAGAACAAGAGGGCGTGGATAACTATCTAAAAATGATAGACCATTTTTGTGCAGATGAAAAATATCCAATCAATGAAAAAGCTGTTGAATTTGCCAAAGAGCTTGTAAAAGGCACCTTAGATCATATCAATGAATTAGACAAAATAATCGAAGCCCACTCAAAAAACTGGAAATTAAGTAGAATTGCCAAAGTTGAACTCACAATACTTAGACTATCAATATTTGAAATGATGTATAGAGACGATGTCCCAACTAAAGTGGCTATAAATGAAGCTGTTGAGCTTAGCAAAGCATTTGGAGATGATAATTCAAAAAGGTTTGTTAATGGGATCTTAGATGCAGTGGCAAAGACCCTTGAAAACAAATTGCAAAATCGTGAGGAGACCAGCGATGGACAAATATATTCCTGATGAGATCGAAAAAAAATGGCAGGAAATCTGGAACAAAAACAGATATTTTAATGTAACCCATAAATCAAACAAACCAAAATATTATGTCCTTGAGATGTTCCCATATCCTTCTGGAAAGATTCACATGGGACATGTGAGGGTTTATACAATAGGCGACTGTATTGCCAGATATAAGTGGATGCGGGGATATAATGTACTTCATCCCATGGGATGGGATGCCTTTGGTCTGCCTGCTGAAAATGCAGCTGTTAAACACGGAATTCATCCTGCCAAGTGGACCTTTTCAAATATTGAAGAGATGAAGTTTCAATTAAAAAGGCTTGGGTATTCCCTTGATTGGGACCGGGAGGTAACTACTTGTGTCCCAGAATATTACAAATGGGAACAGCTATTCTTTATCCAGCTCTATAAAAAAGGGCTGGTATATAGAAAAAAGGCACCAGTAAACTGGTGTCCGTCTTGTCATACAGTACTGGCAAATGAACAAGTAGAAGATGGTCTTTGCTGGAGGTGTTCATCAGTTGTAGAACAAAAGGAACTGGCTCAATGGTTTTTGAAGATAACTGATTATGCAGAAGAGTTGTTAAATGACCTTGAAAAATTGGAAGGGGGATGGCCAGATAGGGTCATCACCATGCAAAGGAACTGGATAGGCAAAAGTGTGGGCGCTGAGATCGATTTTCAGGTAGAAGGATTAGATAAAAAAATAACTGTTTTTACTACCAGGCCAGATACATTATTCGGCGCAACATTTATGAGCCTAGCCCCTGAACATCCACTTATTCCAGAGCTTATTAAAGATTCTGACAAAAAAGATGAGGTATTAAGATTTATTGAAAAGACAAAAAAAATAGATACAAAAAAGAGGAGTACAGAGGATTTAGAAAAAGAAGGGGTGTTTACAGGTAAATACTGTATAAATCCTGTTACCAATGAAAAAATGCCCATATTTGTAGCAAATTTTGTCCTTATGGAATATGGAACAGGTGCAGTTATGGCTGTTCCAGCCCATGATCAGAGGGATTTTGAATTTGCAAAAAAATATAATCAAAAAATAAAGGTGGTAATTACGCCAAAAGATAAAGAGTTAAAGGTAGAAGATCTTGAAGCCGCATATACAGGAGAAGGATATTTAATAAACTCTGGCGATTTTTCAGGACTTTTCAATGAAGAGGCAAAACAAAAGATCGTTGAATATTTAGAGAAAAAGGGAATTGCAAAAAAAAGTGTGAATTACAGGATCAGGGATTGGAATATCTCCAGGCAAAGATACTGGGGAACACCCATTCCAGTAATATATTGCGACAAATGCGGGGTTCAATTGGTCCCAGAAAAGGACCTTCCTGTTGTTTTGCCCCTTGATATAAAGACACATCCAGATGGGAGATCTCCTCTCCCAGATTCAGAAGAATTTGTAAATACAACCTGTCCCAAATGTGGAGGGCCAGCTAAAAGAGAAACAGATACAATGGATACCTTTGTTGAATCCAGCTGGTATTTTATTAGATACACTGACGCAAAAATAGATAGTGCTCCATTTAATGACGAGGCATTAAAATACTGGATGCCCTGTGATCAATACATTGGTGGGATAGAACACGCAATATTGCACCTTTTATATTCCAGGTTCTTTGTCAAGGCATTAAGGGACCTTGGATATTTTGATTTTCATGAGCCCTTTCAAAGATTACTTGCCCAGGGAATGGTGCTAAAAGATGGGGCAAAAATGAGTAAATCCAAGGGCAATGTAGTGGACCCAAACCATATGCTTGAAAAATATGGTGCAGATACAACTAGATTATTTATTTTATTTGCTGCACCTCCTGAAAAAGAGCTTGAGTGGAGTGATTCTGGAATTGAAGGTGCCCATAGGTTTTTACATCGCTTATGGACTCTGTCAAAGAAACTTAAACCCAGACTTGTCCCAATCGGACCAGCTGCCAAGATAACAGATAAACTTTCAAAAGAGGCCAAAGAACTTCGATATAAAGAGCACGCTACATTGAAAAAGATCACCAATGACTTAGAGGAAAAGTATCAGTTTAATACAGCCATTGCCTCAATAATGGAACTTGTAAATGAAATACAGGACAAGATGGACAAACTGAGCTCTGGAGAAGGAGATAAAAAGGTCCTATCTTCTGCATGGTCAACTGTGTTAATAACCCTATATCCAATGGCTCCCCATATATGTGAAGAATTGTGGGAACAGATGGGATATACCACGCACCTTGCAAAATGTACATGGCCAACAATAGATGAAGAGGCACTTGTAAAAGATGAAGTTCTAATTGTTGTTCAGGTAAATGGAAAACTGAGGGCAAGAATAACTGTTCCAGCGGATTATTCAAAAGAGGAAATAGAAAAAGTGGCCATTGAAAATGAAAATGTGAAAAGACATATTGGTGATAAAGAAATCAAAAAAATAATCGTAATTCCTGGAAAATTGGTCAATGTGGTGGTTTAAAACACTTTTAAAGATAATTACCCCTCTCATATTTATTATAAATATTTTGGGATGTGGATATCAATTAATATCCACATCCCCGATAATTTTACCTGAAAACATTACCCTTATCAATATATCAAAAATAAAAAATCCCACTACTAATCCCCAGATCCCAACAGAATTTAGGACACAACTCATTGATGAATTTTCAAAAAGATCTAGCAATATAAAATTTGTGGATAATGAGGAAGCTGAAGCACAATTAATCATAGAGATAGTAGACTACTCTTTGGAAACAGATGTGGAAAATATTTATGAAGAGACAGAAAAATCTGATCTATGTATGACCGTAAGATGTTATTTATATAACAGACAAGATAAGCTTGTCTGGGATTCAAAGAATATATCAAAATGCGAGTCTTTATCTAAAAATGCGTCAGCATCAGAAGTTAAAAGGACCAGAGAGAAGGTGATAAAAGATATAATTATTAAACTCGCCATGCAGCTTTCAAATAATTTTTAACATAAACTTGCCATGAGAGAAGGATATTTTATTTGTATATGCCCTGACTTTGAAGTGATCTCTGACTTTATTAACAACACTCTTAAAAAGTTCTCTGGTAATTGGGAAAAAAAATTAATCTGGGGAGACGAAGATCAAAGTGATATTTTTTTTAACTACCTAAGATCCTCATCTTTAATAAACACAAAACAGGCGATAATCTTAAGACGTGCAGAAAAACTACCAAGGGAATTTTGGAATAAGCTATCAAATTTTTTAAATAAATTCAACCCTGATGTATGTCCATTTATATGTATTGAGTCTGAATGGAACAAAGGTAAACCTACTAATATACAATTTTTAAAAAATAAAAAGTACTATAAATTTGCAGAAAAAAGAAAGTGGATATTTCGTCATCCTGGAGTAGATGAACAATTTTTGACAGATTATATAAATAGATGGTCAAAGAAAAATAAAATTAACATTTCACATGAAGTCATGTTACACTTAAAGGAGATCTTACCCAAAGACCTGTCATCAATTAAAAATGAATTAAAAAAATTAGAGACTTTAAATAAAAATGTTATATGTGTAGAAGACTTAAGTGTTATATCGCCTTCATTTGAGTACAATATATTTGATTTAATAAATTCCTTAGAGGGACTTGCGCCTAAAGATAAGGTTTGGGATACTATAATTAATAAAGAGATAAATTCACACCAATCAATCTTTCCTATACTAGGATTATTTAAAAGAGAAGTAAAAATATTATGGAATCTACTTAAAGGAGAATCTGTTTATTTACCAAATTGGGTAAAAACAAAAAAGATTAATATTGCCAAAAAACTTGGCCCAAAAAAAATTATTGAGATTTACAATATTGTATTGGATGCAGAATTAAGATTAAAAACCTCAAATATTAATCCCAGCATGGTTTTTGAAAATTTAGTAGCATCAATGCAAAGCATTTTTAAAAGTTTATAAATTCATATATGAGACAAAAGAAGGAAAAACCCCACTATATTGGACACAGAAGACGTTTAAAACAAAAATTTTTAAAAGAAGCAAATTTATTTTATGACTATGAACTACTTGAATTACTACTCAGTTATGGCCTTCCAAGAAAAGATACTAAAACAATTGCCAAGGAACTTTTAAATACATTTGACAACTTAAAAGGTGTTGTCTTTGCACCAGATCATGAATTATTAGAAATAAATGGCGTATCTACAGGACTTTTGACATTTATCAGAGTTATAAGGGAATTAATAACAAGAATAGAGGAGCAGGATTTAACTCAAAAAGATGGGATTAAAAGTCCTAAAGAGGTATTTTTGTATTTAAAAAATAAATTTGGCATGTTAGATAAAGAACACCTTTATCTTTTACTATTAAATGGGAAAAACAAAATAATTTCTTTAGAAGAAATAGCCCAGGGCACAGTTAACTATTTAAATATATATCCTAGAGAAGTGGTTGAAGTCATATTGAGAAAAAGGGCAGTAGGGGTAATTTTTATACATAATCATCCAGGAGGAGATGCTAGCCCTTCCCAGGAGGACATGAAGATTACAAAGAAATTTAGAAAGATTCTTGAGGAAATTGAAGTAAATTTACTTGACCATATAATTATCTCAAAAGACAACTACTTTAGTTTTAAAGAAAATAATATAATTTAGTCTTTGTCCCAAGTTTACAACACCCTTGGCAAACATCCGATAATAACAACTAATTTTAGCCTAGGTTGAAAAATCAGAACAAATTGATTGCACTTTTAAAAATTGACATTATATTAATGTTAAATTAACCAATAACAGTTTAACTATTAGCTATGCAATAACGAAAACAATAGAGGAGATAAATAAATGAGTGAGAAAAACGGAAATATCCAGGGACCTATTCAGTTAAACGATCAAGGAGGAGGGAGCCAGGGACAAAACCCTCAAAATCCATCTGATGCCCAACCAGCCTTGGAGATTCCAACAAAGCTCCCTCTACTTGCTGTAAGGGATATTGTTGTATTTAACTACATGATAATCCCCCTTTTTATAGGTCGGGAAAAATCCATTAAAGCAATAGAATCTGCCATAAATGAAAATCAAAGATATATTTTTATAGCCACGCAAAAAGATGAAAAGGTAGAAGATCCCAAAATAGAAGATGTCTATCAGGTAGGTACCATAGCCATCATAATGAGAATGTTAAAAATGCCTGATGGGAAACTGAAGATCTTGGTGCAGGGTCTGGCCAGGGCAAAAATAAAACAGCCTATTCAAGAAGAACCATTTCATATGGTAGAAGTTGAAATAATCCAGGAACAGCCAGTTACAGATTATAGCGCCCAGGTGGAAGCACAAATGAGAACAGCCAGGGAGCAGAGTGAAAAGATAATATCCCTTAGGGGGATGGATCCCACTGAAATGATGGCTATACTAAACAGTATTGATGATCCTGGTAGGCTGGCAGATTTAATAGCCTCAAATCTGAGGATGCCTACAGATGTTGCTCAATCCATCCTGGAATGTCTGGATCCTGTTAAAAGGCTAGAGCTAGTTAATAAGCAACTCATGAAGGAAGTGGAAGTTGCTGTTTTACAAAACAAAATTCAGGCAATGGCCAAAGAAGGCATGGACAAGGCCCAGAGGGAATTTTTCTTGAGGGAGCAACTTAAGGCAATAAAATCAGAACTTGGTGAAGATGATTCTGAAGAAGAGGAGTTTGAAGAACTCAGGAAGGCCATTGAAAAATCTGGTATGCCAAAGAATGTGAAAAAAGAGGCCCTAAAACAACTAAATAGACTAGAAAATATGCATCCTGATTCCTCAGAAGCTACTGTAATTCGAACCTATCTGGACTGGCTTGTTGAACTTCCCTGGAAAAAGGTGTCAAAAGATGAGTTAGATATAAAAAAGGCAAAAAAGATCCTGGATGAAGACCATTATGATCTAAAACAGGTAAAGGAAAGGATTTTAGAATACCTTTCTGTTAGAAAATTAAACCCCAAAATGAAAGGGCCTATTTTGTGCTTTGTAGGACCTCCAGGAGTAGGTAAAACATCATTGGGCAAATCCATTGCCAGGAGTTTAAAGAGGAAGTTCGTTCGTATGTCATTAGGTGGCATGAGAGATGAGGCAGAGATCAGGGGACATAGAAGGACCTATATTGGCGCAATGCCTGGTAGGATAATACAGGGCATAAAAGAGGCTGGAACAAAAAATCCTGTATTTATGTTAGATGAAATAGACAAAGTTGGAACGGATTTTAGGGGTGATCCTTCGTCTGCCTTACTGGAAGTATTGGATCCTGAACAAAACCATTCATTTACTGATCATTATTTAAATGTACCATTTGATCTATCCAAGGTAATGTTCATTTGTACCGCAAATATGCTGGATACAATACCTCCAGCCTTACTAGACAGGATGGAGGTAATTAGAATACCTGGATATACAGAACAGGAAAAAATAAGAATAGCAAAACAGTATTTGATCCCAAAACAATTAAAGGAGCATGGTTTAAAAGAAAATATCATTGCCTTTAATGAAGGTGCACTCAAGGTAATTATAAAAAACTATACAAGGGAGGCTGGACTTAGAAATCTGGAAAGACAAATTGCCACTGTATGTAGAAAAGTGGCACGGAAAATTGCAGAAGGAGCAAAAAAGAAAAAATTTCTAATACTTGCAACCAATGTACATAAATACCTTGGAGCGCCAAAATATTTAGAAGAAGAGAGAGAAAAGGAGCTTCCAGCAGGTGTTGCTCTAGGACTTGCCTGGACCCCATCTGGTGGAGAGATATTACATATAGAAGTCTTGACCATGCCAGGTAAAGGGAAACTGATACTTACAGGTCAGCTAGGCGATGTGATGAAAGAAAGTGCCCAGGCTGCAGTAAGTTATGCAAGATCCCGTGCATCTCACTTAAACCTATCTGAAGACTTTGCGGAAAAAAAAGACATCCACATCCATGTTCCAGCAGGTGCCATTCCAAAGGATGGTCCATCAGCAGGTATAACCCTTGTCATGGCTCTTTTATCTGCCCTTACAAATATTCCTTTGAGTAATGAAATAGCCATGACTGGTGAAATTACTTTAAGGGGAAGGATCCTGCCAGTTGGTGGCATAAAAGAGAAAATTCTAGCTGCAGTGGCAGCAGGCATAAAAAAGGTAATTTTGCCAAAGCAAAATATTAAAGATTTAGAGGAAATTCCTAAAGAACTCACAAAAAAAATTGAGATAATTCCAGTGGAACACATAGATGAGGTGTGGGATATTGTTAAAAAAGAAAATGGCCAGGTGAGACAAGATGACAAAAAAGAAAGTTAAAGTATTAGTATTAACTGGTTATGGAACAAATTGTGAGAGGGAGAGTGGATACGCAGCTAAGATAGCTGGTGCAGATGATGTTCAAATTTCTCATTTTGCGGAAATTGTTCAGGAAAAAGTAAAAATTGAAGATTACAATTTTCTTGTGTTTCCAGGTGGTTTTTTAGATGGAGACCACCTGGGAGCTGCTCAAGCTGCTGCAATTAGAATTAAATATACAAAGACCAAATCTGGTAAATCAATTCTTGCCCAAATAAAAAAAGTACATGAGGAAGGCGGCATCATACTTGGAATATGTAATGGCTTCCAACTACTTACAAAGCTTGGGCTTTTGCCTGCTGCAGATGATAACTATTTTGAAAGACAGGTGAGTCTAAGTTATAATGATTCTGCTAGATTCGAAGATAGATGGGTGTTTTTAAAGGCAAATCCAAATAGTAATTGTGTCTTTTTAAAGGACATTGAATTTATGTATTTGCCAGTTAGACATGGAGAAGGCAAAGTAGTGCCCAAAAATGAAGAAATTTTAAGAAAAATAGAGGATCAAAATCTAATTGCCATCCAATATACAGATGAACATGGGGCGGTGACACAAAAATATCCGTATAATCCAAATGGATCACCTATGGGTATTGCAGGCCTAACTGACCCAACAGGTAGGATTTTTGGACTTATGCCACATCCAGAGGCGTATAATCATCCAACAAATCATCCTAAATGGACAAGAGAGGGGATATTCAATCAAATAACTGGAATTTCAATCTTTAAAAATGGAGTTGAATATCTCAGGAAAAAATAAAGTTATGTCCAATGTTGATGCATTAAATTATTCTTTTTATATGGAGATAGCCATAGAAGAGGCAAAAAAGGCTTATCTTGAAGACGAAGTTCCAGTTGGGGCAGTTGTAATAACTGAAGATGGTGATGTAGTTGCCCGTGCCCATAACAAAAGTATCTCAACCAAGGATCCAACAGCCCATGCAGAGATTCTGGCAATAAGAGAGGCAGGAAGGAAATTATCAAACTACCGATTGACAAATTGTTTGCTAATATGCACACTAGAGCCGTGCAT